>Ga0100385_1004774_pt1 | contig 11559 bp, 10 predicted proteins | sample CryGeymeta201509_FD_81543 | JGI IMG/M metagenome (GOLD analysis project Ga0100385, IMG submission 81543) | Groundwater microbial communities from Crystal Geyser aquifers in Utah, USA - Crystal Geyser metaG 2015-09 | ecosystem: Environmental > Aquatic > Deep subsurface > Groundwater | place: USA... | reverse complement strand
TGACAGAATAAAAACAAAAATTAATCACAAAAAGATAGTAATATATTTTGACCCTTCAATAAAAATAATCTTTCTGGCAAAATGAAAAAAATAAACTTCAAAGTAAATTGAAATGGTTAGAACAATAGAAAAATGATCTTGAAACAGAAGTTAATGGAACTCTCGAAACCACAAAACAAAGAAATTCTTAACTTCAAATTATCAACTTAACTAATTGCAAAAAAATAGAGTAACTTTAATCAGTCAAGAGCCAACTCAATAATGATCTCAGATAGTATACATCACAAGTCAAAATATTAGAGTCATCTATTGGAGTAAAGTAAAAAAAAATAGCTGATTTGTAACAGAGAGTCAGTCAAGTCCAATAAACTCTTAATAGTGTGATCAAGAGAAACAAATAAATGGAGTTAAAGGAAAAATTGTCGAATGAAGAGTGGACATCTAAACTTGAGTCGATCAACCATAAACTTGATAGTTGTTTGACTGAGTTGAGGTAAAGTAAATAGTATACTGATGGACTTGAATCTGAACTCACAAACAGACAATAAAAAATCACGAATCTGTCTGAAATACGAAGTGAACTTGAGCAAAAGCTAAACCAAATTGAAGAACAACTTTGCAACTCTTAAACTGCAAGGTTATCACTTTCTTCTGATTTGTAGCTCTACCAAAGTACAAGCAGAAGAAATGAATAAATTTTACAAGAAGAAAAGAGACACTATGAAAGTGAAGTCAACCTCAAGAATACAGCTATTACTGAGCTCAGAGATAAACTGAGAATGGTGAAGGATGAATCATACAAAATTCAAGAGCAACTGCAATAATGCCAAAAAGTATAAGAACTTGAACAAATATTTGAGTCTCAGATTGGATATATTCAAAATTCCATTAAGAATCTCACCCAGCATAAATAAGAATTGGAATTGCAACTCAATATTATCAAAATTCAAAATAACGAGCTCAACAATAAAATATTTAAACTTGAGTATGACAGCAACTCTTGGCCTGAAAAAGAAAGTCAATATTAGAAGACAATCCAAGGACTTCAGAAGGAAGTTTAAGTATTTAAGCTATCATGTGCTTAAAAGACTGAAAACATAAGCAAGCTATAACAATAAATGAACTCACAAAAGAAAATCAGTAGATAAGAGCTCAATCTCCTCAAAAATCAAATCGAGTAACAAAAAACATCATACACTGAGAAAATGATCGAATCTCAAACATCAATCGGCGAGTCAACAAAAGAACGGTAAATGCTACAAGCTGAACTTGAAAACAAAGAAAAGACTATTATTTCTCTCAATGAAAGAATGACCATGTTTTAGGACAAAAAAAGAAAGGTCATCAATGAAGTTCATGCGATACAAAATCAAATATCAGAACTGGCTATCAAAAATAACAATCTTGAGATTGAGAACAAAGAGCTTGAAGATAAACTCACAGCTAAAGAATAAATTTTGAAACATTTTTAGTAAAAAATAAAACTTCTGGAGGAAACAAACAAAGCTTTTGAGCAAAAAACACTTGCTTTGATTGAGCAATCCTAATTATTCCAAGAGGAAATTTCCCAAATAAGGAAGGAATCAAGACAAAAAGAAGAAAAAGCCCAATCCAATATAACTTAAGTGATGGAAATTTGTGAAGCCCGAAAAAGTGAAGCTATCAATCAACTTAAATCCAAAATCAATGAACTAGCGCAAGAACTCAGCTCATGTGTCAATAAATTAAATACAAAAAAGAACGAACTTCATGAACTCGAAGAAAAATATGCGAAAGTACAGATGGTTCTTGATGAAAATAAGAAATTGCTGACTGAAGAAAGATAAACAAAAATGAAGTTGAGTCTTCAGATTGATTCTCTTAAAAATTAAATTAAGGGCAAAGATAGAGAAGTCGAAGCGATCTTTCGTGATAAAACTATCCTGAGAGAGAAACTTTCAGAGCAGTAATCAAAATGCGAAACTCTCAGACGAAAATTCGACCATATAAGTCAATAAAAGCTCCACCTGGAACGTGAAATAGAGAACCAATCAATGACAATCCGAATTTTAAAAGACGAAAACAAGAGCATTGAAAAGGTGATGAGTGATCAGATAAACCAACGCAAAGTCATAATAGAACAACTAGTGAATGAAAAGCGTATGTTGTATGCTCAACTCCATCACTAATGATATTTTCATGATTGAATCAAGTTAATAAACAATATGAAGTATTCATTAAAAAACAAATAGTTTAGAAAGAAAAACACTATTTTCGGTTAGAGAAAAAAATAATAACACATTGTAGTCACATCTCCAGTTGAACACTAAGAACTTCCTTTTGATGTACAACAAGATCTCTAAATTATTCGATAAAGTATGGCCTAATCATCATCGAGCAATACAAATGTTCCTGAAAAAGAAAGAGTCAACAAGTTGTATCAGTATATAAATTTTGGTGATTAGTCGCCAAGAGGTAGAAGGTCTAATTCTAAAAAATAAGTCAAAAGACACAGTATTGAAGGAAAACATAATAGGCATTGCTTGTCACCTGCCAGCAAACCTATACTTGATAACCCAGATATCAGATTAGCAGAGTCAACAGTCCACATCCATAAACTTCTCGAACTCAGCAGCTAGACAGTTAATTTTAGTTATAGACCAAAAAGACAGCCTGAATAGAACAAATAACTGTATGCATTATTTAAAAAGCTGTATACTCTCTTCATCAAAAACAATTAAAGAATCGATCAACTTCAATCTATTTTATCTGAAGTCATCTTCCGAGATTAGTTGATAGCTAAATAGTTAAATGAAGGCCTTAAAACAGCGATCAACATTGAGGAGCAGACCAACTTGTTTGTGAATACAATGAGAAGCGTATACTAAAATTTGAGAGTCTGTCGATTGAAACAATAAAATTTAGAATTGTATTTCAACCAAAAATAACCTCTCACTCAAAATCAGGCATTAACAAATCAGGATAATTTTTATAACAATTTAACAGTTAAATATGGTCAACCTAAGATCAACTTATCAAATAAATAGTCTGAATCACTTCTGAACATCAGTGATAAATAGAGTAAATAACTGATTCAACTGTTAGACTATGAGTCAGATTCTTCATTCAGCTAGATCGTTAACTAAAAATACTACAAGTCAATAGATTATCCTCAAGCTTTCAAGAAAAATCAACATAAAGAACCTTACAAACCTGTACTTCCACCAATATAACTCCAGTAAAGTTTTGAACATGATCGAAGTTATCAACAATTTTCTCCTTTTTAAGCAAATAGATTGATGTCAGTACAGCAATCATCAGTTACTATGAAATAGTCTGGGACTTTTCCAATAAAAGAATCGTTCCATTCTCAATTCAGCACTTTCAGAAGTCCAAATCACTGTCAAAAAAGTTCATAGGAATAGCTATTTAAACAGTGGCTGGATGACACAAATCAATAAAATATGAAATGTTGGCTTGACGATATGGGCTGCTTGAGAAGATGTAACAACACTTATATTTTCAATGATAAAGGACAGGTGATAACAATGAGCCATGAAGCTTTTGAAAGGCTTAAAAATGAAGGGAAACTTTTACCAGTATTTGATCAGTGACAATATCATAATTTTATTGATTTTATATCATAAAGATATATCATGACACTCTCCAGAAAAGAGGCACAAGACCAGCAACTTAAGGCTATTCTTGCTAAGGACATCGGAGCAAATAATCCTATCTTCTCCCCTGGACATCTCGCATAAATCTACCAGGTCTTCTCGCTTTATGCTGACCCCCGCCAGAAGAGAACAGATATCAGAGACATTCTCCTGACTGCTACCACTCTCGGTCTTGATTCCAGATTCGAGCTTGCCATCAGAGTGCTCGAGGACATTCAGTAATCAAGCAATGGCAATGCTCTTGACTTCGAAGGCTTTGTTAAGGAGCTCACCAACAAAATCGTAACTTAACATTTATTCAGGGCAACCCCTTCTCCGAAGAAGGCCGCAAAAACACATTTGATCTCATTGACTACGAGAGAAAGGGAGAAATCGACTTCAAAGACATGAAGGAAATCAACGACAAGTTGAACTACGGATATTCTGAAGCTGAGCTCTTGGACATCATCCATGCTGTAGGTGGCTACAACCACTAGACAATCAGCTTTGAGAAGTTCAACTCTCACATAAAGAGAAAAGTAGCCAGAAGAAAAGCAGCAGTCCTCCACAGTGTATGATTTGCACCTCTGGATTATCCTATATCAACTATTTAGAGTTACTGAACAAACAAATCAGAATAATAAGATCATTAAAAGAAAGTATGAGTCTTGATCAGGATGATGCCTGGTTGAGATTGAGCCTGATTACACATATGTCCTTGCCATATCGACTCCAAAACTGATTTATGATATTGTATGATAATGATGTTGAGAGGATTGTAAGATATGGGCAAGTTAAAGCATCCAAGTTTGAGGAAGAACATCAAGATAATCAAGCAGAAGTGCTTCAGGTATGCCGGGTTAAATTATCATTAATAGCTCTAGATGTTTCATGCATAATATAAGATATTGATAACAATAATTTTTCATCGCTATCTGTTTACTTTTCTTTCTCACAGTTTATCCTTTCATTTTTGAATGGGTTGAAGTAAGAAAAATTTATTTACAGCAGATATTCATTTTCTAAATTTCAATAGAAAGTACCTTGTAACCGCATGAAAATATATCCATTTGTTACAATTTCACACATTTGATTTGAACTATTGACTGATGATGCTGTTCAAGATATTTGCATGCATTTTGTCTGATTTCAACTCCTATTTCCACTTGTAAAATAGATAAATTAAGATAAATCGCCGATTGGGGCATATACATCAAAGCTCATCTTCGGTGCTCATAGCCTCCCTAAGGTTATTTTTTATATGAATGTTTTGGTTGATAATGTGAAGATTTTTGATGTCGACTGCTCTCCCTTTTATAATATTGAGGAGAATGCTCAGATGAACCAGAATTGATTTCCTTTTTACGACCATCCCTTCCATAATATCGATCTCTTGCAACAGGCTCATCTCTACCACGTCTGTAATCATGATGTTTGTCATCAGCATATCTGTCCTTAGAGTGCTTCTCATCACCATATCTGTCTTTTGAATGTTTTTCATGTTTGTCATCAAATCGCTCCTTTTTGTACCGATCATCATGATATTTTCGCTCCTTTGATTCATATGTTGAACCTCCTTTGTATTCCTTATCGATTCTTCTGTCTCTGCTAGGTTAGTGATAATCACGACCATGATAATCTTTACTTTACTTGCGATCGTCCCTCTTTTCTGAACGTCTTTCTTATTTTCTTTCAAGCTTGGACTCTTCACGTTTGATCGACTCTTACCTCCTTTCTGGTCGCTTTTATTTTCTTGAGAGCTCATAGTCATCCCTGTAGTCTTTTCTTCTATCGTGTCCTTATAGTCTCTTTCTTTCATCCCGGTAATCTCTGTATTTTCTTTAGTCATGCTCCAATTTGTGGTAGGAATCTCTTCTCTAGCGATAAGGTTTATCTTATTGTCTTCGCTAATCTCTTCTGCTAATTTGTTTCCTTTCTTCGTGTTATCTACGATGATAGTCATCTTTGTAGCGACGTTCATCCCGAGAATCTCTCGGTCGGTGGTGATGATCATGTCTACTCCGGCTTCTCGGACTTCTTGATGGACCTACTTTATTGTAAAAATTACTTGAGTAGTCGCTGCTTGATGAACTATAAGTCCTTGAAGCATTCGAATCTGAAGAAAATGCTTCACTATGAGTCTTTTCATATCTGCGATGCTCATAACGATGATCATCTCCTCTTCTCTATCTGATTTCCTTGGGTCTATAGCTCCTATCATCACTGCGGTGATCTTTGTGATAGTGATTTTATTTACGACTTTCTCTGTCACCATTGTGCTATCCTTTGAAATCTTTGCTATCTTTGTGGTAAGGTTCTTTCGGTCTGTGGGAAGATTTGTCATGATCGTCTTTTTTGGTAGCTGTTCTGACTATTTTCAAAGCACGATCTCTAAACATTTCATGACATTCATAGTCCTGCTTTTTAATTTAGTTTTTGCTGCATGCCAGAGGTTTTTCTGTGAAGAAAGGATGTCGTAATGCTTCCTCGCAGGTCATTCGTTTAGCTGGATCAAGGTGGAGCATTCTTTCAACAAAATCAATAGCACAGTCACTTATACTGGGCTGGAATTTTCTGAGATAGCTTGCAATTTCCTTAGGATATGTCTTTCTTGGTCTCAAGTCTTGATAATTTTGATAAATTTTCAAGAGCTCGTCGTTGATGATAATGTCATTAGCTTGGAAATCTCCAACAACCTCATAGATTCTCTCCATCTGAGCGTATTCCGTTTATTCTATATAGGATATGTCTTACTTCGGAATAGCACCTCCCCTGTGAAGAATTCGACTAAAACGCAACCGAGCGACCAGACATCGATTTTATCTGTATAACTCTTGCATCCGAGCAACAATTCTGGAGCTCTGTACCATAAGGTGACGACTTTATAGGTGAAGAAATTTTCGAATCTGACTTTACGACCCAACCCGAAATCTGCCAACTTGACACAGCCATCATCGTTCATGAGTATATTTGCCGATTTGATATCTCTATGCATGATTTTGTTCCTATGGAGATAAGCCACTCCTTCTAGTAATTGTTTCATGATGGCTTTGGTTTCTGGCAGTGCAAATTTATTTTTGTGCTTGAACAACCCTGCGAAATCATGGTCCATATATTCGAACACCAGGAAGGTAGATCCTCTGAAGAGGTTGCGTTTGTTTGGTCGGGAGACGATGATTTCCTTTAATTTTATAATATTGGCATGATCAATTTGCTTCAACAAAGATATCTCTGTATCATTCACTAGCGTACCTCTTAGTGCGGTTATCGGAAAACCTTATTGTTGTAGTTTCGTATCGTTATTTTATAATTTCTTTATGGCGTAGAACTTCCCATCCTTCAGACCTTTAGCCTTGTACACTGTCCCGTAAGTGCCTCGGCCGACTTTGTCTAAGATCTCGTAGTAATCTGCCACATTGTAGGTTCTGATGCCTGTAGCGCTGCTTGCTGCTGGCTTGCTTTACTTGGGTTCGTTGCCACTAGTCATTAAATAATTACGAACATCGACTGAATATAAAATAATATTCAAACATTACTCCCGCCCATCGAAGTTATTTGATTGCGTTCATTATAGTATGCTGACCAGTCGATTGGGAAGATTTTTTTGAGCATAAGCCATCTAATGTCTCTTTCCACAGCGAGATAACTGCTGGTTTTAGACTCTGCTTGAACTTCTTGACCTGCTGCCTAGTGCTATTGACACTAGAGTTAGCCCATTGGCTGCACTGGTAGCTCTTCTTCTAGGGTGTTGATTGAGTTGGCTATTTCTCTTATTACCCTCCACATTAGCAACAACAGGTTTGCTAACAAGACACTCCATGACCTTATCAATAGAGACCCTCTTTTCTGACGTGTTACTAAGCATACAAGTCAAAATCTATCGAGTCGAGTCGTTGACATTCCTCGTTAGTGATTACAATTTACTTCTATATATGTTAACAATATTCATTTTTTGGAGGGCTTCGTACTACTTGGAGTCAGGTTCAGGATAGCCCCCTACATTGAGAAGCATGTATAGTTGGTCATTGTTTGATGAACTCTGGAAGACTTCCTGTCCGATTATAAGCTCAAGAAAAATTGCTCCAGCCGCAAAAACATCAATTTTTTAATCATAATTCAGTCCCAGCACTACCTCCAAAGGTCGATACCACCGGGTCACCATATAGTCAGTATTATTCCCTATTCTCTTATTTTTAGCAAATCCAAAATCTACTAATTTGACCTCTTGTGTCAGCGGATTAATCATAACATTTTCAGGCTTGATATCTCTATGCATGATACCCTTACTATGCAAATATTGTATGCCTGAGCATATCTGCACCATAATGTTTCTAATTGCCTCCCATCCCATATTTTTCTGATAGATGTTCCGGTAGTATCGATAGTACTGACTGAGATTCATTTGGTAGTATTCGAACACCAGATACATGGAATTTTAGATTATGAAGTAATCGAGCAAAGGAGCTATGTTTGGATGTCTGCATTATCGTAGAAGTTTTATCTAGCGTGATTAGATATATTTTCGGGGAACAGCAGATAGAGAAATAACTTTGACCGCTAGAGTCTTCATGCTGACATCGTTTACAGCTTTGTATACTTTGCTATATGAGCCCTATCCAATTTTTTACACCAATTTAAAAGTAGCCATTTGATTTTTTTATTTCAGCTGCAATTATGATGATAACTAAATGATGAAAATAGATGTTCAAGTGTGTACAGTATCATAGAAGATCATATATTTTTGGTGTTGTTGGGGTTTGAGTTGTCGATGATTATTTTTGAGGATTTGATGTGGATTTCAATTGATCGATGATTTAGCTTCTTTTTTGAAGGAATTAGGAGCTTAGGACAACCTAGTTGTCGAAGAAACAGTTTCCTTTTTATGGGTTTATATTTTCAGCATGCGATGAACAGAATTAGAAATACTTCTTTTTGTCATAAACCTTCACTCTCGACCATCTTTCTTTCAAAAATAGACCTGATTTTGCATTAAAATTAGCTACAAATAGATTACTTTCTCGTGCTTCTTCTTCCATCAACGAATCCAACTTATCTTTGAAGAAATCCTTTCCATAAAATTCATTTAATCTTCCCATCGGAAAATCCTCAGCTCCAAAAATTGGACATTTAATTTTGGGAAAGTACATCAACTCTTTTACATCTTAGTTGATATTGCTGGCCAATTAGAGGGCCAATGGATCGCCAGATTATATTTTAGTAGGAAACAACTCAAACATTTTAGTCAAATCTACATCTTTCTCCAATCTATTTCCCAACTGTTTAACAACAGTCCATAACATCATCAATAAGCATTATTGGAGATAGATCTAGCTAAAGTTCATTTTAGTTTGCTGAACAGGTTATTCAGTAGGTAAAAGGAATACTCCCTTTTCTTTGTGGCTCTTCATTTGATCGAAGTAATGCTGACTGAACTACTAGAGCACATATTTTGCTGCTATCTTTGATTTGTGTCCGAGAATGGTTAATTTGAATAGACTGCGACTGAGGGTCTAGAGATCGTATTATTTGCCCTTACGAATGATCTCAGTTGAAAGGATTTATAACAAGGATTGCTATCTGATATCGTTGTCATAGTAGCAGTCTACTAACTGTATAAGCTCAATAGGTTTGAGTTGGCTGATAGCCTGAGTGAGGGCATTTGCAAGTCTGACCAGTAAATCATCACCATCAAATTATATCTGTAGTGGTTCGTTTCCTTTTCCTTGATATACCTTAAATATTAATTTTCTTCCTTTAATCCTATTGATCAGATCAAGTAAAGAAAAATACCTCTTACATTCTTCAACCTTCCTGAAGAGGTCGTATTTGATTATTTAGGCGAATTATCTATTCGGGTTGTAGTTCATTGAGCAATATACTATAAAAAATGTATGAACACTTTCAAATGATAAATCTCCAAGGATGGAACTGAATATCTCTTCAAGCTTTTTGTATTGATTCTGATATATGATGTTCATTCTCATTTTGCGGGCACGGATGAACCAGAAAATATTCATGAGGTCCTATGCATTGTAATGCTCAGGGTGTTAAATAACCTCAGCTGTTAATTTGCGAGCCAAACTCAAATGATTGTGCTCTTTTGCAGTCTCCTCCTCAGATACTTAAATTTTGATATTCGGGTTGAATTTTAGTTTGTTGCGGTATTTGAACAATTTTAACAAGTTGGAAACTCCTTCACCTCTGATATCATCAATGATGGCTTTAGTGTTTTTATTCATTATGGTTTGATATAGTTCGGCAGGGATGTGATTAAATGTTTTTGATATTTTCAGCAAAATAGGAATGTACTTATTGGCCTCCTGCAATTCATTCTCTGCCAATATTTTTGCTTGCATTCCTTCGATGAAATCAAGCCAGTAGTGATGCCTGGGTATCTCATCAGCTTCTAAGAATAGGTAAGGGCATCTTTGTTCTTTTGCTTTTGGATCTTTAGACTTGATCCTTTTCATCAATTTTTCCCAATTTTCCATTCTTCTCTGCTTGATTGTCTATCTCTTGAAGCAATAGTATGATAATCTCTCGACCAAAAGCTCATAATGTTGCAGAGCAAATTATTTACCTTTTGCCTGATGTACTTCAAGTAATTCAAGTGGAAGGGTATTCTAGATCAGTTCAGAGGTGAGACTATCCATTTTGACCATCTATTCCCACATTTCCTCACGGGTGAACGTATCACTACTCATCTGTTTGACCCTCTATTATACCTCTTCTTGATTGTTTAATCTGATTTATGGGTAGAAGAGATCCTCGATGATCTCATTGAGATGATGATTTGGACTTTTGACCTTATCCATTTCTTTCCTCAGATTGAGGATTTTCATCTCATAGGAAACGTTTACTTTTTATTGCTCTTCCTTGAGACGTTTGTTTGATACTGCTCTGTTTTTTAGTTGAGCCTTGCGCCGTTTTAGTTGGATTTTATGGCGACTCTTCCCGAAAATGTTCAGAGTTGTTCTCAGCATTAATATAAATTATGGTGCATTATTAGCGAAAAACAGTGGTGAGCCAATTTTGTAATAATAAAGGCACAAAAATCAACAAACCCTCAAAAACTACGACGACACAAAGATTCATAATCTGATTAAATTATCCTGGCCTCAATTTACTTTTGAGTGGCGTAATTCTAGGCAACTTGCAGTCTGGTTTTGAGGGATGTTTCTAACATGTCATAAGAGGCGATTGTTGAGTTCAGATCTTTTACTCTGGTGTCGAGTTTGCTGTTTAGAATGATCAGATCTTGAATTTAAGCTTTTTTGTCGTTGGATTATTTCTTCAAAGATTCAAGTGATTTTGTATAAGCTTTAATTTCCTCTTTGGATCTCATTAGGGCTAGTTAGTTATCTGAATTTTTAGCTTTCTAAAGGAGATAATTTTACTAGGATATGCTCAAACTTTTCTGCAATCTAGTAATCACATCAGTCTTATCCTTGACTGCAGATTAAAGTTAAGCATTTCTTCTCTTTAGCTAGGTTAACATATCACTGTTTTTACCAGAATATTTGCTCAACTTCTCGTGATCTTTTTGAAGTTGGCTGTATTCTTATTATAGATTTTTGTAATCTGAAGTTACCTTTTGGAATCTCTTCTCAAAATTGTCTAAAGTTTACAACAATTCTGCCTTTTCTCTAAGTAAAACTTATCTTTCTTTTTTGCCACTCGCTAATTTTTATCTTGTTATCATGTCATCAACTCGACGCTAATCCTCAAGTTCAGCCTTGACCTCCAATCTAAGTCGTCTTTTGACCTCCTCCAAATTCTAAAATTATTTGGCCCTTTTCTACCACCCTTTGACCACTTTGTTCAACCTCATAATTTCCTTTACATAGTCTTATTTCTCCTTCCCAAAGGCAACATTCTTATCAAGCAACACCTTATTCTTCTTTTTGAGTATATCCACACATCT
>Ga0100385_1004766_pt1 | contig 11576 bp, 7 predicted proteins | sample CryGeymeta201509_FD_81543 | JGI IMG/M metagenome (GOLD analysis project Ga0100385, IMG submission 81543) | Groundwater microbial communities from Crystal Geyser aquifers in Utah, USA - Crystal Geyser metaG 2015-09 | ecosystem: Environmental > Aquatic > Deep subsurface > Groundwater | place: USA... | reverse complement strand
TTGAACTAAAAGCTCCTTTTCCAAAAGTTCCAATTACTACTTTACCATCTACTGGACGCACATCAATTGTTTCAACAACTGTATTTCCAATTTCAACAGGAGCTTCCAAATTCCATTTTGTATCAGAGCCATTTAAAGTTGAAGTAGAGTATAACCCCGTTGAAGTTGCTGCAAAATAAACTAATCCATCTGAAACTGGCAGAATTTTTACGTCTCTAATTGAAGGACCGTTTCCAGAACCATCTGAAAATTCCTCCAAATTTCCGCTAACAGCAGACCATGAGCTACCACCTTTATTTGAATAAAACATACTAATTACGCCATAGTTTGAATATGAAACTAAAATACAGTTTTCATCGTTTGGATTTGTGGCAATTGCGGAAATATTGGCGTTTGGAAAATCACTTGATGAAATATTTTCCAGTGGTGAATTAATATCCGCAGCATTTGTAATTTTGTAAATTTGTCCGCCATTATCACCAACATAAAGTAAATTGTTTTTTGCTTTTGTAGTTGCTAATGCGGTAACATTCTGATAATCAACAACACCGTTAAAAACTTCCCAATTAATAGAGGTTGGTTCATCATTCCCATTTGGAATAGCTAATAAATTACTGTTCCGCCAAACTTTATCCCCAGCCGCAAGAAACATAACATTGGGGTTATTTGAATCTAAAATATATGGAGTTTTGAAATCAAAATTATCTGCGCCAGCAGGTTTAACCAATGCAACGTTTTCTGATAAATCAATTCTATATATATCACCCTCTTGGCTTGATACATATAAATGCGTACTTCCATCGGCAATAGCTGTTACCATTCCATCACCGCCACCAGTAATTCTCCAATCAGATTTTGTATTTGGTGTCATGTCAAGATACGAACCATTATCTTGCAATCCACCAGAAAGAAATCCATTATTTGCAGATACGTGATCAATAGCTACTGACCAGAATTGAGTAGTAGTATATCCATTATTTAAGTATTCCCAAGCGACTAAATTTGCTGTAATATCATTTGATTTACTGATACCACCATCATGAGCTGAAAAAACAACTTTAGGATTTGAAGGTAAAAAGAAAAATCCATGCTGATCTGGATGATGATTTATATACATATCAATATTGTTGTCTGTGGCATATCCACCAATCCAATTATCTGAATTAAGTTTTGTCGCAAATCCATTGGTAGTTCTATAAAGATTTGTTCCACCAATAATTACAAAATTTTCGTCATCGGGTTTTACTTTCAAAATTACATCATAGCCAGTTTGAGTTTGGAAACCAGCAACTGGGTCAACATAATCTGGAAGATTTTGGCTCAAATCTGTCCAAGTGCCAAATTCGTTATTATATCGCCAAAGGCTGGAAAAATCACCTTCTTCACCTTCAATTCCAAAACCTGGAGTTGTGGCAACAACGTACAAAATATTATCATTACTTGGAGCATTTGTTATAACAATTCTTTGAACTGATGCAGGCCAAAATGATGGAGTAATATTTGTCCAATCGGATTTGTTGTCAGTAAAATAAATTCCACTATTAATGCCTGCGCCAAGTGCAGCATAAATTCTACCACCAGTAGTAACTGAAACGCTTGAAAAATGTGATATTTCACTTAAATCACCAGCTCCTGAAATAGAATATTCCCAAGTTTCACCTCCATCAACCGAGCCATAAACTCCTCCAAGACATGCAGCCCAAATTTCATCTTGCTCCAAATTGCTTTCATTTATATCTAAATTCCAAACAATTTGAAATGGATGAAATGAATATGCGGGTGAATTTGATTGTGTGTTTACAAGCGGAACCCAAGTTTGACCGTTATCGTTAGATTTATAAACTCCATTTCCTAACAAACCACCAAGTCCATTACCATCAGGCCAAAAGTTTGCGTAATATTCGCCAGTTCCATAATACCAGTTATTCGTTTTCCCACCTCTTGTATCTTGCACTATGCTTGTTACATTTTGAATAAATGTTGGATCTGTTACACTTGTCCAATTCTTCCCGCCATCAATTGAACGCCAAGCACCACCTTCTGCAGCTGCTGCAATTAGAATTTGAGGATTACTAATATCTGGAATAATATCTTTTGTACGTCCACCTTGATTATTTGGACCTTCTGAAACCCAATTTGCGGATTTAATTTTATTATTTTTATATGTATATGCTTCTTTTTTTATAGGTAATTTCTTGGAAAATGCTAATTCCTTTTTTCTAATATCATCTGGTATTTTATTTGTGATAGGATTTTTCAACCTCTCATACTGCCAATTTATCATATCTGTATATGATTTTGTTGCCTTCATATCTTTAATAATTTTCGATAATTTTGAACTGCTATCAACTTCAAACATATTTGAAGTGTAACTAACTATAATTAGAACTGCAAAAGCACTAATTATTCCAACTAATTTTTTTGCTTTAATTTTCATTTTTTCCTCTATAACTTTTAATGGTTTAATATGTTTCATAAAAATCAATCGAATAGCTATTCTTGTCCACATTGTTTTTTCCAGAATAGCTTGCCAATACTTTAATATTGCCTTTAAATCTATCGTTTACTTTTAGTCCAGGTAGTTTTCTGCTTAAATTGGGTACTAAATCATCTGTGGTTTTTGACAATGTGAAAACAAAATGGACTTTTATGGAATCGTTTAATTGCAATGATGGACTCTGTTTACCGCTTCCAAAAATGGAATCAACTTTTACTAATGCCCAACAAGGAACTTTGCTGCATGGACTGTTTAAATCCTTTGATAATTTGTCTTTTGCAATTGATAAAATTGTTCCACTAATATATAGAGCACCTCTTGGAATATTCAATTCACTTTTACCGAGCGAATCTTCATCTGGAATATATCTGTTATTTGAACAAGAAAATACTGAGAACACAATACTAATTGAGACAATAATTTTACTTAGAGAATTCATCTTATTTACTCTTTGTAATTAAATAAATATTTATTTTTTACCAAGTTTTTCTTTATTTGCTTCAACTACGTCTTCGCGCAAAGTTTCTGCCATATATGTTCCTACATCATCGGCTGCATCTTCAACCAATTTTTTAATTTGATTAGGATCTAAAGCAGCTAACTGTATTGCACTAAATACATTTTCGAGCGATTTGTTTTTTGTTGTGTTTCCAGTATTATCTTCTAAAGGAATTGTTTTGGTTTCGGAATTTTCCCAGACCATTTCACCAGTTGTTCTTTTTGTTATTGAAGCCGTTGAGTGCACATACAACGAAACTGAATTATTGCTCATAAGCAATTTTACCTCTTCCAAAACCACTGAACAGAAATAGTCAGGTTTGTCTGATATTTTTTCTACTGCAGCTACATCTAAGTAAGAATTAATTGATTCGGATAATTTTCCAGCAATTGAATGTAGCATATCTTTTGTATCTATTGCTTCTTCAAGTTTGTTTTGTTTATCAGCTTCTATAAATCCAGTTCCAACAGAAGTAAGAATGCCAAGCACAACATCTTCTGTTTTTTTGCTTTTTTTTGTATCTGTGGAGGAGCTTCGCTCAATTAAAACACTTTTAGCTGCTGGTTTTACAACTTCTTTAAAGTGCATTGTTGAGCCTTGAATATTGTGTTTAGCCAAATCGTTTGTGTGTGCACATGAAAACAGCATTGCAGAAATAACTAAACCGACTAAAATTTGTATTAGATTTTTCATTAATTTCTCCTTTATATATAAATATTTGTAATTAGTTAGTTTATTGTTTTGCCCTTTAATTTATTTTATCCTCCATTGCCTTTCAATAGCATAAAAATGCTATATTGATTAAGTTTTTGGTGGAATTTATATTTCCCCTTTGAAAGATTTTGAAATAACCTCTGCTTTGCTGTTTACATTTAGTTTTCGGTAAATACTTCTGATGTGTTGGCGAACTGTATCAATTGAAATATCCAAACGGTCGGCAACCAATTTGTAACTTAATCCGTCAACCAAAGCAACAACAATTTCTTTCTCGCGAGTTGATAATTCCCTCTGTCCTTCAATTTGTTTTGGATTAAAAAATTCAACAATTTTTCTTGCAATATTTGGCGACATGGGTGAGCCACCAGCAAAAATTTGCTCTATTGATTCTTTTATTTTATCCAAAGGTGTGTTTTTTAGCAAATATCCCGATGCGCCGCGTCTTAGCGATTGAAATACTTTTTCGCTATCATCGTGGACTGTTAGCATAATAATTTCTGTATGTGGCAAATGTTGTTTTATTTTGGGTAAAGCGTCAATTCCACTAATTCCCGGAAGACCGATATCCATAATTAATATATCAATTTTTTCAATTTGCTTAAATTCTTCAAAAAAATCTTCGGCTGAAACTACACTTAAAACCACATTAAAATCATCTTGGAAGTTCAAATATTTTTCCAGTAACTCTTTTAGTTCAATATCATCTTCAATAAGTGCAATATTTGTCATTTTTCCCATTTTTTCTAAAAATTTGCAAATGATTTACTTTCAACAATTTAGCTTAACTTTACCTCAAAGAATAAAAAATTTAAAATGTAAAAACAAGAATTTATTTTAGACATGATATCGCATAAAAATGCTATATGCTACCTAATTTTTATTCCAGAAAAAACCACTTTGTAACCATTTTGTATTTCGTTTGAAAAATTTCCCCCAATTTTTTCAACTCGCATTTTCATATTTTTTGTGCCTTGTCCCGAATGCTCATTTTTTACCACAAAACTGCTTCCATTATCCCAAATTTCCATTGTTAAAAATCCGCTTTCCTGCAAAAGTTTAACATTAACTTCTGTCGCATTTGAGTGTTTATAAATATTGTTAATGGCTTCTTTAAAAATAAGATACAAGTTTTGTCTAATTTCAAAGGCAAGTTTTATATCTAATTTTACAGTTGAATGCTCAAAACTGACGGCAATATTTTTGCTTCTTAAAATGCTGTAGGATTCGTCTTTCATTTTGATAATTATATTTTTAAATTCGTCATTTCGTGCATCAATTGACCAAACAATATCGCGCATTGTTCCAATTGCTTGATTTGAAAGCTCAGAAATTCGCGAAAGATTTTTTTCGGTGTTGTTTTTATCAATTCCATATTTCACAATATCGGCTTGCATCGAAATTTTGGAAAGAGTAGCGCCAATATCATCGTGCAAATCGCTTGCAAGTTTAACACGCAATCGCTCAATTTTTAACAATTGATTTATTCTGTATTTGTATAAAAGATGCATAATTCCACCCAAAAACAGAATTACCAACAAATAAAACCACCAAGTTTCCCAAAATGGAGGCGAAATAATTATGCTAATTTCTGTTCCCTTACTCCAAATTCCTTCGTTGTTTGCGGCTTTTACTTTAAAAATATATTTTCCACTTGGAATTGAATTAAACGCCACAAATCTGCGAGTTTCAACAAAATTCCAATCTTTATCCAAGCCTTCCATTTTGTAAGCGTATTTGGTTTTTTCAGTCGTAAAATATTCCAAAGAAGCAAACTCGAACGAAAAAGCGTTGTCCAAATACGAAAGTTGAATTTCCTTGCTTTCCGAAATTGGTTTTGTGAGAATCGTTCTTCCGTTTGGAAGTCTTCCAGTTTTTACCGTTTGATTAAAAATTTTGAAATCGGTAATCGCAATTGGAGGAATATTTTCAGTTTCATTTATTTTTGATGGATAAAAAGCGTTAAATCCGTTAATTCCACCAAAAAACAACTCGCCTGATTTACTTTTAAACGCCGCACCTTGATTAAATTCGTTGTTTTGCAATCCGTATTTTTCGTCAAAATTTCTAAATCTATTTTCCTTTTTAATAAATTTTGAAATTCCATTATTTGTTGAAACCCAAATATTATCCATTTCGTCAAGTAAAATTGAATAAACAACATTATCCGGCAAACCATCCTTTTTCAAATAATGATGAAATTTGCCCGATTTTCTCTCAAATCTATTCAAACCACCACCAGCAGTTCCAATCCAAATTTGATTTTCTTTATCCTCATTTATTGATAAAACCGCATTATAACTTAAACTTACCGAATCTTTTGGAGTGTGAAAATAATGTTTAAATTCATTCGTTTTGGGATTTAGAATATTTAAACCAACATCTGTTCCAATCCACAAAAGTCCGTTTTTATCCTCAAAAACGACATTTACTTTATTATGACTCAAGCTATTTTTATCATTTGAGTCGTATTTAAAAGCGATAGAACTCTCATTTTTCCTGTCAAAACGCAGCAAACCTTGGTCAGTTCCTATCCACAAAAATCCATCTTTTGATGAAATGATTGAATAAATAACTTCGCCATTAATAAGATTTGGGTTTGTGTTTTTGTAAATGGTTAATTTGTTCGACTTAATATCATATTTGCAAAATCCTCCAACATCTTTTCCAATCCACAAAATTTCATTTGGTTTATTGGGGTCTGGCAAAAACGAATAAATTGCTTCGATTTCTAAATAATTTGAGACACTATTTTGTCGTCTATTAATTTTATTAAGTCCGTTGTAACCGCCAATCCACAAATTTCCAAAACTATCTTCCGAAATTGCTCTAATACTTTTAACCGAAAGATTATTTTCAGCAATATTTTTACTTGAAAATTTATCAAAATTTTGGAGTTTCGGAAATAATTTATTCAACCCATATCCATAAGTTCCAATCCATAAAATTCCCGTTCTATCAACAAATAACGAAGTAATATAGTTAAAACTAAGGCTGTTAAAGTTATTTTCAATATTTGTAAAATACAGTAATTCGTTTTGTCTATTTAGCAAAAATAAACCGTGTTGCGAACTAATCCATAAATTACCGCTAAAATCTTCAACAATTGCATGAACAATAAACTCATTAATTTTCTTTGTTTGAACAAACAACGGATTTGCTGGATTTGCATTTCGGAGCGATATTTGTGTGAATTTGTTGCTAAATCGGTCATATTTGCCAAGTCCGTCAAACGTTCCTATCCAAAAATTGCCTTTCGAATCCTCAAACAATGCCGTAATACTTTTAATTTTGGGACTATTTTTGCCATAATCCAAATTTATTTTTTTAATTGAATTTCCAATAACGTCTATTTTTAGCAACTCTCCAGAATAAGTTCCTGCCCAAAGAATTCCCTTTTTATCCTCGCACAAAGTTGTGATGTGATTTGTTTGCTCAAAGTCAATTTTGGAAAATTGCTTGGTGGAATAATCATATTTATTCAAACCATGCTCAGTTCCAACCCAAATATTTCCACTATTATCCTGAACAATGCTTGTAACTCTGTTTGTATTTACTAAATTTCTGTCTGGAATTAAAAAACGAGTAAAAGTTTGAGTTCCTTTATCAAACCGATTTAAACCCTCATCCGTTCCAACCCAAATGTTTGAAAAACTATCCTCAAAAACAACATTAATACTGTTGTTGCTCAAACTTAAATTATCGCCTGGAATATTTGTGATTGTATTTATATTATAACCATCATATTTTACCAAACCCGCACGAGTTCCAAACCACATAAATCCAGTTTTATCTTGAATAATTGACGAAATATTATTTTGCGAATAAAATTCACCAAGCAACAATCTGCGAAACATCATTGAAGTTTCGTAACTATCGTTTTGCGAAAACGCCAAAATTGGCAAAAACCAAAATAAAATTGGGATTATTATATTTTTGAATTGAAAGTAAATTTTGCGGCTCAAATTGTTGTAAAATAACAGAAATAGCTTGCAAAATATAATGATTAACTATTGCTTTATCTAAATAATGAATCAATTTTATTCAAACTGATTATTCACTCTAATTGTCCGAATATTTTGAATTTATACATTAGTTAATTATGTTAATGTTCAATTTGTTAACTACTTTGTGGGCTATAAGCTTATTTGTGGAATTATAGTTAATAGAATTAAAATTTAATTGAAAAATTTGATTGAAATTTCATTAAATCTATTCGAATTATATTTTTGTCAATGGATTTAATTCACTTTGCATTTAGATCTTTTTAGTAATTTGCAACACTTTTTTAAGGATAAATTTTAATGTTCGAACAAACCTTTAAAAACATTGACGATATTCTACACAAAGATGCTGGCTGCAGCAGTGAATTAGATTACGTTGAGCAAACTTCTTGGATACTATTCCTTAAATATTTAGATGATTTAGAAAAAGATAAAAAAACTGCCGCCGAGCTTACCGGAAAAATTTATTCAAATATTATTGCCGGTGAATTTCAATGGAATGTTTGGGCTGCTCCTAAAGATGCAAATGGTAAATTAGACCATCATTTAGCCATGAATGGTGATGATCTTATAGATTTTGTCAACATTCAACTTTTTCCCTATCTAAAAAAGTTTAAGACTTCTGCCGAAAGTGCCGATACTATTGAGTATAAGATTGGTGAGATTTTCAGCGAATTAAAAAATAGAATTCAAAGCGGATATAATCTGCGTGAAGTTATTAACCGTATTGATGAACTCCGTTTCCGCACACATTCTGAAAAGCATGAAATGAGCCATTTGTACGAAGCTAAAATTCAGAACATGGGAAATGCCGGACGTAACGGAGGCGAATATTACACACCGCGCCCTTTAATTAAAACTATGGTAAGAGTTGTTGCTCCTAAAATTGGAGATAAAATTTATGACGGTGCTAACGGAAGCGCCGGTTTTCAATGTGAGAGTTATGAATATTTGAGACAGTCTAAAAAACTTTCTACCGGTGATATTGTTACTCTGCAGAAGAATACTTTTTACGGAAAAGAGAAAAAATCTTTAGCCTATATAATTGGCATTATGAATATGATTCTGCATGGGATTGAAGCTCCAAACATTATTCATACAAATACGCTTGCAGAAAACATTGCCGATATTCAAGAAAAAGACCGCTATGATGTTGTTTTAACAAATCCTCCTTTTGGCGGGAAAGAGCGCGCCGAAGTTCAGCAAAACTTCCCTATTAAAACCGGTGAAACTGCTTTTCTGTTTTTGCAGCATTTTATAAAAATATTGAAAGCCGGAGGTAAAGCCGGTATTGTTATTAAAAATACTTTCCTTAGCAATACGGATAATGCCTCTGTTAGTTTGAGAAAACTTTTACTTGAAAGCTGCGATCTGCATACTGTTTTAGATTTGCCCGGCGGAGTGTTTTCCGGTGCGGGAGTTAAAACTGTTGTTCTCTTTTTTGAAAAAGGAAAACCGACTAAAAAAGTTTGGTATTACCAGCTTAACTTGGAAAGAAATCTAGGAAAAACAAATCCGCTTAACGAAAGTGATTTAGCTGAGTTTGTAGAACTTCAAAAGAACAAGAAAGAGAGCGAAAACTCTTGGACAATTGATATAAAAGATGTTGACCAAAACACATTCGATCTTTCAGTTAAAAATCCAAATAAAAAAGAAGAAGCCGCTTTAAGAGAACCGAAAGAAATTTTGAAAGAAATTAAATTACTTGATAAGGAAAGTGAGGAAATTTTAAAAACAATTAAAGATTTGATTTAGCCATGAAAAATGAAATCATATTATACCGTCCTAACGAAATGGCTGAACATATTGAAGTTAGGCTCGAAGACGAAACCGTTTGGCTGTCACAACAACAGATGGCTACATTGTTTAATCAAACAAAACAAAATATCAGTTTGCATATCAATAATTGTTTTAGGGAAAAGGAATTAGACAAAGTGGCAACCGTCAAGGAATCCTTGACAGTTCAAAAAGAGGGCAACCGAAGTGTAAAGCGTAAAATTGAATTTTACAATTTAGATGTTATCATTTCAGTAGGCTACAGAGTAAAATCAAAACAAGGAACACAATTTCGTATTTGGGCTACAAGAGTATTAAAAGATTACTTGCTAAAAGGCTATACCATTAATAACCGAATGAACAGATTAGAAGATAATTTTGAAGTATTAAAAAATAAAGTGAATAAAATAGACTTTCAAATAAATACACATCTAATCCCAACCCAAGGCGTTTTTTTTGATGGACAAGTATTTGATGCTTACAAATTAGCATCTCGTATCATCCGCTCGGCAAAACAAAGCATTATGTTGATTGATAATTATATAGATGAAACTACACTTACCCATTTAGCAAAAAAACAAAAAGGTGTAAAAGTTCTTTTGTTAACCAAAACTATTAGCAAAACTTTGGAGCTTGATGTTAAAAAAGCTAACGAACAATTCGGCAACTTTGAACTGAAAACCTTTACCAAAAGTCACGACCGTTTTCTAATTATCGATAATAAAGAAATCTATCATTTAGGTGCTTCTCTAAAAGATTTGGGCAAAAAATGGTTCGCCTTTTCTAAATTAGATAAAAATTCAGTTAGCAATATCACAAACTCTATTTTGGATCTTATATGAAACAAGGTTGGGAATTGAAAAAACTAGGAGAAGTTTGTGAAGTTTTTGCTGGTCAATCACCAGAAGGGAAATATTATAACACTGAAGAAAATGGCTTGCCTTTCTATCAAGGGAAAAAAGAATATGGAACTAAGTTCATTGGAGAACCTAAAATATGGACTAGTAAGACAACAAAAGTAGCAGAGTCAAATGATATTTTAATGTCAGTTCGCGCTCCAGTTGGTCCAATTAATTTTTCAACTCAGAGGATTTGTATTGGTCGCGGTCTTGCAGCAATAAGAGCAAAAAAGTCAATTGATAAAGAGTTCCTTTATAATTTTTTGTTGAAACATGAAAATGAAATTGAAAGTAACTCTGGCGCTGTTTTTAATTCAATCAACAAATCTCAAATAGAAGCTATTAAAATCCCACTTCCAACACTTCCCGAACAAAAACGCATAGTAGCAATTTTAGATAAAACCTTTGCCGCAATAGATAAAGCAAAAGCCAATGCCGAACAAAACCTAAAAAACTCCAAAGAACTTTTTGAAAGCTATTTGCAAAGTGTGTTTGAGAATAAAGGTGATGATTGGGAAGAGAAGCTGTTAAGTGAAATTTCAGATAATTTAGATAGTAAAAGAATTCCAATAACAAGGAATGTCCGGAAAGTAGGCTCAATACCTTACTATGGTGCATCTGGTATTGTTGATTATGTAGCAGATTATATATTTAATGAAGATTTACTTTGTATTTCAGAAGATGGAGCGAATCTTTTAGCAAGAACTTATCCAATAGCATTTTCTATTTCTGGGAAAACTTGGGTTAATAATCACGCACATGTTTTACGTTTCGAAAAAATGGATACCCAAAAATTTGTTCAACTATACCTCAATTCAATTAAATTAGATGACTACGTTAGTGGAATGGCTCAACCAAAATTAAATCAAACAATGCTTAACAAAATCCCAATACCATTACCTCCATTTGGTGAACAAAAACAAATTGTTCAAAAACTTGATATTTTATCATCCGAAACCCAAAAACTTCAATCCATTTATCAAAATAAAATAAAAGATTTAGAAGAATTGAAAAAAAGCATTTTGCAAAAAGCGTTTAGTGGGGAGTTATAATTTTGAAAGGTAAAACTGAAACAAAAAAAGTTGACCAACCAAATAAACTTGTAGTATTTCAAGACAAACATATTAGAAGAATATGGCACGAAGAAGACTGGTATTTTTCTGTTGTTGACATAATTGAAGTTCTCA
>Ga0100385_1004765_pt1 | contig 11577 bp, 10 predicted proteins | sample CryGeymeta201509_FD_81543 | JGI IMG/M metagenome (GOLD analysis project Ga0100385, IMG submission 81543) | Groundwater microbial communities from Crystal Geyser aquifers in Utah, USA - Crystal Geyser metaG 2015-09 | ecosystem: Environmental > Aquatic > Deep subsurface > Groundwater | place: USA... | reverse complement strand
CAGTTAAATAATGATGAGGTTCTTCGAGGAGATGATCTCTCAACAATTGATAACTTGATAAGAACATTACTCATCGTTTCAGATCTCAACATGGAAATGATTAACTACTACCACAAAAGTGGAGATGTAAATCAAGTACTTGAATTTGGAAGTGATAGCGAAGTTGAGCAACAGCTTTTAAAAATGGGTGCCGCAATCAATCTATTTAACCTCTTTGATAAAACATATATAGACTTCTTTTCTAATAGTAGACTTAGAAGAATCGTCCTCGATATTTATCGAACACAATCAGCGACATATCCCAACCTAAGAAAAGTGCATGACTTTATGAAGACAGTCGATTCTGACACCTATCGCGAGATGGTAAAAGATTATAGTAAGGCCCTCGAAAAAAACAGAATATCACTACTTCATCGAATGAACCCAATGGTAACAAGACTTGTAGTTGTTAATGAGCAACAGGATATCTCTAAAAGACTTTTAACTGATGAGTTCAAAAAATTTAAATATGTTAAAGGCTCTGACACAATTACTGCAATTTTTGGAAAAATTACGAACTTTGTAAGTGGTTTATTTGGAAATATTGTTGGAAAAATTAGATGGAGAAATGGTTATCTATTTCACCATGAATGGGGAGAGAAATACATCGCTTCAAAACTTAAACCATTAGATATTATCTCTGAGAAGACACCATTTGCAGCGACTGATTTATTTATCCCTGGTCACTTTGGTCATATTGCACTTTACCTTGGAACTGAGGATCAGTTAAGGGATGCAGGACTATGGAATGATCCAATAATTGCACCTTACCAAGAAGACATTCGAAACGGTAAAGTAATTCTTGAGTCAATAAGACCAGGCTCTCACCTAACAACAATTGAAGAATTCATGCAAATTGATGAACTTACAATTGTAAGTCAGCCGGAAGTACTTAAGGATCTTGACCGTGCGAAACAAATTTATAAGGTGGCATTTGAGCAATTAGGAAAAGACTATGATTTTAATTTTGATGTGCACACCTTAGATAAAGTCGTATGTTCTGAAGTAGTCTATCATGCATTTGGCGATATCAAATGGCCAACAGCATATATCTTTGGCCGATTTACAATATCTCCAGATGATGTTGTATCGCTAAGTCTTTGGGATAACGCTCCAGTCAATCTCAACTTATCAATAATTGGAACAAAAGATCAGAAGGTATATCAGATTGCGAAAGAAGATATGGCCGAAAACTTATCATTTGATTTGAATAAAAAGAGATCGAAGAAGCTTGGAAAGGACTCTTTCGATAAGGTCACAAAGAAGTGCTATATGAGAGAAAGACGTAGTGGAAATAATGATAGTAGTAACTATGGACCAAAACGCTACATGAAAGTATGTAGTAAGAGTTATACACAACTTGTCTATGGACAATAAATAGTAAAAAGCGATAGATTGTCTACTATGAATACAAGTAGACAATTTATCATATTTAGACCTGAAATATCCTCCTATCAAGATGCTAATTTTAGAAAACACGAGATGAGTGAGATAAAGAAAGTCTCTCTTCTTGAAAAATCTCTCTATATTGATGATTACTCAAAACTTCTTACAGAAATTAAAAAGAATTCTAAATTAGAAATCATCTTCATTTCAACAAGCTACACAAAGCTAGAGCTCTACACGGAGATTTTAAGAAATATCATACTATGGGTTCATCCAAACTCTGGGTACGATAACTTAACAAAAGACTTTATAGAAAAATCCGATTTTCCTATCATCAACGGAAACTCAATTCGTGCTGATGCCGTATTTCAGTATATTCTTGCCTGCTTTTTAGAATCAAATGGTCCTATACCATTTTCAAACACGTGGGATAAGAATCGATGCTTCCCGAGAAAAAATTTCTACGATCACAAATCACTAATCATCGGTCACGGACATATTGGATCAAAGCTTTCTTCTTTTTTTGACTCTACAGGAATCAGCTATTCAATATATGATCCTTACCTTCCAATTACTCATATAAAACAAGTTCGAAAACTTTCACTTGCAGGTTACGATTCAGTAATCCTTTGTTGTGGACTTAACTCAACAACAGAAAAAATTATCAATGAATTATCTCTTGCGACAGCAAAGAATGACCTGACGATTATCAATGCCGCAAGAGGCGCTCTCATTGATGAAAGTGCATTGATCAATTTCTTAGGCGCTCACCCTAAGGCCATTGCTTACTTAGACGTTTATGAAAATGAACCCAACGACCTGTCACAATTTTCTAAGCTTAAAAATATAAAACTTACTTCACATATTGCTGGTGTCTACGACGGAATTGACGATCAGATCATTAGTTTTGAGTGCCAAGTCATTGAAGATATGCTTACTTTAAAAAAAGAACAATTTGATTTAAAATATAAGAGGGCCTCCTTAAAAAATAATATAATTGAGGACAAGCTCATCTAGGAAAATATGATGACAAAAATAATAGAGAATTTTAAAGCTTACTTATGCCCACCTGGTTCAGGTGTCTTTACAGTAAATACTTCAAAAGAAAAAAAAGATATCCTATGGCAGAAATTATACAATACGACAGATGGTGTTTTAGAGTTATGGGAATCTCAATTAGAGAAATCAGTCAATGATGATGGAGTGTTTCTCCTTGGTGTTTGCTCTGACTGCGGCGGTGGAATCCAAAGAGGTGCAAATTGGGGACCTCTCTACCTTAGAAATACCTTAATTGAATCACACGCTGAACTTAAATACGAAGATATTGGTGATATTCGTGTAATTCCCCACCTACTCCATGATAAATATCTAAACACAGAGACTCTTGAAGAATGTAGAGAAGCGCTTTACGAGAACAAGCACTCTCTACTTCCTATTTCCCCTTTGAGCATTACGGAGAAATTCTGTGATGATTTCTATTCAATCAATGCTGATAAAAAACTATTTGCGATTGGAGGAGACCACTCGGTGAGCTACCCTCTTGTCAAATCATATCTTCAAAGTAGGAAGAGCCGTGGAATCAAAGCAGGTATTCTCCATTTTGATGCTCATACAGATCTCTTGCACAAAAGACTTGGTATCGACCTCTGTTTTGGTAGCTGGTTAACTCACGTACTTGATGGACTCGATTCAAGTGAGCTCTGCTACCAATTTGGAATTCGATCAAGTGGTCGACCAAAAGAGTACTGGGAAAAAGAGTTTGGACTTAATCAATACTGGACCTCAGAGATTAAAGAAATCGGTCCCTATGAGTTAGCTCTCAAAGTTCGTGACGAGCTATTAAAAAATGGTGTTGAAGAGTTATATGTAAGCTTTGATATTGATGCACTCGATGCCTCAGTGGCCAGTGCAACAGGTACGCCTGAAGACAATGGTCTCATGCCACACGAGTGCTTGATTATTTTAAAAACAATTAATGAAAAAATTAAAATAACGGGAGCTGATATGGTTGAGATCGCTCCCAATGTTGGTAATGACCAAATGGCAGCAAAGAAAACCCTGGAAGTTGGGGGGATAATCTCTAGCTTTCTCATTGAGGCCCTAGGCAATGCCAATAATTGATTTTCCAAATATCAATGAAGCAGATGAAAATGGACTCCTTGCTCTCGGGGGAGACCTTCATCCAGACTCACTCCTCTTAGCTTATGGAAGAGGAATTTACCCATGGCCTATAGGGACAGATATCCCAATGGCGTGGTTCTCACCTAGTCCGCGTGGGGTAATTTTTACTAAAGACCTCCATATCTCAAAAAGTCTGATGAAGTTTGCAAAAAAATGTGAATATACAGTATCTATTAATACATCATTTAAAGAAGTCATTACAACTTGTGCAAAAATACATAACCAATCAAATGAAGGAACTTGGATTACAAAAGAAATAATCGATGGTTACTCTGAGTTTCATCACCAAGGTTATGCTTATAGTATCGAAGTTAAAAATAAAAATGATAAATTAATTGGTGGTCTCTATGGTGTTCACTTAGGTGGATTCATCAGTGGAGAATCAATGTTTCACACTGAAAAAAATGCATCAAAATTAGCATTACTTATTCTTATGTATAATCTAAAGAAAAATAATATTCCTTATCTAGATACACAAATGATCACGAGTACGACAAAGAACTTCGGAGCAACAGAAATCACAAGAGATAAGTTTGCACAGCTTTTAGAAGTATCATTAACAAAACACAAAATTGACATTAATAATTTTGTCGTCAATCTCCAAGTAATAGTAGAAGAACTCACATCTTCAAATATTTCTCAAGAACCTTAGAAGTTCGAAATTCGACTTTAGAATGGAATGCACAATCTTGGCACGAATTACACCGAGAAGTATTTAAAAGTGCTTCTTTTTTAAAACTAAATGCTTTTGTATGGCAAAGTTCATTAAGCTCATCCACATCAAGACTTGTTAGTTTTGATTTAGCAAAAGGAAATGCTGACTGTGCCGTAAGAACCTCATTTCGAGAATGATTTTTTAAAGATAATAGCGACAGTCTTTTAAAAAAAGAATTAATAAGACCAGAAGAAGAATATATTTTTTTATTAAAAATCATTTAACAACCTCTGAAACATTTAAGCCTAATGTAACCCAATCTAATGCAATAAGATCGGTGTTTGTATGTGTATAGAAATTTTCGAAAGCATTTAAGAAGCGAAGAGAAGGATTGATGACATGAAAACGACTCATCTTATGTTCACTAGGCTTTGAGTGCATGACAAAACTAACATCTCCATGTGCATTTTCGGTAGATGCAAAAAGAATTTCCTCTTCTTCAAAAGAACTAGAATTAAACCTTGCGCTATCAGCAGAAAAAACTGGAAATCCCTCAACGAGACGAACAATATTTGAACTAATCTCCAAAACTTCTTCCAAGCGAATTAAAAAACGATCGTAAGAGGAGCCAGATATACCGAGAGGAACTTTTAACTCCAATTGATCATAGAGATAAAAAGGTTGGTTCTTCCTTATATCATAACTAACACCAAAGCTTCTTAAGCCAAGCCCACTTAGACCGGCCTTTAAAGGGTGTATCGTCTTGTTTGAGATCATCGCTTTCTTAACTAATCGATCAAGTGAAACGATTGATAACTTAAGCTTTTCTAATAACGGACCATACTTTTGAAGAAGATCAATACATTTTCGAAGCCAACCTTCAGGAAGTTTTGTTTCAAAATCGTTAGTAATAATTGGATACGGACGACACTTATCTATTTCACAAAAAAGAGAGTAGAAGTCATTTTGTACACTCTCACAAAGTTCGTAAGCTGATCGTTCATCTATTAGGAGAAAGCTTTCCTTCAGTGAAAGGGCATGCTCATAGAGACGAGCAATTTCGAGGAACAACATTTTCTTTGCTTCTAAATATTGAGTATAGGATGTTCCCTTGAGGTAGCATTGAACTTCAAACCAAAGAAGCTGATAAGTAAAAGGAGTACTAATATTAAAATGACTTATGTATTTAGAAAAGTCACTCGTGCTAACCTCTTCTAAACGCTTCTCTAGTCCTATAAATGGAAAGTCCTGAGATACTTTCATCTGCTGAATATTTTTTCCATTGATTAAAAAATCAAATTGAACATCATCAGCACCAACACCGTACTCATTCAAACGAAAGCTTAAATTGTCATACATGTCATTACTGATTCTTTCCTCTCGAACAATGGCTGAACCGTCATAATCTTTTTCGAGGAAAAACTTGCTATCACGATCAAGCACTTCATGTTGAATTCGTTCTTCAAGATAAAAACGAATTCCAAAGTTCTTAAAAACTTCCTTTTCCTGGTAAAAAAGAGAGCTCCATATATGAGAGTATGAGTTCATTGTTTGCCCATATAATACAGGACATCCAATAAAGCGAAGACGTTCTTTCTCAAGATCGTGGAAGGTATAAATAAGCAAATAGCGACTCGATATACATGAAAATCGATTTTTCAAGTGATGACTATTCACAAGATCAATACAGGTCACTCCAACACATGAAATGGAACTAACCAGCCCTATTTCTAAGAACAAATGATTTAACTCGCTCTTTTGTTTAATTTCAATATCATCAGTTATTCTTCTAATAATCATTTACTTACCTTGCTTAAATTAGCATCAAGAACAGAAACAAAGTTCTCAAAAGTTGGAGGACAACCAGGAATAAATGATATTTCCAAAGAGTAATTATTCAAGTCATTTACAGTTCTAAGCATCCCCTGAGACTCAAAAATCCCTCCAGACATACTACAAATTCCAAATGATATAAGTCTTTTGGAGTTTAGTGATTCAACATTATTTAAAAAGTCGATATCTTTTAAACTTAGCTTTTTTCCTATAACAACAATGTCAGCATCTTCAATATTGGTTGAAGACGCAAAATTATTAAATGTAATTTTTTCGTTGAGCTTAGAAATCTCAAGACAACAACTTCCTAGGTACCAATGGAACTTAAGTCCTGTCTTTTTTGAAAAATCATCACAATACGTTTGATACTTATTCACATCTCACCACTACTTCTTCTTATATACTTGCACTTTAGCTTCTTCAGATTCACGCACACCCATAATGTAGTCCCAACTTATGTCAGTAGGAAATATTGGGCGGTCAATAATTAACTTATCACATGTTTGTGACTTTCCGGTGCGTTTAACCAAATTATAAATTTTCTCTGAGGTGCCGTAACTACCACTATCATACTCAATATATTCATAGAATTCACTACCTCTTGACCGGTATGTCGATAGGTATGTCACCGCTTTCTCAAAAGCGACGTTGAGTGATTTTGACGAACAGTAGGTCAGCTCCTTTTCTTGGTTATAAACAAGAGTACCATTCTCTCCTCTATAATTACGTATCCATTGCTTCTTAGCACAATCATAAACATAGTTATCTTTATTCAAAAAGAAGAAAGCACGTAAATACTCGAAGAACCAGTGGGCCTTCATGTCAGACGAAATTTCATAGCCTTTTACAAACTCTTGGCAAGCAAAGAAAAGATCTTTTTTCTCTTTATAAAATTCAAGAAAGTAAGTTGGAAAATCGACTTCGAGTTTGAGCATCTCTTGATGTTTCTTTTCAAGGTCAGTATAGATCGATTCGCAACTTCTTCTCAGTGTATGTAATTCCTTGAGCGAAAACAAGTGCCCCTTCTCGACTGCAAACTTTAAAGCATTGGACGGTAAAACTTGACCGTAAACTTTATAAGCTGGAAAACTATTTTCTTCCCCAAGAATACGCCCTCTTCCATTTTCTAAGAATACTTTAGTTAAAGGCCAATCAATGATTTTCACCAGATCTTTAAATGATCGCACTTCTGCAAATTTTGGATCATCTTGAGATACACCAATTAATAAAATATTTGAATTCCACTTAGCGTGGGTATCGCATGGATAAGACTGGCAATATTGTTCAACAACACCAGAGATCACTCTAACTTTTATAAGTCCAGAAAACTGCTTAGGATTTTTACTTGTTATCGCATCTTCAGCACCAAAGAAAATCACTCTTTGTGGCTTCTTCGACTGGTTAAGTAGCTTTGGAATAAATGAGTCATGGTAAGGAGGAAGCTTAATCGCATTTTTTTCCTTCGTCCAAACATTCCCTTCTTTACAGTAAGCGTGATCAAAAACCTTCTTGCCAGAGACCATATCAAGTTCATAATGACTTGGTGACTCCACAGGAGTAGTCACAACAACATCAACAAGATTGCGATCGATATCGATCTCTCCAGGAGGGTCAAAAAATTGGTGAACAGAAGGCTGGCCCTCAAGATCAACAGAGTGAAAGCTTTTCGAAGTATTAAACCAATTACCATCAGTATCTTTGTTATTTGTAACAACAACATTTCTTGAACATGAAAATGCGACAATGAGCATTAAAAATAAATTGAGCCCGTATAGCTTTTTAATTTGACAAATCCTCTGTAAAAGTTCAAAATTCTTTTCTGTATCCACAAGTTTTTTGTAACCAAAATAGTTGTAATTATTAATAATTTTAATATTTATAATACGAAAATGGTAGAAAGAATTTAATCTAAATGCTCAGATGGTGGAATCGGTAGACACCCAGGATTTAAAATCCTGTGGGCTTCACGGCCCGTGCGAGTTCAAGTCTCGCTCTGAGCACCATGTTTTCCTAGACTTATATTTACACTCAATTAACTGCTCCAGTTAAATGGGGAAAAAAATAACTATAAGTTAACTATTCACTTAGCAAAATGGCCGTATCTAATGCACGAATTTCAATAATTTGTGGGCCGCCAGATATAATGGGGGCTTTCTTTAATAGACACGATGAATAGCGCGTAGGATTTCCCCATTTAACTGGAGCAGTTTAATTAGGCTGCGATTTTATTATTTGTATTTAAAATCTTAGATATTAGCTTTCCAAGAACTTCTGTATTCTTTTGTGAAACATTAATAAAGGCAAAACCTATTCCACGTGGTCTTCCCTCTGACACTCGCTTTATTTTAAAATCGCATGATATTGATTCTGAAACAAGTCCTTCATTGAAATAAAGTGTTCCTGTTTTATCTTTACTGTGATCAACGCCATCTAATTTTACAATTTCAATAAATCCACCACTCAGGCTGATATTAGTCAAATAGCCCTTATATTCATTATCTCTGATAACAAATGTTATGGCCTCTCGAATTTCTGCTCGGTATTCACCCCTTTGAACAAGATAAATAGATTTCTCAGGGTTACCCCTATCTTCATACTGCAATGAAACTTCTGCACATAGCTCTAAGACGTTCTGCATATCTTGCCACTGTAGATCACCACTCTTCTTAATTTTCCAATTTCTTAGTTCTTGAGATTCCTTCATTTTTAATAACTCATCAAACCTTAATGGACCCCTTGAGTCACGATCATTTCTAATGAACCAAACTTTTGAGTTATGAAATTCGAAAGTTTTTCCATTTTTTAAATCCTCAAGACCTAAATCCTTATCAGAAAAAGTTTTTGTTGCACTGACATGAGCGTTTTCATTAATTCTATTTTGAAGAATTTCTGTTTTTGTCATCGACTTTTTTAGATTATTTTTAAGAAGATCATTTTCAATTGTAAGGTTTTGAATACTAAGAGTCGCCTTATCAAGCCTTTGCTCAAGCTCCTCTCTAGACCGATCATTCTTTGCGAGATCAGAGATCATTTCTTTTAGTGTGTTAACTCTGGCTATAACTTCATCTTCTTTAGTAAGAAAAGTTGAAGTGAGACTATTAATATCTTTCTTCAAATCGTCAATTCTTAAACTATCACTACTTTCAAACTCTTTAGTGGTCACATGGACATTATTTTTAAAATCTGGGATAAAATATGGAACTTGAATCTCATCTTCGCAAAAAGATGCAGCGACTTTAATTTCATGAGGAATTTCTGGATGTGACAAGAGAGGAATCCAATCTCTTTCTTTTTCACAAAAAATAAAGCTATTAATAAATATTTCCTTCTCAACAACCTCAACATGGAGATCATTGAGATTAGTAAACACAAAACTATTTTTGCGCTTACATATAAAAAAATATTTTTCTTTTAGCTTTATATCCATCATATTTTAACCTAGTATAAATATCGGTTAATGCAGGTAAAAACTTTAACTTTGTTAAGATCTATTAATAAATATGAATAAAGAAAGACTAAAAAGACACAGAGAAATAGCTCAAGCAACTGAAATTATAGAAAAGCTACTGAATGAAACGACTATTTCAGATATCAGGATTATAAGTACTCAAAAATATATCTTAGACCTATTCTCGATTAATATCGAAGAAACCAATATTCCAAGTGGTCTTGAGAACTCGCCAGAACTTTATCTCGAAAATATTGATCCTTTTGCTTTGAATAATTCAATCTTTGATTTCTACCAAATATTAAAAAACTTAGGAGATGATATCACAATTTGTGATATTGGAAGCGCAAACTCACTTCTCTCAATAACTGCAAATTTATTTTTCCCAAAAGTAAAAATCATCTCTATTGAACCAGTTGCTTCACGAATGTCTGAAGCGATTAAACTTAATGAGAAATTAGAGTCCAATCATGAGTTTTATAAAATGCTCTTTAATGAAGTAACGATTGAAATTCGCTATGATTACGCACTAATTTATTTTCCAACAGGTAAAACGTTGGAGAATATATTAAGTAAAATAATGAATTCAAGTAACGCGAAGATGGGTATAATGGCCATCGAATCACATGGAGATTTGATTAATCGATTAAATCAAAATGGATGCCTTAGCCTAGACAAGACAGTCTCCAAACTCATTTCGCCACGTCATGATCCACTCGTACACCTTTACCAGTATAACCAACAAGCACTTCGCTCTAAGACTGATGAAGTTCTAGAAAAACTATATGACCAAGAAAAAAGTGTTATTGAAATCGAAACTAATAGTAAGAAATGGATAGGACTCACCGAAAGAAGCGATGTCCACTTTAAGCAAAATCAACAATTCATCATAAATTTAAAACATCCACCGAGATCAGTATCAAGTGAAGATAAATTTAAGTTTATATCTATCAAGGAAATAGATTTTGAAACGCAAGTACTTTTAAATCTAATTAAATATCCTTTTTCTATTATAAGAAAAATTTATCCTAATGATAAGATTTTTGAAAATAGTCGAGGGGAAATCATTAGTTATTAAGAACTATTTGAATATCTGTTCCGACAACTTCTCCCCTACTTCATTATCTCCTAGCCATATCCACGGGAGACTTAAACGTAGCTCACGACTATCAAACTCTGCAAATTTTCCAGGAAATTTGAAGTGAACAACATTATCATTAGAGACTATTTTGATAACTTCGCCTTCTTTCATTGAGGGTTGTAATTTTTCCAACTGATTAAAGTATTGTACTAGATTTTTATCTCCAAGCTTTTCACTTGCTTCAGTCCACGCCTTTTTCAAATATTTCTTATCAATATCTCTCTTAAAAGTAAAAACAAGCTCATACTCTTTTTGAGATTTCAACTCTTCAAGCGATGATACTTTCTTTAATGACTTTAATTCTAGTTCATATATTTCAAAGTTAAATAATGTAAAAGTTAAAAGTCCCTTTCCAACGGAAGAAAGGGCAGAGCAATTAAGAGACAATAAAAGTATCAGTATTATTTTTCGAGTAGAAAATGACCTACAAACCATTGTTCACCTCCATCATACTTAAACAGCTCAGAACACGCTAAATAAAAGACTCTCCAGTAATTAAACCACTTGAGATGTTCTCCTTCAGGGTATGATTTTTTGAAAATTTCAAGAATCTCATCACGATGACTATCCATTCGAAGAAGCCAATCTTCACAAGTTCGATGATAATGATAACCATTTACTTTCCATTTTTTGGCTAATTTCAAAGAAGTATCAAATTGTTCAAAAATATCGTATGAAGGCATAATCCCTCCACTAAAGAAGTACTTAGACATCCAGTCGGTATCGTCCTTAACTTCATATGGGTAACAAAAATCCACATGACAAAAAATATGTACGAAGAGCTTCCCATCATCTCTAAGCCAATGACCAATACGAGTCAGTAACTCTTTATAATTTCTCATATGCTCAAACATTTCAATTGAAACGACGCGATCAAATTTTTCAGTCATTTGT
>Ga0100385_1004757_pt1 | contig 11588 bp, 9 predicted proteins | sample CryGeymeta201509_FD_81543 | JGI IMG/M metagenome (GOLD analysis project Ga0100385, IMG submission 81543) | Groundwater microbial communities from Crystal Geyser aquifers in Utah, USA - Crystal Geyser metaG 2015-09 | ecosystem: Environmental > Aquatic > Deep subsurface > Groundwater | place: USA... | reverse complement strand
TATGCGGTGGCCAAGGACACAGGCGTTCGGCATTTGATCTCGTCGTTCTACTGGTATTCCACAGGGATGTATCGCAACGACGCGACGCGCCTGATGCCAGGGACCTACGACATCTTGTATCGCAAGGGCGAAACGAGCACGGATTCGGGCTACGTCTACAAAACTGAAGCGAGCGATATCGGGCCCAACGGTGTGCGTTATCTGGCTAAGGATATCGTGTTTACGGGGGGAAATATTTCGTTGGATATCCCTGACGCTCCGCTGACGGTGAGCCTGACCCTTGAAGGCGCGCCGTTTCCTGCGACGGGCGACGATAATACGACTCATCTGATCTATGCCGTCGCCAAGGACACAGGCGTTCGGCATTTGATCTCTTCGTTCTACTGGTATTCCACAGGGATGTATCGCAACGACGCGACGCGCCTGATGCCGGGGACCTACGACATCCTTTACCGCAAGGGCGAAACGAGCACGGATTCGGGCTACGTCTACAAAACTGAAGCGAGCGATATCGGGCCCAATGGTGTGCGTTATCTGGCCAAGGATATCGTGTTTACGGGGGGAAATATTTCGTTGGATATCCCTGACGCTCCGCTGACAGTGAGCCTGACCCTTGATGGCGCGCCGTTTCCTGCGACGGGCGACGATAATACGACTCACCTGATCTACGCCGTAGCCAGAGATACCGGCGTTCGTCACTTGATCTCGTCGTTTTATTGGTATTCCACGGGGATGTACCGCAACGACGCGACGCGCCTGATGCCGGGGACCTACGACATCCTTTACCGCAAGGGCGAAACGAGCACCGATTCGGGCTACGTCTACAAAACCGAGGCCTCGGATATCGGACCCAATGGAGTGCGATACCTCGCCAAAGGCATCGTGTTCACCGGGGGAAATATTTCGTTGGATATTCCTGACGCTCCGCTGACGGTGAATCTGACACTTGATGGCGCGCCGTTTCCCGCGACCGGCGACGATAACACCACTCACCTGGTCTATGCGGTGGCCAAGGACACAGGCGCTCGGCATTTGATCTCGTCGTTTTATTGGTATTCCACAGGCATGTACCGCAACGACGCGACGCGCCTGATGCCAGGGACCTACGACATCCTGTACCGCAAGGGCGAAACGAGCACGGACTCGGGTTACGTCTACAAAACAGAAGCCTCAGATATGGGACCCAATGGAGTGCGATACCTCGCAAGAGATGTGGTGTTCACGGGCGGCAGCCTATCGATCGATATCCCTGATTCGCCGCTGATGATGAACATCACGCTGCGTGGAGCTCCATTCGCGCCCACCGGCGACGACAATACGACGCATCTGATTTACGCCGTGGCCCGGGACACCGATGTTCGCCATTTGTTGTCATCGTTTTATTGGTATTCCACGGGGATGTACCGCAACGACGCGACGCGCCTGATGCCAGGGACCTACGACATCTTGTATCGAAAGGGCGAAACGAGCACGGACTCTGGTTACGTTTACAAAACCGAAGCCAGCGACATGGGCCCCAACGGAGTCCGCTATCTAGACCGCTGTGTGACGTTCCAGTAAGCGGCCTTCGGCCGCTATCAGGTTTCAGGTTGTCGGGTTTCGGGTTGTCTTTGTGATTTGGTCCACCACGCTCCAGCCTGGCCTTTGGATACAAATCGCAATGAAGGCCAATGGCCTGCGAACCAATCACAGCGACCGTATCGTCGACAACTGCTCACCGCTCACCGCTCACCGCTCACTCCGCCTTGTTTTGTGAGGGGGCTTGTGCCATTTTCCGCGCGGTTTCAGCCTAGGAATACCGTGCAATTTGAAGAATCGCGTCAGAGCCGAATGTTGATGGGAAGTATGGATCGCGGTGAGGAGCTGGTCGCCCAGCTCTCTCGCATTGCGGACCTGCAACAGATCAAGGCCGGGGCCCTTCGCGGACTTGGGACCCTGCAAGATGTGGAATTGGTGCGCCGCGACCACGAGTCCGGCGATTGGGTCACCTGTGTCGACGCCAAAGGGCCTTTCGATGTGATCCAACTCACCGCTCATATGGCCTCCCTTGGCGATCAACCAGCGATCCGAATCGACGCGCTTTTAAGCGCTCAAGGACCGGGTGGAACACAACTGATCGCCGGTCAGATTCGCAAAGCCACCGTCGTTGAATTCGAGTTCACACTCGAGGCTTTCGATGATCTGGTGGCCGAACGTCGCCTCGATCATGGGGTTTTGGTCTTGGCCGAGGTCCGTCAGACCAACACAGATCCAAAGCCAGTGCGCGAGCGCAAACCTGTGGAGCGGATCGCCGAGCCTAAATTGGGCAAAGTCGAGCCTCCACCCGCACGTCCGGCACCTGCCTACACACCGCCCGCTGCAGCCGAACCCGAAGACGACGAGCCCGAGCAAATGTCTTGGGGCGAAGCCGCCAAGGCTGCCCAAGAGGTCAAACCCGCTCGCGAAAAGCCGAAAGTCCGTAGGCCACCTCGTCTCACCGACTCCACCGGCGAAGATGACGATGACGAAGACGACCATGGGCTTATGGAACCTGGCGACGTTCTGGATCATCCTGCACTTGGACGATGCCGCATCATCAAGGTCGAAGAAGACGAGTTCGCTCATATTCGGCTGGCTCGCGGTCCAATCCGAAAACTCGCCCTCGAAGTCTGCGATATTCGTTTTGTAGGCGAAGAAGATGGCCGAAACGTATTCAAGGTACGAATCAAGAGATGAGCCCGACCGACGACCAGATTCGAGATCGACTGCGGGCGCTAGTCCGCGAGCCACGCCGCGACTTTAAAACGTTGAAAATGGCGGAGTCGTTTCCGAATCTGACTGAGGCCGCAGTTTTGATCGCACTTCGGCCCGGTGAAAACGGGCTGGAAGTTCTGCTGACTCGCCGCTCCGAAGATTTGAGACAACATGCGGGGCAGATTTCGTTTCCGGGCGGTCGCATGGACCCCGAGGACACCGATCTGGTGACCACGGCTCTGCGCGAGACGTGGGAGGAGGTCGGCATTCCACCCTCAGAGGTCACTGTTTATGGATCGCTGCTGCGTATGCCGATGGTTTCTGGTTATGCCGTGACTGCCTACGTCGGGGAGTTCCCCGAAGCGACGCCTCTGACGATGAATCCTGGCGAAATTGACGAGCTGATCGTCGCGCCGCTCAGGGAAATCTCGGATAAGCGAATTCATCGCGTTGAACAGCAGGTCTGGAACGACATGATTTTCCCCGTTCATTATTTTGATTACCGGGATCATTTGGTCTGGGGCGCAACTGGCTTTATGTTGCACGAGCTATTCAAGTATCTTGGGCTGAGGTGAACGATGCGAGTTTTATTAGGCGTTTCTGGGGGCATCGCGGCCTATAAAGCTGCCGAAATCGTACGCGCGTTTACCAAACGAGGGGACGAAGTTCGGGTTGTGATGACGGCCGGCGCGCAAGAATTCATCACGCCGTTGACCCTGCAGGTGGTGTCGGGAAACTCGGTTGGCGTCGAGCTTTTTGACGCGACTTACGAGAGCGAAATCGGCCATATCGACCTGGCTCGCTGGCCTGACGTCGTCCTGATCGCGCCTGCGACCGCCAACACGATCGCCAAACTCGCCTTCGGCATGGCCGATGATTTGTTGACGACCGTGGTGTTGGCCACCACGGCTCCCATCATTGTGGCCCCTGCGATGAACACGCAGATGTATTTAAATAAATTGGTGCGACGTAATCTTCGCACCTTGTCCGAAGCTGGTTTCCACGTGGTGGTGCCTGACTCCGGCGAATTGGCGTGCAAGGAAGTCGGCGCGGGAAGACTGCCCGATGCACCGGTACTTTTGCAGCATGTAGATTCCGTGCGAGTCGCAAAAACACTAGCCGACAAACACGTGCTTATCACCGCCGGCCCGACCCGAGAACACATGGATCCGGCGCGTTTCATCTCGAACCCTTCGACCGGGAAAATGGGATTTGCGCTGGCCCGTGCCGCGTCGTTGATGGGCGCTCGAGTCACCTTAGTGGCAGGACCGGTGGACCTTGCCACCCCAATTGGGGTCGACCGTGTGGACGTGATCGATGCGCAATCGATGCATGACGCCGTGATGGAAGTTGTCCACGAATCAGATATCGCAATTTGTTGTGCTGCGGTGGCCGATTGGCGCCCCTTAAATCCTACCGCACAGAAACGCGAAAAATCCGAATTCGGCGGAAGCCTGGAGCTCGAACGCACAGCGGATATTTTGGCAGAATTAGGACTGGCCTACGGCCCCGGCAACGAATCTGGCCCCCTCGTGGTTGGTTTTGCCGCCGAGTCCCACGACATCGAGTCGCGTGGCAGCGCGAAACGCCAACGAAAAAACGCGCACTTTTTAATCGCGAATAAAATTGGTGGTGAAAACTCTGCGTTCGGGTCCGACGAAAATGAGGCGTTTTTTGTGTCGGAAACGACCGTCGAGCCTTTGGCCAGAACCAGCAAAGATGCGATGGCCATGACAATCATGCACAAGCTTTCTAAGGCGATTGCGACGCGGTCCTAGGGTCGGATAGGCTCGGCTTCACACGCCCGAATACGTTCGAAGACTTTCCATGATTCGGCGTCATTTGCTTTTAATTGTGCCGCCAATCTCATGGTTTCGTGGGCTCGCATAATTCGCTCCAACGGGGCGGAGCGAACCTGAATTTCCGCAGCATCGTTGGCTGTGTCGATATTTTTCTGCGAAATAATTAGGTAGTTTTTATAGCCGGGGTCGGTGTCTAAAAAGGCAATTATTTCCGCTCTGTTTTTATCCAAAGTTTCGCGGAAATCGGGATGCCACGGGTCCGAAAGTGCCGGCCATTTCGAAAAAATCTGCCCGGCAACTTCGCGGTAAACAGTGGTTTCTTCTGCCGCCGCACGCTCACCAATATCTTGAAGCTCCGAATATTTAAGCTGCAAGAGGGCGTATTCTTCCGCTGCCTCGTCCACCGACTTTTTGCCCAACCGCTTTAGAAGCTCGGCGATCACGCGTTCTTCCTCCGGCATGCTCAACAAGCCAGGAGTTGGAAGGCTGCCTTCGAGTTTATGTCGGAGGTAACGCTCCGAGGTGGACGTCGGGACGTCCATGGATTTCGAGGCGATCCGCGCCTGCGTGTAGGCTTCGAGCAACGAAACCGCTCCGTCGCTATTGGTATCCACCGGGATCTTGGCCCCGTCCCGGTCCACGCTCGAGAGCGCATTTAGAAAATGAATGCCAAAACCCTCATGATTTCCCCGCACCGGATCGGGATCGCAGCCGCCGGCCTCAAGGTCCCAAGGGCTTGCAAACACGCCACATCGAGTCTGGGGCGCCAGTCCTTTTTCGGCTTCTCCACCGACAAAAATCATGTCCGCAAAACCGCCCGAAAAACACGAAGTCATCGCGACCTTTACGGGGCGCTTTTGGGTTGCATCCAAGGTCGCCGCAAAATCCCGCACGGTGATGACGTCGTTGCCCCACGTACTGATAATATTATCAGCGGGTGTCGCACCCATGTCTCCATGGCCCGCGAAATAAAATAACAACGAGCCGTCTTCGCTCTGGGCACCTTGGCTCAATTTTTCGAGGATATTTTTGCGGGTAGCAGCGGCAACTGAGGCCACTCGAACGGGCTGAAATCGTGTGTCGCGATTTGCCGGAAGAAAGAGGTCTCCAAGCCTTTGGAAAAGTGGGTCTTGCTGTCGCGTCGCGCTGACTTGCACGCCTTGCGTGTTCGGCCCGCCTGCAAAGAGCGTCGTTCCCTCACCGGGAAACGAACGCTGCGCCAACAAGATATCGTCCTCAATCGAAATCTGATTTTGGTCGGGTGTTCCGCCACCGCCAGCGATGATCCAATTCTGCGGATCATGGGCGGACGAGTTCGAGGTTGCTGGTGGAGTCGAGGTGGGTTGTCGAAGTGCTGCAAACACTCCGCCTCCCAAAACGACAAGCACCGCTGCTGCCGCGAGGTACTTTCTCATGGCGTGGTCGCCGGGAATGCGCAGTCGACAAAGCTCGTTGCGCCGGCCGGCCTTGGAGTGATCCCGAACGAACCACTGGTTTTGGTCGTACCGGGCAGCTTGGCGTTATCGAGTACGCCGTTGCCGCAGGCCAGCAGGTCGAGCGGCTTGTCGGTGGCGTAAGTCGTGCCGTCAGCGCACTCGACTGTGTAGTCTTTTTGCGCGACGTGAACATCCACGGTCCCTGATTTTGTCTTCAGGCTGATCGTCGCATTATGGTCATCGACCAGCTTGGCGCACTGGCCATCAGCATTCGCGACCACAATCGTGAACTCTTGGATGTCGAAGTTTGGCTCCAACGCCGGAGTGAAGGTCGCGGTCGTGCCGGTATCGAATTCGCAGGTTTTCCCATCCGTGCCGAGCTCGCCGACGGTCGTAGCCGCGTTGCAGGCGTACGCTTCGCTCACGGCGATGGTCCAACAGAAATTCGGATCGGCTAACACTTCACAGGTCAATTCCTCCGAATCATCACATCCGGTGGAGGCCGCCAAAAGTATCAGACCAAAAATAAACTTATTCATGAGATCCCAGACACAGGTTGATTGAGCCGTCGCTTAGCCGTTTATCTCGTCGGGATTATTCAGAAAATTCATCACGGATTGAAGATCGGTCCACGCGTCCCGTTTTGCCTCCGGGTTCTCGAGCAAGAATTCAGGGTGAAAGGTCGGCATCACTGGAATTCCGTTCAATTTCGTCCAGCCACCCGGTCTTGCGTTGCCAGGTCCCAACAGAGACTGAGTGGCGAAGCGCCCAAGAGCGACGATGACAGCTGGCTGTATGGCCAAAATCTGTTGATCGATGAACGTCGAGCAACGGTCGGTTTCTGCGTCCGAGGGATCGCGGTCGATGGCATGGCATTTCACGACATGGGTGATGTAGACCTCGTCACGTTTGAACCCCATGGCTGAAATCATTTTATTCAATAAATCCCCGGCATCCCCCACCATAGGCTGGCCCGCTTTGTCTTCGACGAGGTCGGGGAATTCGCCCACAAACATCAGCCTCGCGTTGGCGTTGCCCTGTCCAAAAACCAGATTTGTTCGGGATTCGCAGAGTCCACAACGTTTGCAGTCGCCCAACACGGTTCGCAGCGCTTCGAGTTTCTGGCCATTTGACATGGTTTTATCGTCTGGATCGAACGCGGTATCGTCGGCTTCTGGAGCCGCGAACGTGGATTTTGGTTTGCTACCGATTTCCAGCCAAAGCTTCTCTTTCGACGACGCGGTGGGAGGTGGTTTGGGCGCGGCAGGTGGTTCAAGGCTGGCCGTGCGCTCGGCTGGACTGCGTCCTGGAGTCGGCTGCGGTGCCGGCGAGGGTGGAGTCGGTCGCGTTTGCACAGGTTGGGGCGCTGAGGGTTCAGGCCGAGCCGGTGTGGCTGGCGCGGGTCTGGTCGGTGTGGGCGCAGGCCGCGGCGCAGCGGGTTGCCGCGCTGTTTCTGAACGCGGGCCGCGAAGCGCTTCTGCAGCGCGCTCTCGCCGTTTGGCTCGCCATTCTGCGTGTCGTTTATCGAAGGGTTCGCGCTCCTCGGCGCTGGCGGGCGGCGCACCCGGTAAGGATAATCCCTGCCCCTGAAGCGACAGGTAATTCCTAAAGTCCCTGACCAATCGATGAAGCTCAGAACGCATGTTCAACACCCGGAAAAATACCGCTCGACGCTATCATGGAAGACTTGTTGGCTGCCAGCATTGTGATTAGTCCGCGAGGCTCCAGCCTGGCTTATAATTGGTCCGCCAGGCTCCAGCCTGGCTTGTGATTAGGTCCGCCAGGCTCCAGCCTGGCTTGTGACTTGTGATTAGGTCCGCCAGGCTCCAGCCTGGCTTGTGACTTGTGATTAGCTCCAGCCTGGCTTGTGATTGGTCCGCCAAGCTCCAGCCTGGCTTGTGATTGGTCCGCCAGGCTCCAGCCTGGCTTGTGACTAGGTTTTGGGCGTCAAACCTGTGACCGTCCTAGTTTTCATCGGAATTCTTCCACTCGCCGCTGCTCGCTGAGGTCCCCGAACCACAGTGCGAGGGATAAATACCCCTCTGACAAGGATTTTCTGCGGTGGTATGCTGTTGGAAATTACGAGGCGTACATGAATAAAACTGCATATCTTCTGGCATTTGCCTTGACCGCAGCTCTGGCGGGATCTGGTTGCAAAGGCGACCTGAACCTATCCACGGGCCCGACAGGGGGGTCGCAGAATAATGGCGGCAATAACGGTGGACCCACGATCGACCCCTTTCCAGATGTTCCCTGCGAGGGGATTGCCTGTGATGATCCGGTCGTTCAACCCACCGATGGGGCGGTCCGTTTGACCCACACCCAATGGGAAAACTCGGTTCGTGATCTACTCAAGCTCGATGCTCGCCCTGAGCTTTCCCGTTCGTTCATCAAAGATACGCTCAACGTCGGTTATTTTGATCGCCTCTCGTCGTCACTGAATGTCCAGCCCGACCTTTGGGACGATTATCGCGAAGCCGCCGAAGTTTTGGCCGCCCAGATCGTCGCCAATCCTGATCAGCTCGCTCGTTTAGTGCCGGTCGGCGTGCAAGCCCCAGAGGCTCAGCTCAGAGCGTTTTTGGAATCCTTCGGGTTGCGAGCTTTTCGTCGTCCGCTGACGACCGAAGAAACCGACCAATATCTGGCCCTGGCGGCTCAGGCCGATACTGTTTTTGGCATCACCGACGCGCCGTTCGAAAAACGAGCCGAGCTGATTTTGCGTGCGATTTTGCAGTCGCCGTACTTCTTGTATCGCGTCGAATCCACCATGCCTGCAGCGGGCCAGGTTGCGGCGCTCAGCGGCTACGAAAAAGCTTCACGATTATCGTTTGCGCTCTGGAATAGCATTCCAGACGAAGCGCTTTTGGAGGCAGCAAAAAACGGTGGGCTTGATACGCCTGAAGGCGTTACGACTCAGGCGAAGCGGCTTCTGGCGGATGCCCGTTCGATCGATATGGTCCTCGATTTTCATGGCCAGATTCTGGAATTCAGCCACTTCGACGAAATGACGAAGGACGCCGAGCGATTCCCCGATTTTAATCCGAACACCGCGCCCGCCATGCGTGAAGAACTCGAGAGTTTCATCACCCATGTGATTCATGATTCCAATGGCGGATATCGCGAATTGATCACCTCGCGTGTGACCTACGTCAACGCCGAGCTGGCTGGGCTTTATGGCATCGAGCCTCCGACCGAAGAATTTGGTGAGGTCACGCTTCCCGAGGGCGAACGGTCAGGACTGCTGACGCGCCTTGGCTTTTTGGCAACCAACGCCACGCCATACGATCCGAACCCGATTCATCGCGGGAAATTCATCAATAAACATGTGCTCTGCAACGTGGTGCCGCCTCCACCAGATATGTTTTCGATCCCTGATGGAGTCGCGGGCAACACCAACCGTGAGCGCATTCAGAATGCGACCGGCGAGTGCGGTGGCTCATGCCATACACCTTTGCTGAATCCGGCTGGTTTTGCATTCGAGAGCTACGACGCCGTGGGCAAATGGCGAACGATGGATGGCGATTACCCTGTCGACACGACTGGGACCTTGCCCTTTGGCAATCAGCTTACGGAATTCACAGGCGCGTTGGACTTGAGCGCCAAGATCGCCGAGAGCCCCAACGCCCATGAATGTTATGTTCGGCACTGGTTTGAGTATCTGCATCAACGCGTCCCAACGGCAGGCGACGCGCCGCTCATCGCCAAGGTGGCCCAGGTATCCATGAAAAACGACCTCCCCATCCACGAAATCATCGTCGGACTTCTGGTCAACGACCTTTTCTTAAAACGTGCATCGGAGGCCCCATGAAACGCTCAGCACTCAAACGTCGAACGTTTTTGAAAGGTGCCTTTGGTGTGACCATGGCACTGCCTTTTCTGGATCTCTTCGAGACGCGTCGAGCTCAGGCTGGCCTTCCAGGTATTCAGCCCAAGTTTTTTGTCTGCGTCCGAAACGGCAACGGTGTGGCTCAGGCCGCGGGTTCCGAATCCGAACGCTTTTGGCCCAACGAAACCGGTCTGCTCACGCGTCAAAACCTCCTGGCAGCAGACGCTTCGGGCAGTATGCGTATTGTCGGCGAACTCGCCGATCACGCTTCAAAACTTCTGATTGTGGGCGGCACTCGGTATTCGTATCCGGGCAACGGCTGCGGTCATTCGGGCGGCGGAAATCAATGCCTGACTGCGACTCCGCCTTCTGGCACTCCGTCTGGAAATCGGTCGCTTGCCACAGGCGAATCAGTCGACAACATGATTCAACGCCTGATGGCGCCTGAAGATCCTGAGCCGCTGACTTTGGCCTCAGGCAAATCGTCGAGCTATTTGGACGAGGTTTTGTCCTTCCGACAGCCCGCAAACGGCGAAACGAACGGACAATTGCGCTCGGCTCAACGAAGCCCATGGGATGTTTATAAGTCGATCTTTGGCGAGCCCAACGTGGACTCCAGCGACTTCTTGGAAGAGCAGGTCGCCCTGCAGCGTAAAAGCGTCAACGACGTCCTACGTGAGCAGATAGACACGCTGAAACGTAATCCTGGCATGAGTCAGGCCGACCAGAACCGCCTGCAATTGCATCAGGACTCGATCCGCGACCTGGAAGTCCGCATGATGGAGTGCCATTTGCCCGAACAACGTTGGGCGACGATTCAAGACGCGTCCGACAACGATCTGCACCTTGACCCGGCCGAAACCGAGGACATCACCAAGATGTTCATGGACATCATCGCCTTGTCGTTTGCATGCGATTTGAAACGTTCCGCGACCTTGCAGATTGGCAACGGCAACGACCAGACGATCTACAGCATCAATGGGCCTTCCTACCCGTTTCACTGGATTTCACATCGCATCCAGGGCGACGGTGCCAGCGGTTCGGCGCCCACCATCGATAATGCGGCCGACCTGCATTATCAGGTGAACCGAATCCATGCGCGGTGGTTCAAATACCTGCTCGACCAGCTCGATCAATACACGACCGCCACCGGCACATTGCTCGACGATTGTGTCGCGATGTGGACCAACGATTTGGCCAACGGCATCGGCCACGGTTATCAGAATCTACCCACGATTTTGGCGGGCTCAGGCGGTGGATATTTGCGCACCGGCTACTACATCGACGCGCGTGACACCGGCACCAAAGATGGCTCGGGCTGGGTGCCGCATAACCAGATGTTCAACACGATCTTGAACGCCGTCGGTGTCGGGGAGGCTCTTGGCACTCCCGTCGACGACTTTGGGCACAAGGGCGGAAACGGCCAGGATCAGGCGCCAGGCGGCGAGATCCCGCAAATGAAAGCTTAACGGTGAGCAGTGAGCGGTGAGCGGTGAGCGGTGAGCAGTGAGCGGTGAGCGGTGAGCAGTGAGCAGTGAGCAGTGAGCAGTGAGCAGTGAGCAGTGAGCAGTGAGCGGTGAGCAGTGAGCGGTGAGCAGTGAGCGGTGAGCAGTGAGCGGTGAGCAGTGATGAGGTCGATTGCCGGCGCTGTGATTGGTACGCAGGCCTTATGGAGGCTGTCGTTTTGATGCATAAAACTGGTGTTTCAGTCAGTTCACCATCAAACGGGCCATTATTGGGCGCTCTTGGGTACTCTTCATCGAAATACGATAGAGAGCCACTTGCACCAGC
>Ga0100385_1004756_pt1 | contig 11590 bp, 11 predicted proteins | sample CryGeymeta201509_FD_81543 | JGI IMG/M metagenome (GOLD analysis project Ga0100385, IMG submission 81543) | Groundwater microbial communities from Crystal Geyser aquifers in Utah, USA - Crystal Geyser metaG 2015-09 | ecosystem: Environmental > Aquatic > Deep subsurface > Groundwater | place: USA... | reverse complement strand
GAATTTTTCTTTAGCTGGCATCAATCTTAGAGATTTGTTCCAGATGCATACAATAAATATAAGTGTTGCCGTCTGGGTTGGTTTCATTGCCTTGTTTGGAATTGCTACTAATGATGGTGTAATCATGGGAACATATATTCATCAAGTTTTCGAAGATCGACATCCCGCCAGTGTTCAAGAAGTTCGTGAAGCTGTTGTTACTGCTGGAATCAAGAGAGTGCGACCTGCCATGATGACCACGGCAGTTGCCGTAATAGCTTTGTTGCCGGTTTTATCTTCCACTGGAAAAGGTTCGGATGTAATGATTCCAATGGCGATACCAATGTTTGGAGGCATGATTATTCAAGTGATGACGGTTTTTGTTGTTCCATTATTTCAATCTATCTGGAGAGAAAATGTAGTGAAAAGAAATAGACTTTTAGATGTTCAACCTAATAATAACAACCTTGCTGATGAAAACATTGAAATATAAAAATATAGCATTTATTCTTATTTTGTTTTGCCTTTCGCTTAATGGGTATTCCCAAAATTCCGCAGATTCATTATATAACTATTTGGAAATAGCAGCAAAAAATAATTCTGACGTTTTACAGAAATTTGCAGAATATCAGGCAGCTTTACAAAAAGTTCCACAAGTTGGAAGTTTGCCAGATCCCGAATTTAGTATGGGAATTTTTCTTAGCCCTATGGAGCTTTTAGCGGGCAAACAAGTTGCTGACATGCGATTGATGCAGATGTTTCCATGGTTTGGGCTGATAAAAAATGCTAAAGACGAAATGAGCCTTATGGCGCAAGCAAAATATGAATCATTTCGCAATGCCAAATTGAAAGTTTTCTTTGACATACAAAGTGTTTGGTTTGAATTGTTTAAGATTAATCAGAATATTAGAATCTCAGAGAAAAACATTGAAATTCTGAGCACAATTGAACGATTGGCGGTAATAAAATTTAAAGCTGTGGCTACTGAAAAAGGAGTAAACAGGTCTATGTCAACAGCTTCAAACCAAAATTTTGCTTCTAACTCGACTGGCATGAATTCCATGGGTGGAAATGTGGTCAGCAATTCAGGCCCTACTAAATCGTCTTCAGCAATAATATCTGATAATTCCATGGGTTCATCCTCAGGAAATTCAGGGCTTTCTGATATTTATAGAATTCAAATTGAAATTGGAGATTTACAGAATAATATCGAGTTAATGAAAAATCAGAGAATCACAATTGTAGCTAAATTCAACAGTTTCTTAAATCGGCCACCAAGAGCAAATGTCAATATCCCAGATTCCATAATTTCGGACGATTTCCTGCTTTCTGCAACAATTTCTGATAGTATCATGAAAAAAAATCCTATGCTTACAATGCTTCTGCTTGAGCAACAGTCTATAGAAGCGCGTAAAAAAATGATTGCAAAAATGGGATTTCCTATGGTCGGCTTAGGAATAAATTACTCACTCATAAATAAAAGTGAAATGTCAACTTCCACAATGAATGGTAAAGATATGATTATGCCTATGATAACAGCCACTTTACCAATTTATCGCAAGAAATACAAAGCTATGACTGAAGAAGCTGATTTTTTGAAACTGGCCAATATTCAAAATTATCAATCAATCTCAAATTCTTTGCAGATAGAATATTATCAAGCAATGGAATTATATCAAGATGCAAAACGTCGGATTATTCTCTATGAAAATCAATATCTATTAGCCTCCAAAACTTTAAATATCATGTTAAAAAGTTTTTCCTCTTCGGCTGCGTCGCTGACTGATATTTTACGAGTACATCAACAAACTCTCAATTATGAATATAAGCAAGTTGAAGCTACTTCTGACTATAATATTTCTGTAGCGTGGCTTAAAAGGTTAATGGCTTCATCACAAATTTAATAACAAATAATTTAAAATACCATGAAAAATATTTTATCAAATAAATATGTAAGTTTCAGCCTAATTTTGATTGTTGGAATAATGCTCGGTTGGGTATTTTTTCATTCCGACACAAGTAAAAAAGCAGAAAACAATAAGCTTACTGAGGTAAGCACAAAGTCAACAATTTGGACATGTGCCATGCATCCTCAGATTAAGATGCCAAAACCTGGCAAATGTCCAATCTGTGGAATGGAATTGATACCTCTCCATAAAGAAGAAAACACAATTGATGAAGACGCAATACAGATGACAAAGGAAGCTGCTCAACTTGCAAACGTGCTCACCTCAAAAGTCTCCATTCAAAATCCAGTGAAAGATTTGCGCTTGTATGGAAAAGTGCAGGCTGATGAACGTCTTTTACAAAGCCAAGTATCATACTTTTCTGGCCGAATAGAAAAACTCTTGGTGAACTTTACTGGCGAACTTGTCAGAAAAGGACAAGTTTTAGCTATTATTTATTCACCAGATTTGATGACAGCACAGCAAGAATTACTCGAAACAGCTTCATTAAAAATGACACAACCCTCTTTATATGAAGCATCTAAAGAAAAACTACGCCAGTGGAAACTTAGCGAAAAACAAATTGCTACCATTGAAAGTTCAGGAAAAGTAAAAACAAATTTTGAAATCTATGCCAATACTTCTGGAGTTGTTGTTGCAAAGCGAATTAATACTGGTGATTTCATATACTCAGGCACAGTTCTTTTTGATATTGCCAACCTATCTCATTTATGGGTAATGTTCGACGCTTATGAAAGTGACTTGCCCTATCTGGCTCTTGGACAAAAAGTTGAGTTTACTTTGCAAGCAACACCTGGAGTAAATTATTCGAGCAAGATTTCTTACATAGATCCTGTATTAGATGCGGTTACTCGAGTAGCCAAAGTTCGAATTGAAATTAGCAATTCTGACAATAAATTGAAACCAGAAATGTTTGTTACTGGCATTGTTAAAGCCGAGTTGAATAAATATAGAAATAAACTAATCATTCCAAAGACAGCAGTTTTATGGACTGGCAAAAGATCTATTGTTTATGTTAAAATGCCAAACTCCGATGAACCTATATTTAAAATGCGAGAAATTGAACTTGGCCCAGAGTTAGGTAATAGTTATGTTGTTGAAAATGGCCTAATGGATGGGGAAGAAATTGTTAGCCAAGGAGCTTTTAGCATTGATGCCTCCGCACAATTGGAAGGCAAACCAAGCATGATGAATCCTTCAGCAAAAAACCCTTTAACTGTTGCCACTGCTCATAAAAATACTGAAAGTAACTCGGTGAGTAATGCCAAAAAAAAATCAGAAGCAATCACAATCAATGAAAAGTCTAAAATCGTAACTACCAAAAGGCAGATATTTAAAGTTTCGGGGAAATGTGATATGTGCAAAGATAGAATTGAAACCGCTGCAAAATCAGTCAATGGCGTTATGAAAGCCGATTGGAACATTGAAAAGCAGATGCTCAATATTGATTTTGACCCATCCAAAACTAATTCAGATGAAATTCAGAAAGCAATTGCCAAGGTAGGACATGATACCGAAAAATACAAAGCTAAAGATGAAGTTTATAATAAGCTTCCCGAATGCTGTTTATACCGAAAATAAAAGTTTAACCATTTAAAATCAAAACAATGAAAACAAAAGTTTTAAGTTTAGTTGCCCTTTTTCTGTTTGGGGCGTTTGCTGTATTTGCAGGCAATAAAACAGAGAAAATAAAGGTTTATGGAAGTTGTGGCATGTGCAAAGACCGCATTGAGAAAGCTGCCAAATCAGTTGATGGCGTAATCAAAGCCAGTTGGAATAAGGAAACCAAAATGTTGGAGCTAAGCTTTGACGATTCAAAAACTGATATTTCTAAAGTGGAAATGGCAATTGCCAAGGTAGGTCACGATACTCAAAGGTTTAAGGCTGACGACAAAACCTACAATAAACTGCCAGCTTGCTGCAAATACCAACGTGAGAAAACAAGTGTGAAAAAGGATAAGAAATAAATGAAAAATAGTAATCATTATTATTTAATCGTTTATTTATAAAGGCAACTCTTACAGATAATTTAAGTCTTTTCGCAATAAACAAATCAAAATCAAATTTTATGAAAACATTCAAATTGTTATTGGGAGCATTTATTCTCCTTTCTTTTTCTTCATGCAACAAAAAGAATAATTCAGTAAACACGGTGAATTTTGCAGAAATTGTTGGAACCTATCAAGGAAGTTTGTTCAACAATCTTACAAATATTACTACGGACTCTGTTTATGCAGAGATCACCAAAGCTGGCGATGAGCTAATTCAAATTCATTGCTTTGGTGGCGGTTTCGACACAACATATATGCTAAATGTCTATGATAATGGCGATTACACTATGGTTTGCATGAATGGTAATGCTTTTCAAAATCAATATGGTCATGCATGTAATTCAAGTAATATGATGAATAAATCTGGCAGCACTGCTTGGGATAACCACATGGCCGCTAATCATATTTCATCTGACGTTCATTTTGGAAGTTTTAATATGAAAAATCATTCTTTTAACTATGATTTTACCATGAAAGATAATTTGAATAATTACTCCATAAAATACAATGGTGTAAGAAATTAGAAATCTCCAAACTTTTTTTATTAAAGTAAAACCTTTTATTTAAGAACCATACTTTACATTCACACTATATGCAGTTTGAATGTTAAGGCTTTCAATATTTTCATTAAAAATATTTTTTCCAATTAGAATAGGATATTTAGTTTTGATGGAATTAATTGCCTTTTCAATATCCTTTTTTACAAAGGCATTAGGATCATTATCTAAAGCATAAATAAGAACATCCAATACTGAACTATCGCCAATATGTCCTAAACTTAAAGCTGCTGCTTTTCTTATTTCATCTCGTTCATCTTTCAATGATTCAACAAGTTTCTCGAGATTATTACTCTTACTCCAGCGATCTATTTTTGATATTGTTATTAAACGCATAATTAATTTGTTTGATGCAAAATTAACTTTTAAAACAAAATTGTCAATAGGTAAAATACCTAATAAATATGTTACAAATCATGTTTTTTTTGCATATAGTTGTGTTTTTTTTGTAAATCTATAAATCCCCAACAATTTTTTCTACTTCAATAAGTACTTCACAAGATTTTATCAAAGCTTTCATAGAGTTATGGTCATTATATAAAGGTCTATCAATTTCCAAGAAATCAACATGTCGTCTCACTACCTCATGTGCTTTAGTTACGCCAGCACCGAAAGTATATTCACGAAAATCTAAAGCTTGTGCTGCTGCCATCATCTCAATACCTAAGATTCCATAAGCATTATCAAGAATTTGGAAATTTTTAATAGCTGTATTCATACCCATAGAAACAAAGTCCTCTTGATCTGCAGCTGCAGGAATAGATTGAATAACGGCAGGAGCAGATAATATTTTTTGTTCAACTATTTGCATATCAGCAGTATATTGGCTTAGCATAAGACCTGAGAACATACCAGCACCCTTTGTAAGGAAAGGAGGCAAGCCAACACTTAGAGCAGGATTATTCAAACGGTTCATCCTACGTTCGGACATCACGCAAACCATTGTTACGCACATACCAGCCATTTCCATAGGTACAGCAACAGGTGTTCCTTGAAAATTTGCTCCAGAAAGTTGAATATTTTCATCAGGGAAAAATATTGGATTATCGCCAACGCCATTAAGTTCAATTTCCACTTGAGATTTTGCATATTCTAAGGCATCTAAAGCAGTTCCAATAACCTGAGGAGTTGAACGCATGGAATATGCATCTTGCACTTTGTGTGCTATTCTTTCTTCTTTTAAATCTCCACCGCTAACCAATTTGTTAATGGCGTTTGCTGATCTGATAGCGCCTTTAAATCCTCTAACTTCATGAAGTTTAGATGTATATGGGCTCATATTAGCTTTCAGTGCTTCAAGGCTCATGGCTGCAGCAATTTCCGCTTGTTTCATAAAATTATTTGCATCAAAAAGCCATATAGCACTCATTGCAGTAAGCACATTCGAACCATTAATTGTTCCCAAGCCATCGCGTGCTTGAAGCCCAGGAATTTCGATGCCCGCTCTATTCATCGCTTCCTTTCCTGCTAAAAGTTCACCTTTGTAATAGGCTTTGCCTTCACCCATAAGCAAAAGAGCAATCTGCGACATAGGAGCCAAATCACCAGAAGCACCAACCGAACCTTTTTGACAAACATAAGGTGTAACTCCCTTATTCAACATTTCAACAAGAGTGAGAGTAATCTCTGGTCTTATTCCAGAATTACCATGAGCGTGCACATTTATTCTACCAAGCATGGCTCCTCTTACATATTCCAAAGGCATTGGGTCGCCAATTCCTGCAGCATGATTATAAACCAAATATTTTTGAAAATCCTTAACTTGGTCGTTGTTTAAAACAACTTCCGAAAACTCACCAATGCCAGTATTTACTCCATACATTATTTCATGTGCCTTGATTTTTCTTTCTAACATTTCGCGGCAAACAATAATTTTTTTAAGAGATTCTGGGGCAAGTTCCACTTTTTCATTATTTCGGGCTACATTCACTACATCTTCAATAGTGAGACCCGAACCTTTGATTAAATATGTCATAATTATTCGTTTATGTTTAATAGTTTTAAAGAAGAAATTAAACTAAATTTCTCTCTTTATGTTAAAGTTTCAGGCCGCCAAATTATTAAAAATTGTTGAAAAATAGAGCTATTCTACAAGATATATTTTCAAAAATTATTTATAAAAACGAATGTCTATTTATTTGATTTTGAATAAAATAAACATCACTAAATAATAATAAATATTGAATGATAAAAAATGGTTAATAAAGCAAAGGTTTTATATATTAAAAAGAGTGTATTTTTGCGCATTATTTCTGACGAACTAACATTAACAAGATTTTTAATATTCGATAATAAGCTCTAAATAGATTAATTTAAATTATTTATAGATGATCAATAAAATACTTATTGCCAATAGGGGGGAAATTGCATTAAGAATAATGCGCAGCTGTCGAGAGATGGGAATAAAAAGTGTAGCTGTTTTTTCAGAGGCTGATAGAAAGTCGAAGCACGTTTATTACGCTGATGAAGCTTACTTTATTGGCCCCTCACCTTCAAACGAAAGCTATCTAAAAGTAGATAATATTATTGAAGCTGCCAAGAAATCTGGAGCTGATGCCATTCATCCTGGCTACGGTTTTCTATCAGAAAATGCAGCATTTCCAGACCGTTGCAAAGCTGAAGGAATTATCTTTATTGGTCCCACATCGGAAGTAATTTCGGTGATGGGTGATAAAATTTCTGCCAGAAAAAAAATGATTGATTCGGGAGTTTTGGTTGTACCAGGCACTAAGGAAGATATAAAAAGCGATGAAGATGCTTTGAGAATAGTTAAAATGGTTGGCTTGCCAGTGATGATTAAGGCTTCGGCTGGCGGCGGTGGCAAAGGAATGCGACTGGTAAGACATGAGAAAGATATTATCTCGGGAGTACGTGCTGCAAAATCGGAAGCCTTAGCTGCTTTTGGTGATGATGCTGTTTACGTAGAAAAATTAGTAGAAAATCCACACCATATTGAATTTCAAATTGTTGGCGATAGCCATGGAAATGTAGTCCATTTATTTGAAAGAGAATGTTCTGTTCAAAGGCGTCATCAGAAAGTTGTGGAAGAATCACCATCACCATTGATGACTCCAGAATTGAGAGAAAAAATGGGCACTATGGCTGTTACGGCAGCAAAAGCTGTGAATTACGTCGGCGCAGGAACAATAGAATTTTTGGTGGATGATGAATTGAATTATTATTTCTTGGAGATGAATACTCGTCTTCAAGTAGAACATCCTATTACAGAAATTGTTGTGGGTGTTGACTTAGTAAAAGCTCAAATAATTGTCGCCGACGGAGGCTATTTGCCATGGAATCAACAAGATTTATTACAAAGAGGTCACGCTATTGAAACAAGAATTTACGCTGAAGACCCTTTCAATAATTTTATGCCAAGCCCTGGAATCATTAAACATATTACCGAACCTTTAGGCCCTGGAATTCGCCACGATGGATACATTTATGCTGGCTACGAAATTCCAATTTATTACGACCCAATGATTTCAAAGTTAATATCTTGGGGCTCCACTCGCCAAGAAGCTATTGACAGAATGAAAAGAGCATTGTTCAACTATAAACTCTCAGGTGTGAGAACCAATATAAGATATCTGCATAGAATTATGGAGTCGGAAGATTTCGCTTCTGGCAATTACAACACTGGCTTTATTGAAAAAAATGCAGATTTTTTGCTTGCCGATGCTGAAAATTATAAGGAATTGGAAGATTTAGTGATGATTGCTTCATTTTTGTATTTCAGAAAACAAACTGGCAACAATGATAATCAACACAAAGAAGAATGCACTCAAAGTAATTGGAATAATTATGCTAAACAAATTGGCGTTAATAGATTGTAAATAAAAAATATTGCGATGAAATTAGATATCAAAATTAATGAGCGGATTGCCACTGTAGAAATGATTGAAAACACTGGCAAAACTTTCAAAATAAAGGTGGATGATCAAATTTATGAGGTGGATTCTAAGGAAGTAAAAGATGGAGTTTTTTCCATTTTAAACGACAATAAATCCTATCTTATCGACATCATCTCTGGAAGTTCAAATAAAAATTTTGAGGTTGTTGCCTGGAATAAAGTTTTTCCTGTAGATATTATTGACGCTGAAGCAAAATACCTTATGAGCCGTGGGCAAGGAACAACTGGAGACGACGAAAATGTTATTTCATCGCCAATGCCTGGAAAAATTGTGAAGATTATGGTAAAAAAAGGTGATGTCCTAAAAGCTGGCGATACAGTTATTGTTGTTTCGGCAATGAAAATGGAAAGTGAATATAAAGTAAAACAAGACAGCACAGTACAAGATATTTTAGTTTCTGAAGGTGATACCATTGAAGGTCATCAGCCATTGGTAATTGTTGAATAATTTTAAAAGAATCAGTTATGACAACTAACGAAGAAAAATACAAGAAGTTTGTAGATTTAAACTCTAAATCTGAGCTTGGCGGCGGTGCCGAAAGAATTGAAAAACAACATAATGCTGGTAGATTGACCGCACGCGAACGTATTAATATTTTGCTCGACCAAGGCTCATTTGTTGAAATGGATAAATTTGTTGTTCATCATTCCACTAACTTCGGAATGGAAAAAAATAAAATTCTTGGCGATGGAGTAGTTTCAGGCTATGGCAAAATTGATGGAAGACCTGTGTATATTTTTGCACAAGATTTTACAGTTTTTGGTGGCGCTTTAAGCCGTTCTAATGCCGACAAGATTATTAAAATTACTAAATTAGCCATGAAAAACGGAGCTCCAATTATTGGTCTTAACGACAGCGGCGGAGCGAGAATTCAAGAAGGAGTGGAGAGCTTAGCAGGTTATGCCGATATTTTCTGGCTCAACACAAAAGCTTCTGGAGTTGTACCTCAAATTTCAGCTATACTTGGCCCTTGCGCTGGTGGTGCCGTATATTCACCTGCACTCACCGACTTTATTTTTATGGTTAAAGAGACAAGTTATATGTTTGTTACCGGACCAGATGTGGTAAAAACTGTAACTCACGAAGATGTAACAAAAAAAGAACTTGGAGGCGCAATAACACATAATACCAAAAGTGGAGTAGCCCAGTTTATGTCGGATGACGATGCTCAGAGTTTGATGACTATCAGAGAATTGATGTCATTTTTGCCATCAAATAATATGGAAACTACCCCGATAAAATTTACCAACGACCCAACAGACAGAACTGATGAAAAATTGATGTCATTAATTCCAAGCGATCCAAATAAACCTTACGATATTAAAGAGATAATTAGTTCAGTATGCGACAACAACTATTTCTTTGAAATTCAAGAGCACTATGCGCAGAATATCGTTATAGGCTATGGCCGCCTTGGAGGCAGAAGCGTGGGTTTTGTAGCAAATCAACCAGCAGCATTTGCTGGCGTTTTGGATATAAATTCTTCGATAAAAGCCGCTCGCTTTGTTCGTTTCTGCGATGCCTTTAATATTCCCATAATTACGCTTGTTGATGTGCCAGGCTTCTTACCAGGAACCGTTCAAGAATTTGGTGGAATAATAAAACATGGTGCAAAACTACTCTATGCTTTTTGCGAAGCCACAGTACCAAAAATAACTTTGATAACAAGAAAAGCCTACGGCGGAGCTTATGATGTGATGAACTCCAAACATATTGGCGCCGATGTAAATTTGGCTTACCCTTCTGCTGAAATCGCCGTTATGGGGGCTCAAGGCGCAGTAAATATTTTATACCGAAATCTTGAAAATGATGCAGCCCGCCAAAAAGCTATAGAAGAATACGAGGATGCTTTTGCTAACCCATACAAAGCTGCTGAATTAGGATATATCGATGAAATAATTTTGCCAAAGGATACACGCAAAAAACTTATAGATGCTCTTGAAATGACTAAAAATAAAAGAGAAACAAATCCTCCAAAGAAACATGGAAATATTCCATTGTAAAACTTTGAAACTATTAACCTCCAATAAAATGGAGGTTTTTTTTAAATTATTTATTTTGATACTCCTAAAATTAAATATTTGAATATAATCAAATATTTAAGCTTCTCCTACTTTAGAGTTTTTTATTACATTTGCCGCTCATTTTATTTAAATATTTTTTATGGCAACTACTTCAGATTTCCGCAATGGATTAGTAATGATGTTCAATGGCGAACTCTATGCAATCATTGATTTTCAACATGTTAAACCTGGTAAAGGACCAGCCTTTGTGCGTACAAAATTGAGAAACGTTAAAACTGGTAAAGTGATTCCCAACACATTTACAGCCGGCGTTAAGATAGATGTGCAAAGAGTTGAAAGACGCCCATACCAATATTTATACAACGAGGGCGATGATTATCATTTTATGAATAACAATACTTATGAGCAAACTTTTATTTTAAAAGATTTGATAAATGCACCAGATCTTTTAAAGGAAGGTCAAATGGTAGAAATTGTATTTCATGCAGAAACCGAAACAGCATTGTATTGCGAGCTGCCACCATTTGTTGATTTGTTGATTACTTATACCGAGCCTGGCGAAAAAGGTAATACCGCCACAAATACTTTCAAAGATGCCACAGTAGAAACTGGTGCAATTGTGAAAGTTCCACTATTTATAAATGAAGGCGAGCTTATTAGATTCGACACTCGCACAAATAGTTATTCAGAAAGAGTAAAGAAGTAAACATCATGAGATTTCAAAATCCACTCAAACTTTCATATATTTCAGAATTGGTAAATGCCGAAAAATTTATTGGAAGTCCTGATTTTGAAATTTATGGCATCAATGAAATTCATGTGGTTCAAAGTGGAGATTTGACCTTTGTAGATCATCCAAAATATTATTCAAAAGCGCTTAACTCAAAAGCAAACACTATAATAATCAACAAGGAAGTTGATTGTCCTGAAGGTAAATCTTTGATTATTTCTGATGACCCTTTTAAAGCTTATTTGATTCTTGTTAATAAATTTCGTCCTTTCGAGGCTTCAAACTCAATAATTAGCTCCACAGCCGAAATTGGTGAAGGCACAATAATTCAACCCTCTACTTTTGTTGGCAATAATGTTAGAATAGGT
>Ga0100385_1004754_pt1 | contig 11601 bp, 7 predicted proteins | sample CryGeymeta201509_FD_81543 | JGI IMG/M metagenome (GOLD analysis project Ga0100385, IMG submission 81543) | Groundwater microbial communities from Crystal Geyser aquifers in Utah, USA - Crystal Geyser metaG 2015-09 | ecosystem: Environmental > Aquatic > Deep subsurface > Groundwater | place: USA... | reverse complement strand
GAGCCGGGATGGATCGGCGCAGGAAGGCCAGTTTATTTTCCGGCGGTCGCTTAGCACTGGCGCGCGGAGGACTGGAAGAGGTCAGGGGCGGGCGATGCGCACGGGATCGCCGAGGCGGACCCCGAGCGACACCAGGCCGAAGTAGAGCTCGCCGTCGATCACGGGGTCGAGGTTCTCGTCGCCCAGAGCCTCCACGCTCATGTGCTGGCCGCGCGTCTCGACCAGGCCGTCGGCGCGGATCTCGGAGCCGGTGGTCAGGCGCGGGATGTTGCTCAGCACGTCCCAGGCGCTGAGCTCACCTGCCTGCAAGTGCATGGCGCCGGGCTCGCGCGCGAAGGGGAAGACGCGGAAGGGACCGAGCACGATGTCGAAGGCGCCGGCGTGCAGCGCGCCGTGGCGAGTCGCCGAGAGCACTTCATTGTCGATGGTCACGCGCGCCTGGGTGGGTCGGAAGAGGCGCTCGGCGTAGGCCCGTCGTTCGCTGAAGGGCGCATGGGTCGCGCGGGCGAGCTGCCCGGACGCGCCTCGACGCACCACGCGCAGGATGGCGCGCGTGCCCGACTCCGGCTCCTGGTAGTAGGCCTCGAAGAAGCGCTGCCCGATGCCACCGGCGGCGAGGGCGAAGCCGCGCCGACGAAAGCGCCGGCCGTCCACGCGAACGCCGTCGATGAGCAAGCTCGGCAGGGCCACGTGGGGCGGCACCTCGCCACGGATCGCGTAGGGCACGAGCTGTTCCACCAACTGCTCGGCGCTGCGACGGACGCCGACCTTGTGCGCCACGAAGTCGATGGTGCCGCCGCCCGTGGGCATGACCAGTACGTCGTCCGCGGCGCCCAGCTCGTCGAGGGCGTGCAGCACCTGATGGAGCGCCCCGTCGCCACCGTCCGAGACCAGCACGCGCGCGCCCTCGCGGAGCATCTGCGCCACGGCCGGGCGGATCTCGTCCACCGAGGACGTGAGCGCCACCGCACCGACCCCTTCGAGCCGCCTGCACAGCCGCGCGATGCGCCCCGGCCGTCGCCGGTTCTTCTTGGCACGTGGATTGACGATGACGCCTATTTCCGCCACCTCGGCAGCATACCAGCCGAGCTTAGAAGACGGCAGCAAAGCGCCCGCGCGATCTCAGGGCGTGACGCAGGGTCCGAGGTCGGGCGAATGGGGCACGACCACGCGCTCGTCCATGGCGTGGACGCCGCGCTCGTCGGTCAGCTCCACCTGGAAGTGCACCCGTCGCTCGACGAAGCACTCCGGGTTCGCGATCAGGCCCGGCCAGCCGATGTACTCGAGCGTGCCGGGCGCTCCATCTACCGCGGGGTTCACGCGCACGCCGACCCAGCTGTTCTGCTGCGCGCCGGGGTCGTCCTCGGGCCACACGCCCACGTGCAGATCGCAGCGACCGGAGGAGAGGCCCTCGGTGCGAATGCTCAGCCAGAGGTGGTGACCGCCTTGCGCGCCCGCGGTCAGGTCCACGTCCTGTCCGTCCGCCAGGGGCACGAACTCAGCCTCGCCCGTTCCCAGCTCGAGCACGCCTTCGGGGGTCGGTCCGCCCGAGATGCAGGCGAAAGCGAAGAGCGTGAGCAAGAGGGATAGGGCGAAGCGGATTCGCATGGTTCTCAGCCTCGGCGACGACGCACGAAGAGCAGCGCCAGTCCGACCAGGCCGAGCATGCCATAGGGCGCGCCCGAGCCAGAAGTCGTCACCGAGCAGCCCGAGCTCGCGTCCGGCACGGTCACGATCTGTCCGGCGGGCAGGCTCGCGGGTCGGTTCGGCAGACGCAGGTTGTAGAAGCTGCCGGGCACGGGGGCGTCCGGCGCGATGCAGTTCGTCGAGCGAGCGCCCGTGGCCGCGTCGATGCTGCCCACGGCGACCATGCCCTGCACGCACTCGCAGGTTGGCGTCATGTTGATGGGGGTGCAGCGTCCGGCGCCGCAGTCCACGCCCACGCAGGGATCGGGTAGCGGCGGTTCGGTCGGGAGCGGACGGTCGCCCGGGTTCAGGAAGCTCATGCGCTCGTCCTGACACGAGACCTGCGCGCGTCCGTCGGGGCTCAGGGTCGTGCGCGCCGTGGCGCCGGGGATGCATGCGCAGCCCGCGAGGACGCCCGCGTCGGTGGTCGCCTCACGGCACAGGCCGCCCGCACCGCAGGCCGCGAAGGCGCAGGGCGAGGGCGGGGTGAGACCGGGGTCGCCGAAGCCGCAGCTCGGCGTGCCGTCACCCGGGATGGCGATGAAGCGCTCCACGTCGCCGCCGCTCGAGCGCCGGAACATCGGATCGCTCGTCATCTCTTCGGCGGAGAGGCGCGTGTACATGCGCGTGATGTAGGGGTGCGCGTCGAAGAGCGTGAGCAGCGCCTCGCGTGCCGCGATCTGATCCGGATCCGTGGGCGTCTGACCTCGCGCGAGATCCGCCATCGGCGCCGTGGGGCCGGCCATCTCCGTGACGAAGCCCTGACCGCCGGCGTCGTCGACCGCACGCGCCACGAGGCTCGTCCAGTTGCTGCGATAGGTCGTGTAGTCGAACTCGATGTCCGCGGGATCGATGGTCAGGTCCGGCCAGTTGGCGGGCTGATAGCGCTGGTCGCCGAGGATGAAGACGACCACGCCCATCTCCGGCTCGGCGGCGATGGCGGTCATGCGCAGCGGCACGCCGGGCGATCCGCTCGGGAGCGTCATGGCGAAGGGCGCGATGTCGCTGACGTCCGCGTCGGGCTGCAGCCGGAGCGCGAGGAACTTCATGCCCTCTGCGGTGTAGCGCTCGATGTAGGGCACCATCGCCTCCGTCACGCGGTAGCTGTTGTCGCGCAGCCAGGTCACGAGCAGAGACGGATCCGTCGACTCCACGACGGCCACATCGTAGGGGCCGACCACGGCGCGCAGGTCCACGATGACGCCGCCGCCGGTTCCGGGCGTCGCCGAGGGCGGACCGTAGCCCGCGTCCGCGACGGCGCAGGCGAAGGGAGGCTGGATCTGCGGGCCCGTGTTGGCGTCGAGGGAGGTCAACGCGGCCTGCGGGAAGGTCGCGAGCGAACCCTCCACCGGCACCGCGGGCAGCGGCAGGATCCAGGCGAAGTCGTCGTCCTTCCCCATGTAGGTGATCTGCGTGACCATGGTCACGGAGCCGTCGTCGTTCACCGCGAACAGGATGCGTTCGGCGGATTGGTCGACGGGCTGCTGACCACAGAAGAAGCCGCCGCAAGCGGAGGCGGGTCGAGGGGACGCCAACAGGGCGAGCGCGAAGGCGCAGGAGAGGAGGAAAATTGAACGCATGGTCGCTCCGAGAAAGTGGGGAGCCCGAATGCAAAGCAATCTCCGGGCCATCCCATCGCCCGTTGAATTCACTCGAGAATTCACCGGGTGTCCACACGCATCGCGTGCGTCAGGCCGGGCGAATCGAGAAATCTGGCACGCTGTGGCACAGCCTCGCCTGACCCAGGTGTGCCGTGGGGCGTCGGACGTGTCCGATGCCGACCGCGACGGCCTCGAAGCCGGCCCCGGATACGACTCGTCCCCATCAGCTACGCGGGCCGACGGGGACGGGAAGATTCACGAGAGCCGGTCGCCTAGAATCGGAGCTGGGCGTTCAGGCCGGCGCCGTCCGGGCTGGCGCTGGGTGCCATCGCGAAGGTGCGCTGATAGCCCGCGTCGCCGCGCCACTCCAAGTAGGTCCTCCTGTGCATGCCGGCGAGGAAGAGCACCAGGCCGACGCCCTGCGCGATGCTGTCGTAGATGCGGATCGAGCGTCCTGCGTGGTAGTCGGCGTTGTCCAGCGTGAGCAGCGGCCCGAGGACGGGGATGTAGTTCCGCCGGTCGAAGCTGTAGGAGCCTTCGGCCGAGAGTCCCACGAAGACGATCGAGAGGTAGTGGGCGGCGAAGATGGCGATACCCGGGATGAGCAGCGCCTTGCGTCGATGCGAGACGATGCTGGCACCCTCGGGCACGTCCATGCCGAGCGTGTAGGGGATGCGGTGCCGGCGAAGTCGGCGATTCTGCGGCGGCGCGTACTGCGCATAGCCCACGGCGTAGGCCTGGGGCTGCGGCGCGGGCGCGGCCTGGGGCTGCGGCTGAGCCTCGGGCGCCTGATCCGCCTGGATCACGATCACCGGGCATTCCGTCTGCTGACCGTTCTGCAGCACCATCACGCAGCCGGGGCGCGGCGCGGGCAAGGCCTCGGCGGCGGTCGTGGTCGGCGCTTGGGGAGCCGGTGCGACGACGCTGCCGTTCACGATCACCGTCTGGGCCTGGGCGCTCGTGGACGTGAATCCGAAGCTGACGAGGCCGGTGATGGTGGCGATGGCGATGGCGGTGCTGCGAGCTCTCATGGCGACTCTCCTTGGGTGCAGCGGTGTATTGCACGGAGGGTGCCAACCCTCGCAAGCTGCGTGAAACACGGGATCACATGCAAAAACCGACTCCGCGGCCGGTTGTGACACGCGACCTGTGTGTCCGCGACTTCACGCCGTGGCGCAAAGCGCACGGCACACTCGGGCACACCCGCGCTCGCGGATATCCTCGAAGTGGTCAGGGCGTCGATGCGCCCCCCAGGAAAGCGCAGGACGAGTCCTCGAGGCAGGTGTAGCCGACCGGGTCCGTGTAGTAGCGAAGATCAGTGCCCCCGGTGGCGCCGTAGCGCGCGACCAGGTTGATCACGAACTGGGACGTGTCCCAGGGCACCTCGGGCGAGTACACGATCTCGTCGAAGCCGTGGACGCCGTCCGGGATGGCGTAGTTGTTCAACAGCCCGCTGACAGCGCCGCCGACCTCCGGGGTCCAGACGTCGTCCGCGGCCGAGCTCGCCGCCCGGCTCGAGCGTACCCAGCGCAGGGGCGGATCCAGACGCGGCGCTTGCCACGACTCGCCCATGGGATCGGTCTGCTGGTGGTTGCCGTCCGCCGTGAAGCGCTGGCGCCCCTCGGACATGTCGTCGGCGTCGAAGAGGTAGTCCGTGGGTCCGCCGGGGATTGGGTTGCGGCCCATGCGGTCCACGCCTTCGAGCACGTGGTGCTGGATCAAGACGTCGTTGGGGCTCGCGGCGTCCGGATAGCGTCCGGCGAAGCTCGCGGGGGCGCGGAAGTCGACGAAGTCGTCGGGCGCGTCCGCCGGCATGAAGGGCAGGAGCCCCGCTGCGCGCGCGTAGGCGTTGCCGGTGGAGACGGGCACGTTCGGGTCACCGATGGAGTTCACGACCAAGAGGTTCACGGGATGGGGCGTGACGTCCGCGTGCTGCACCGGATCGAGGAACACGCGCCGCGCGTAGTTGATGGGATCGCCCGGCTCGAGGCCCACCTGCGCCAGGAAGAGCAAGCGCCGCAGGTCAGGCGATTGGCGACGCAGGCCGAAGCCCTCGGCCGGCGCGACCAGCGCATCTCCGATGTTCCAGGTGTGCTGCTGGTACTTCGCGCAGTTGCGGCACAGGTTCGGCGTGCCGTGGCCGTTGCCGACCTCCCAGGTCGTGACCTGTCGATCCGGCCCGCGCGGACCCGAGCGGAAGTGGCAGTCGGCGTAGTCCATGTCCATGGCCGCGCCGCGATAGAACTCGACCTGGATCAAGTCGCCGGCGTCGCTCGCGATCGGCGCGCGGAAGCGTCCGACCTCTCCGCCGACGGCTCCACCGCATGACACCTCGCCGTTGACCAAATTACGCACGACCATCACGGAGTCGGCGGCCATGTCTTCGTCGCTGACGCACGCCATCTCGGTGCGCGACGAGCTCGCGACGTTGTCGGAGAGCCAGTACAGGCTGTTCTCGCCGTCCGCACAGGAGGTGTCGTTCTCACCGCGCGCCGCCTTGGGCTGGCTCATCACGAATGGCCCCATCATGCGCAGGTGCATCGCGGGCAGCACGGAGCCGTTCACCGTGCGCACGCCGACGTCCGTCAACCCGCCCGCGCCCACGATGGGCGCGGAGGCCGCGATCGCGGGCTCGGCGCCAGCCATCACGCCGCTGATGATCCCGCCCAGAGAGCCGCCGGTGAAGAAGTAGCGCCCGTCGGGTCCGCCGAAGTCGGGCCGGCCGTTGCCGTCGAAGTCACCGGCCACCATGGGCCCCTGACCGGGCACGGTTCCGTCGAAGACCAGCGGGTGGTCGGCGGGTCCGTGCTCGAAGGTGACGGGGTTGGCCAGGCGTCCGTCCCAGGAGCGGAGGACCTCCATGGTCCGCATGTGATCGAGGGCCGTCTGCCGCACGACGTCGCGGGTGTGGAAGACGTAGGCGGTCCAGAAGTCGCCGCCGCTGTCGCCTTCGCCGTCGCCGTCGATGTCGTGCGAGCGCCCGGTGGCGATGGCGTCGAAGGTCGGCGTCAGGCACTCGTTGGCGAAGAAGCTCTTCACGATGATGTCGGTGCCCGAGGGCAGCGCGAGCCCGTGGTTCTCGGCGTTGATCATCACGGCCGTGACGCCGTGCTCGATCATGAAGCCCGCGAAGGGCAGCGGCTCGGCGGCGTTGCTGCCGTGGCCGTGGACGTAGAAGGCCACCGGGAAGGGCTGCGCCTGCGTGGCCGACTCCTTGGGCACGAAGGCCAGCAACGTGATGGTCTGATGGACCACGCGGGCCGTGCCCTTGGCGGCGTCCATCTCGAAGGTCTCGCGGATGTTCGTGGTGCCGGGACCCGGGTAGGGGTCGCCGAGCAGGTAGGGGGTGTCGAAATAGGCGACCACCACGTGGTCGAGGTTGCCGTAGCTGTTGCGCACGACGTCCGCCTGCTGCGGGTCGAGGCCAAGCGCCGTGCGCGCGACGGTGTCGAGGGCGCGGATGAACTGCTCCGAGCTCGCGATGTACACGTGGGCGCCGGGATCCGCGCAGCCGTCCGAGGGACGTCCGCCCTGCATGGGCGCGGGCGCGTAGTCGGTCGGGAACTCGTCGTGCAGCCAGCCCAGCGGGCCCTCGCCGTAGATCCCCTCGCGCAAGGCGTCGAGGTCGTTGGTGGTCGACTGGGTCGTGAACTTCCAGGCGAAGGCGACTCCGTCCCAGCCGTCCGTCGCCAGGCTGCCGTAGAGGTCGGGGCGGTCGTGGAAGATGTTGGGCAGCGCGGCCAGGGCGTCGCGCTGCGCCACGTGGTGCCGAGCGTCGAAGGGTGAGCGCACGGGCAATTCGTCCTCGCCCTTCACGCGCTCGGTCACCACCACGGCGTAGTGGTGCCGACCCTGAAGCGGGATGATCGGCCGCAGGAGTAGGGTGTTGGTCTCGCGCTCGTAGAACCAGAGCGTGTCGTCGACCTGCTCGGAGGGGACGGCCGAGGCCAGGTGATCGAAGGTGTTGGGGTGGTCGAGCACGCCGTCGAAGTCCGCGTCCTCGCCGGGATCGAGCAGGCCGTTGCCGTTGCTGTCCTCTTCGCGTGTCTCGAGGATCAGGTTCGACTCGCCCGCGTGCGGATCGTTCTCGAAGTACTGGTTGGGGTTGTCGAGGACGTACTGGAAGTTGCCGCCGTTCACGTCCACGGGCATGGGCAGGCCCGTGTCGAGGTCGATCACGTAGACGCCGTGGTTCGGCCAGTCGGCCGCGCTGAAGTGGCTGCTCCCGCCCTGACGGTCGTACAGATCCTGGGCGTCGATGGGCGCGTCGAAGGAGACGCTGACCGAGCTGAAGGTGCCCCAGCCGTCGAGTTCGTCGAAGTGTCGTCGCGTGTCGCGTTCGAACTGCGTGGGCGCGACCATGCTGACGTTGATGCGCAGGCCCGTGGGTGAGGTGGTGTCCGGCCAGGTCGCCACGTCGTTGGGCAAGGGCAGCTCGGGCAGGGGGTCGGCGCTCAGATCCCAGACGATGCGTGGCCCGCCTTCGGCCGGTGTGGGCGAACCCAGGCCGTCGGGGAGACCCCCACCCGAGCAGGCGGCAAGGCCGAGGGCGAGGAGAAGCGAGACGACGCGCGAGGCGGCGAGATGGGAAGCAGGTGCACGCATGAGGCGGCCAGTCTACCGGCAATGGGCTTACGCGTCGTGCGCTTCAATCCCGAGGCGGCAGGAAGCCGATCCCACCGAGGAAGCGGGCGATCTCCTTGAGGTAGGCGCCGCGATCCAGATGCAGGAGGTGGCTGCCCGGGAACCAATGGATCCGGCAGCGATTCCAATGGTCCCAGAGGATGCGCGAGTGCTTCGGCGGCGCGAGCCTGTCGCCCACGCCAGCGACGATCATCAGGCGCTCGGGCGGGAGCTGGGGCGCCCAGGTCAGGGGGCAGCTCACGGCGAGCAGCTCGCGCAGGTCCCGGACGTCGCGCTTCGTGGCCTTCAGCACCGTCCGCACCAGGGTCCCGATGGGCTCCCACTCCAGCACCAGGTCCGCGAGGGAGACCACCGGTACGTTGGGGATCGCGAACTTCAGCCGAGGCTCTGAGCAGGCCAGGGCCGCCGCGGTGAAGCCACCCAGGCTGACGCCGGTCACGCCCACGTCGGTGACGCCGCGCTCGCGCTCGAGCCAGTCGATCAACACGCGCAGATCCAGCACGGACTGGGCCACGGCCTCGTTGATGCGCGAGGGCCCACCCGCGAAGTAGCCGTGCCCGGAGAAGAGGCTGCCGTTCATGCGGCGCGGACCATGAAAGGGCAGCGTGAAGAGCAGGACGTCGCAGCCCATGTGGTAGAACCAGGGCAGCGCGAAGAGCCACTCGTTGACCAGGTAGAGGTCGGCGCTGAAGCCGTGGATGGCGATGATCGTCGGACGTGGACCGCCGCCGTGTCGGAAGTAGCGCGCGTGGGCCTGCCGGTTGTGCCGATGCTTCAGGTAGTCGCGATGCTGCGACGCCGCGATGGGCATGAAGGGGCTGTCGAAGGTGAGGATCTCGCGCAGGCCGCCGACGGGGCGAAAATCTGGAAAGGTGCGCGAGGTACGTGCGTGAACCCGCGCGGGGCGCTCCGGCGCGCGGAAGAAACGTGAGGGGTCGCCGCTCGAGACGATCTCGCCGTAGACCTCGAGGTCCGCCAGGGCCTGACGCAGGCGCCACGGGTGATAGCCCAGGGGCACGGCGAGGCTGGCCAAGAGCGAGGCCGCCGCGGTGCGGGCCACCACGTCACTCGCGGCGGAGGCGCGCACGCTGAGAGCGTCACCCAGCGCGAGCTGGAAAGGCTCCGGCCGGCGGCTGAAATCCTTGGCGAGCGTCTGCCACCATGGAGGCTTGTGCGAGGCCTCCGCCTTGCCGACGCTCCCCTGCCCCATGGGCGGCGGCATCAGGCTCGGCGAATGCTGCATCACGTCATGGGCGATGCGGGAGACGACGGAGGAGCGCGGCACGGGCACAGCATAGCAGCCCAGCCTAGGGACGTCGCCAGAGTGACGGTCGGCATTCGTCGCCGTCGCCGTCATGGCTCGCCGTTTCCCTGCATACCCGTAGGGCGGGGGCTCGTCCGGACAAGCCCCCGCCCTACGATGCGTCGTGGGCGATCGGCATGCTCACCGCCCACCGCAGCGACGTGGACAGGGATCACTGACGTGGGCCCCGGATACGGGCACGGTCGCGGTCCACGGGCACGGTCGCGGATTGGGGCACGGATACGGGCACGGTCGCGGCCTACGATCGCACTTGTGATCAATGATCAGGGACGACCCCGCCCTACGTCGAGGAGGTCCTCATCACGCTAGGCCACGCGTCACCCGAGTGCACATCGGCCGCGACGGCTTCCGCGTGCGGCGTGACGCGACCGCCTGCTTCCGCGGCTTCAGCTGTCGAGCAAGGCGCGCACGCGCCGCAAGAGCTCGCTCGGCGCGAAGGGCTTCTCGAGCAAGGCGACGCCCGCCGGCAATCCGCCACTGCGCGTGAGGGCGTCACCCGTGTAGCCGCTCATCAGCAGCGCGCGCGGATGGTCCCCTCGCTCGACCAGCTGGCGCAGGAACTCGGGCCCTCCGAGGCGCGGCATGATCACGTCGCTGAGCACGAGCGCGATCTCGCCGCGATGCTGGGCGAAGACGGCCAGACCTTCACTGCCGTTGCGTGCCACGAGCACTCGATAGCCCGAGGCCTCGAGCGCATCGATCACGAGGGTCGACACGGCGCTCTCGTCTTCGACGACCAACAGCGTCTCGTCGCCTCCGACCAGCGGCGTCACATCCCTTGCGACCAAGGCGGACAGGGGCGCGCCTACCAGGGGCAACAGGATCTTGAACGTCGTGCCCGTGCCCAGCGCGCTGTAGACGCTCACCCGTCCGCCCGCGCGATCCACGACCCCGTGCACAGTGGCCAGCCCCAGGCCCGTGCCGCGGCCGACCTCCTTGGTGGTGAAGAAGGGGTCGAAGGCGCGCAGCGCCGTCTCCTCGTCCATGCCCTCGCCGGTGTCGGAGACGCTGAACTCCGCGTAAGCGCCCGGCCCGATCTCGTTGCCGCCGATCTCGTCGCCACCTCGCTCCGTGCGTCGCAGGCGCAGGTTGAGGTGACCGCCTCCGGGCATGGCGTCGCGCGCGTTGCTCGCGAGGTTCATCACGACCTGCTGGATCTGCGTGGAGTCGGCTTCGATGCGCAGCCCGGGAGACTCGATCGCGATCGTGAGCTGGACGTCCTCGCCGATCACGCGTTCGAGCAACTTCTGCGATTCGAGCAGCAGGTCGCCGAGATCGAACACGGTCTTGGTTTGTGTGCCCTTGCGGCTGAAGAGCATCAGCTGGCGCACGAGGTCGGCGGCTCGATCCCCCGCGTTGCGGATCTCGCTGACGCGCGCGAGCAGATCCGGCTGACCCTCGAGATCGTAGGAGAGCAGCTCGGCGTGCCCCAGGATCGCGACCAGGAGGTTGTTGAAGTCGTGAGCGATGCCGCCCGCGAGCTTGCCGATGGCCTCCATCTTCTGGGTGTGGCGAAGCTCCTCCTCGAGTCGGCGACGATTCGAGATGTCGCGCCAGACCACGTGCAGTCGATGACCTTCTCCTCGCGGGACCATGGTCAGGAGCACCTCGACCGGGAAGTCCGTTCCGTCGACGCGGCGGTGGACCCACTCGAAGCGATGATTCCCTACGCGCATCGCCGTGGCCATCATCTCGTTGGCCTTTTCGCGCGATTCGCGGCCATCCGGTTGGGCCGGAGGACTCAACTCGGAGGGATGCATCTGCAGCACCTGCGCGCGACTCTCCCCCCGCAGCATGCGCACGGCCGACTTGTTGCAGTCGATGAAGTGCTCGCCGTCGATGATCAAGATCGCGTCCGCCGAGCGCTCGAAGAGCTCGCGATACGAATCAGAGTCGGTCTCCTCGTCGGGCATGAGCACGCACGGGGGGAGGCCTGTTCACGCCCCCCAGCGTGTCGCAAAGATACCACGCCTGCCCCGAGGAATGAATCCATCACGAATGAGCTGATCTGGGGGTGGCGTGAGGCACGAGGCCTTTGGTTGCCGGGAGTTCGCGCCAGACTCGACGCCATGCGCACCCTGGTCGTCGACGAGATCGACGAGTACAGCAACGCTCGAGAGTGGAGTCGACGATGTGGGCAGCGCGGTCGGTGCAGGACAAGTCCTGCACCCCACGTCCGGACGTCGACCTGCCAATCGACCCCAATTCACCGATGACTTCGTCGACCTGCCAGTTGACCCCGATTCGCCGTGGGGGGTCAGCGCTTGCGCGGCCCCGACCACGCTGACTTCGTCGATGCCACCGATGCCACCGATGCCACCGATGCCACCGACGCTGTCGGTGCAG
>Ga0100385_1004751_pt1 | contig 11609 bp, 17 predicted proteins | sample CryGeymeta201509_FD_81543 | JGI IMG/M metagenome (GOLD analysis project Ga0100385, IMG submission 81543) | Groundwater microbial communities from Crystal Geyser aquifers in Utah, USA - Crystal Geyser metaG 2015-09 | ecosystem: Environmental > Aquatic > Deep subsurface > Groundwater | place: USA... | reverse complement strand
TATCGGTTCATGTGTTTCCGCAACTGGGCTATCAGTTGGTAAATCATTTTTCTCTTCAGACATTTTCATTCCCATGTTAGTTGTTAGTCGAGAGTTTTCTCAATAAATACGATTTTTCCATGCTCTCGCCAAGGCAATTGACATAATCGAGAGCGGTACTTCTGCTTATATCAATAAAGTCTCTGATTTCATCAACAACGATCTGAGGGAGCACAGAGGTACTTTTGTTTAAATGTTTGTATAAATATTCAAAAGAGGCTCCATAGGTTTCAACATCTACTTGCTCATATGTTGAAATGCCTTTTTTAACTAACACAGATGTTCGTTTAAAGCATCCGACAATAAAGGGGCTATTTGTTATCACAAACAATTGACTGTAGTTGCTTGGCATAAAACACCGTTGCTCATCCATGCTCATGTATTTTTCTGGAAAAACCATACAGTCGTCAAGATTATCAATATGAAAAGGTTCAGGGAGGCTTTGAGGTGTTGAAACATCCTTTGTAAAAATGCATTTCATCTTTTATTCCCTTGTTACCTTTAGCTAAGTTTAATTTTTTCGTTTTTAAAAAACGAGTAACGCTCCAGCGTTTCTTTGATATCTTTTTTACGTGAGTAAACCTTGCCATCTTCGCTTGTCGTACATCCAACAATTGAATATAAGCAGTTTCCATCTTTAATCGAGATAGCGTTATCTTCGACTATGAATCGAGCGTCTGAATTAAAAACATGGGTGTGTCCAGAGTCATCTTCGAGGATGCGATAACCTTGATCCAGCTTAGCGTTAGACTCGTTGGCTATTTGCTCTGCAAAAAGTGCCGCTTGAAAGCTCATTTCACCATCAAAAAGTTCTCGTTTTAATTTACTCATATTATTTGCCACTTTGATCCCTCGGTTGGATTCGTTGTTATTTCTCAGTTTAATTTAATCAAGACGCTCTAAAATTAATGCTTAAATTGCGAACGAGTAAACCAAAGCTCACCCTTGGTGCTTTTTTCTACAGCATTTACAATATAGTCGGTATGTTTACAAAGGGGAGTTTTAACCTTTTGAATTAGTAGTTCTGAATGTAGGATTTTTGTTCTTACTTCACATCCACATATAAAAGGAGGCAACTTCATGTCCGTTGAAAATGTTATGCTTTTTGGATAACCACTAGTTTTTATTTCCATTCCCTTCATTCCTCGATTGAATTTTTCTTTGCCCATTTGGGTGTATGTTCGTTAGGTTCTCCTAAAGCTAACCTAGAGACAGCGATTCCCAATGAGGTTATAATTACGAGCACACTAAGTAATTGTAGCGTCCCAAACATGAATACAAAGAAAGAATTTTTTCCGTATTCTTGCTGAAAATATATAGAGAATAACAGCATAATTAAACCAGCAATCACAGGGGTTACGAACATTAATTGACCCAATCTGCTCCAGCCTGACTTGTTATAGTTTTGCATGACTTTATTCCCCTGTTTAATTACTGCCAAGTGGTGGTTCTCCTTTCGCCTGAAAAAATGCCGTTTTCCAAACCGTCACAGAAAAGCAAGTTGTTTGATAAATTGCTTTCTCCCGATGCCGTGATTGCGGAAATTATGGAAGGGAAAGACGATGATGCTGTTTTTGAAAAAATGTTGGGTGACTATAAACGTAAAAGAATGGATATTTCGACCAAATATGTCACCGAGCCTAACTGTGTTTTGTCGATAGGGATGTTTGCTGAAACAAGCACTGAAGGAACCCCTATTTTTGTGCAAATTGCTTTGGTGACGAAAGCTATTAATGTGATTTTGTGGTTAGCTAAAGACAGTGAAAGTAGACTGGAAAAGGTTAAACAAACGTATGTTTATAGTTATCGTGACAAACAAAGTGGATTAAATGATTTAAATAAGACTATGGAATATATAGCGGGTAAAGAGTCTCTTATTAGTCTTTTCCACTTAGTTGAAATTGAGCCACGTGCAAGCGGTTGGCTTGTTGGGGCGCTGTCACAGGGTATCATCGCACGCTCTAATAAAGGGCAGTATTCACATGATAAGGCGATAGACGATCACATTGGGTTGAAACGCAAAAAGTACCAGTGGTTACACCCTGATACCAAAGGCAGTGTTGATGCATACTGCGGTGTGAAGAAACCGGATGATTTTGAGGTTTATGTGTTGCGCCAAGTGGGCTTTATTACGGATCGAGAAATCAGTTTATTTAAATGCTCAGATATCGAAGACATCAGGGATATCTCTCTTGGTTTAGGTACTGATTTGCTGTTTTTTGATACGTTAAAAGATGCTCTTGCTCCGCATAACTTCGAGAAGAGATACACCAATGGTCAAAGCAAAAAGCGCATTCTAGCGGTTGAGGTGGAAGCGAAAACGATCAATGGCAAAACGGCATTAAGAAGTTGGATGTTTGATAGCAGCACGGAAGTTGACGCCGAATAAATCGATAGTTTAGCCAAGTAAACCCGACAAACACCAATCAAAATAAGGTGGGTTATAAGCAACTTTAAGTTAAATTATTGATATTAAAGTTGCTTATAACCGAAATTAAGTGATATAATTCCGTTAGGGGTGAATTATGTCAATATCATTGATGTCAGACGAACAAGTACTAGCTTTACTTGGCGAAAAATTCGATAAATTCAGATTGAGCAAAGGTCTTCGTGATCAAGATGTGCAATCGTCTGGTGGTGTAAGTAAAGATGCGTTACACAAGTTTAAAAACCAAGGTGGTAATATCACCTTGGTTAACTTTATTAAGATCCTTAGGGGTACGGGTGAATTGGACGCGCTAGACACATTATTTAATGTGCCTGTGAGTTTACCCAAAGAAGGCGAAGAAAAGTCGGTTTCACGAATTCGTAAGAAAAAAATCAAAAAAACTATTGTTTGGAAGGAGTAACGGATGACTCAAGTTATTGATGTTAAATTGTGGGGTGTGACTGTTGGTCGAATGGGGTATGTCGATGACACTGGCGTAGCGTTATTCGAGTATGATGATATGTTCCTTGATTCTGATATTTGTATCTCACCGGTTCATATGCCCACAAATCAGAAAAGCTTCCAATTCCCCCACATCAGCGAACGAACCTTTAAGGGGCTAGCGGGTGTATTTGCTGATAGCTTACCTGATACTTTTGGTAATCAGTTGATTGACTCTTATTTTGCTAAAAAAGGTATTGTGCCCGAAAAAATAAGCGCGTTAGACCGATTGCTGTACATAGGTAAACGTGGAATGGGGGCGCTTGAATACAGCCCTTCGACAAAATTCAGTGAGGAAGCGCCTGTATCAATGGGACTTGATATTCAGATGCTTTCTGAGCTTGCATCCTTAGTTGCTTCAAAATCAAGGGAGAAGACGGAGGCTATTCTAAACGCGAAAGATGCAGAAACGGTTATCAAACTTTTAAGAATTGGTAGTAGTGCTGGTGGTGCTCGTTCAAAGGCATTGGTGGCCACAAGCCCCCGTGGAGATTTTTTGGATGGCACCGTTGACCATGGTACAGATCACCGATACTGGTTAATGAAATTCGATAGCGAAAACAACAGTGATCGCGATGGGTTCGATCCTAAAGGCATGACAAAAATTGAATACATCTACAGCAAGGTTGCAAAAGATATCGGTATTGATATTCCCGAAGTTGATTTTTACCAAGAAAATGGGGATTTTCATTTTCTAATTGAGCGATTTGACCGGTTGGCCGGTGCGAATAAGATGGAAAAGGTTCACTATGCCTCTTGGTCAGGCCTTGATCACGCTCACAGGGACGCCTCCGGTACTTATTCCTATGAACAGCTAATCTTGCTTGCCCGAAGACTTAACTTCCCTCAGACATCGATTGAGGAGATTTATCGTCGCGCCGTTTTCAATGTGATTGGTCGTAATCAAGATGACCACTGCAAAAATTTTGGCGCATATATGAACAAGAGCGGTGAATGGAAATTATCCCAAGCATTTGATTTGACATATTCATACGATCCAAATGGAAGGTGGACCAGGGTTCACCAAATTAAATTGAACGGCAAACAGGATGGATTCTCGTTTGATGATTTATCTAAGTTTGGTCGCCATTGCAATTTATCGAACCCTAAAATAAGAGAGATCGTTGAACGCACGATAGATGGTTTTGATAAAGTGGGAGGGATGGCGAATAGTTTAGATGTGTCGCCGGAATTGAAGTCAACCGTGCTCAAAAATATGCGGATAAAGGACATTGTTCTACCTAAAATAATACACAAACCTGATGCTCCAGAAAAACAAAACAAGCTCTCAAAAAAGTGAGAGATAAAAATTATCTCTGGTAAGACCAGATTAAAATATGTGCTAAAATGGTTTTAACATTCAATTAATGGAGTAATAAGCAATGTTATCAATTGTGTTAATATCTTTCGCGGCTCTTGGTGTAATTATATTCGTTTTAGCTAGCGTCATTATTCACCAGTACTTTGAGTACGTATTTTCTCAGGTAGACTTACCTAAATTAGGTGAGGATTTCTATCAAGACATATAATATTAAAATGATAATGGGCAAAGGATATGCACTGGTTATTTTTTTCTATCAGCTTTATAGCTGCCATCGTGGCAGCAAAACTCTATTTTAAAAATGGATGGATTCAACTATTTTTACGTCTAGGTAATTTTAAAGCTCCTCAGAAACCCAAAATTCCGCCGCACATCAATTTATCTACAATAAATGAAATTGCATTATCGACATGCCAAAAGATTGAGCCTGTGTTTACTTGTGATAAGGCAAGTTAAATATGGCAGCAATATTATTTGTATTGTTATTTGTCTTGGCATTTGTCATAGGCTACTTGCTTAAAAACAAACACCCCAAAACCATGCTTTTTGCCAACAATACCACCAAAGCACTGCGTCTCTTGAATGCAGTATACCTTCTGCGTATTAAACGACCACTAAGGCAGAGTAAGGGCAAGTGGTTCGTGATTTATGTGATGGGTTTCTGTTACTTAGCTTTCATATTATACGTTTTTATTTAGAATAAATGATTGACAACTAATTTCAAAATGATAAAGTAGGTTTAAGGATTGAGCTGCTTCGCACGATGCGTAGAGCACTCAGAACCTACACTTTTATAAATTACTAGGATGTTAGACAATGAGAAAGCTAATCACTGCGGCAACTGTCGCGCTATCGTTTTTAACCGGTGCAGTTTCTGCATCTGAATCGCCATTAGATTGCGTTGAGATCACGCTAGATAATGTAAAAAGCATTTATGAAAAAAGAGAAAATATTCTCATAAAAAACCCTTATATTGATGGTGTATGCGTTGGAGTTACATTCTCTCAAAATGATAATGGTGACTTTAATGATTATTATGAATCTATTGGCATCACAGCTGATACTGTCATGAAGCTACAAGGCGATCACCAACATGTGAGTCAGGCTATGACTAAAAGTGGCCATGTGTTTCAATTATTGATTTACGTAACAGACGGAACGCGTGGTGATAAAGTGGCTAGTATGTTCGGTGAAAAAGGGCAAGCCCGTAAAGAACGTGAAGAATTGATGTTCTATCATGAGGTGTCTCATTTGATTAAAGAGTCAGTAACAGAAAGTGGTGGTGTTAATGCCCGTGAACTCGAAACAATGGCTGATATTAGTGCATTGCACATATACGCGCACGTAAATAAATTAGATAAAGATGAATTGTTAGAGCAAGCACGTCATCTTTTTAGAGATCGACAACGTGGCCTGTCGGAGAAGGGGTACAACTGGTTTTATTCCGCTCTATGGGTGAATTATCTGGAATACTTAGAGGACGCTGAAAGTGTCGAAGTAGAAAGCTTTGCTAGCGTCTACGACTATATAATCGAGACTCGTGATGCGGTTAATGCCAAGCCCACAGATTTAGTTGGTTTGTTTAGTTCATTGTTCTAAAACAAGGGGTATTCATGAGCGCTATAGTAAAATTTGTTAAACCAGAACACGAAGACATCATTCGAGACTACCTGTCGGATGGCGGGGTGATCTTAGTTATGGGCAAAGACGTGCAGGATGCTTTGACTGCAAAAGGGGTTTCAGATGAAGAACTTATTGAATACGAATTTGGTGGCTCTCCTGATCGCGTAGTCGATTTTGTATCATCAACCTCTCATTTTTTATTTAGCGAATTATCAGAGTCTGACTGTTCGTTAGATGAAGGTTAGAAAACGCACTTTTCCTTGATTTAGCGAAGGTAACGAGAAAACTGAAAGAGTGGCATTAGCTGCTCTTTTCTTATTTATTTGCGATGTATTCCTTTTTTATTCTGTTAGTATAAGTAGAGATTGACACAAGGATGTTTGAAATGAAAAAACTAAAAGTTATTATGGCATCGGTCGCTATTGCCGCGTGTTTCAGCGCGAATTCAGCCATTATATCAACAGATTGGAAAGTGGATGGTGATGGGTTGGCGCGGTTAGATGAAGATACTGGCATTGAGTGGTTGCAATTAAGCCAAACTCACGGAAAAAGTATCAACCAGGTTCGTGATTTGCTTGAAACGACTTATGCTGGATGGCGCTTACCAACGCAGAGTGAGGTAGGTGAGTTTATTGGCAATATTATTGGTATGGATTTGTCTAGTAATGGGAACACGCCTATTCAAATTGTATCCTCAAATGCGAGTGATGAAGCCAGGGCGGCAACATTTATCGGTAGTTTTGGCTACACTCTTTATGCAAACAATTTACGTTATGCCTATGGCTTTCACGTAAGTGATGATGGGCAGTCAGCTCTGGTTTCTGGTACTGCTTATAATCCAAGCGCAACGGTTAAAGCTTATATCTATAATGACGTAGGAGCGTCGTTTAATTACGCGCAAGTGCCTTATTCAGTGTTTTTAGTATCAGATGGTGGAACGACACTAAGTTCATTAAATGATCCTAGTTTAAACGCAAATAACCCCAACGCTCCTGTTAATGCAGTAGACGTGAGCGAGCCTGCATCAGCAACTATTATTGGACTAAGTCTGTTTGGTTTGCTAATGGGTATGAGAAGAAAAAATAAGACATCACGTTAAAATATTATTGATGGTGCAAGAAGGGTAGCGCAAGCTACCCTTTTTTGTTTAATTAAAAAGAATAACGGGCTGCAAAGCTAATTGCATTACTGCCATCGTAACTTTCATACAGTGCTTCAAGTGACCATTGATCGCTCAATTTGAAATTAGAACCACCACCCACCCCAAATTCCCATTCATCATCAGTCGCAGACATCCCCATATAGCTTGCTTTGACCTTTAAGTTGGCGTAGGACGGTTGAATAAAGAAGCTGACTGCATCTGTTGCTTGGTAGTTAAAACGAGTTGATAAGACAATCAATCGTTCAACCTCAACCCCAGCGTCATACACGATATCATCTTGGATGCCGGTGCCCACTCGCAACTCAGGCATTACACTCCAGTCGCTGCTGGCGCTTTCAAAGGAATAGCCCACATTTGCTGACAAAACACCGAGGCTTAAGTCAACACCATCTGCACTGTCAGATAAGTTGGTGTAGCCGCCGCCAACGCTCCATCCCGCCATCGCGCTAGTTGAAGCCAATACAAGTGCTGATACTGCTAATGCGTGTTTAAAATTTTTCATATAAGTCCATAAAATTAAAGTTTTGGCAGAGTGCCGAGAACAAACCCGATTTATTCAAGTTTGGCTGAATCAATAACATAGCATATAAAAAGGTAATTGCAACATTTTTTATCAATATGAATTTTTAGTGACTTTTGCTGGATAATAAGGTAGTATTGTCGTTCATTATGATATTCAAGACTTCGGGAAGTTGTGTGCTTATTGCTATTCGTTCAAAAGATAACTCAGTTAATTTTGCTTTATTGTCAAGAGCCGGTGAGCTGGTTGGTTATGCGCATTTACACAAAGAGCTAATTAATTTACGTCTTGGTGAGGTGGTGGCTAGGCCTGGGTTTGGCGATGTTCTTTTTAACGCAATGTCAATGTATGCATACACCATGAGTATGTGGTTTACGCCGCCTTTAATGGAGCAAGATCAGACGGACAAGGTCAAGGTGCAATGGTCAAGGTTAGATTGTGACAAATGTGCGATAAAGGTCAGCATGCCATCAGTTTACAGCAAATTATCTGGCGGTAGCCAAGCCTCAAATGCTTATCAGATGGTGCCATCTGAGGTATACAATGAGGCAGTGCGGTCAGCCGCTAATTACGACATTGATATGGACGCCCTGATTGATGAAGGTGAGGATTGGTTTTACGAGTCGTACAGCTTAGGTGTAGACTCGTCGTGGATAGATAAAGTGCACCCTTTGGGGTTGCGAGAGCCGATTATGCAGCTTGATTCAATACAGTGACGTTATCAACAAAATCAACCAAAATAACACCCCCACATACATTGGTTACTTTAACCCATGAACCTGCTGGCATCGCTTTTTTTACGTCAACACTCCAAATTCTACCAGCCAAGCAAACAGAATTACCAAGCCCTGAGAATTGTGGCTGAGGTGATAAATCGCTAGATAATTGAAACGATGTTCCTTTTAATCCACCAAGAAGAGATTCTTCCTTTGTGGAATCTTTTTTGACTTTGATTGCTGATATTCCCATCAGCATGAAAGCTATTACTAATCCAATGTAAATCATCTTAAAGCCCCTTAAATTTGTAGAGGTATAGTAGCTCGTTTTTCTGTAAATTCAATGTGCACTGGAAAAGAAATATAAAAGATTGACAAATTTATCAAAGTGAAATAATATGAAACTTTATTTTTAGTTAAAGGTTAGCTGTATATGAGTGTTGATTTAGATATTGCCGAGGCATTAGTCTCAGCCAGTTACTTCGTCGTTAAGAAGAAATACAAGGAGGCAATCAATCAGCAATATAGTACTTACCAGCACGCCTTGGATTTTAAAGTCGGCCGAGGCAAGAAGACCTATCATATTAAGAATGGCTCTCGCCATGTCATCACTTACGGCGTTAAAATGGTTGCGAATAAGTTGCAAAGTAAGAAGAATGCAGCGAACTGGTTATCAGGTCGTGAGATCGTGAACATGGGCTTTATGGGTGGGGTATTGACCCTAAAAAACTGCTTGATCCACACTATTGTGCACGAGTATGCCCATTATAAACAGACGCTAGCGGGAGAAAGATTACAAGGTAGCGTTCATAACCCTGCATTTTATTCTATTGTTCACGAGCTATATAAAGATGGGCTAGGGAATGAACTATCAGCGTACTTTGATAACCACCCTGCATTAAAGGATGTGTGCTTCGAATCAGATTCGGATGAAAATGCTCCGGTTGTTTATGGGAGGCATAATGTTCTAACGGGAAGTACTGCATTTTTTAAAGCTAACGTGATTGGCCGAGGTCGAGTTGAATTGTCCGGTAAGGTTAAACGTGTTAACGCTAAGACATTATCTCTTCAAGTGAGTAATCCAGTTGATCAGAGAATGATGCTTAATTATAAGGTGCCTTACCAGCTAATTTTAAAAATAAAAGATTGACAAATTAGTTCAAAATGATAAAATGGGTTTAGTATTTAATAACAACCCACACAGGAAAAGAAGTATGTCATCGCAACCTATTAAAACAATAGCAAGCGATTTTAAAGTAGATAAATCGATCATTCGTCATTTAATTTTTTCTCAAGCCGGCACATTAGTCAAAGCTTTAATTGAATTAATTATGAACTCACTTGATGCTAAGTCCAGCGCCGTGCACGTGAACTTTTCAGAAGACATGTCAAGGGTCGTCGTAGAAGATGACGGTGTTGGTTTCACCAGCGTGGAAGACATCACAGAACTTTTTGGGACATTTGGTTTCGATCATCAAACTCAAGCAGAATTGGCCAGAGGTCGTGATTATGGTAGGTTTGGGTTAGGGCGAGCACAATGTTTGGCATTTGGCAGCACTATATGGAAGACAAATCGTTTTTCGATGGAAGTTGAGCTAAAGGGCAATAAAACTAACGACTTGCCGTATATCATTAAAGAACACAACGACATTCTACATGCAGGTTGCTCTATAGAATTGAGCCTTTATAAGCACATGTCTGTTTATGATAAACGCAATTTAATTTCTGATTTAAAAAGAATGGCCAAATATGTTCGTCAAGATCTGTTTATTGATGGCGAACTTATTAACCAGCCTGTTGATAGTATAAAATGGTCTGCTGAAAACGAAGATTTTTTGTTTTTGAATGCTAAAAGTGAGCGTGGCTTAAACTTTTATAACAAAGGGGTGTTTGTTTGTTATTACCCGCACAGTAAGTTCGGTGTTTCTGGCGATATATCTTCAAAAGACAATTTTAAAGTTAATATGGCTAGGAATGACGTGTTAGTCGCAGAATGTGATTTATGGAAAGCAATTCCTGCATTCTTAAAGCCTTTTGCCGAGAAAAAAGAACGAAACGTACTGACCGATCAAGATCGCATTTATCTTTTGTCTCAGGTGCTAAAAGGTGAATTGTTTTACTCTGACATTCAAACAAAACGTATTTTTATGAATGCTGATGGTAAGTATTTTACATTAAAACAGGTGTACAATCATGCTGGTGGTTATGTAACTATTGCTCCAGATAGACGGGCACAACACAAGGGTATGGGGCTTCATCGCCGTAAAATAGCCTTCTGTTTTAGCTATGATTTTGCAGATAAATACGGGTTTAAAAATTTAGAAGAAATGTTTGTGGCAATTAGAGGCTCTATGGTCTCGACTGATTATGAGCTTGATATCAATAAATTCCAAACGATAGATTTTAAAGCCGCTTCTGAGACCGTGCTTGATAATTACGACATTATTCCTAATGACGAATTGGGGGAACTCGATAAGGTAAGGCTAAAAGCCACAGAATCATTGTACCAGATTTTACTTAAAGATTTTGTTGACGTTGAACGTAATACAGGGCGTGTTGTCGGGGACGGTACATATACCTATTGGCTAGACTTGAATGAAAAGCTTGAGCGCAGGATCGCTGTTGGTCGCTCTGAAATGGCCAAAGCGTGGACAGATGGAAGTCGTTATATTGCAGTGGATATTGAATTTTTAAGAACGTCTTTTGATTCGGGTTTAAATGGTTTTATTAATTTAGCGTCTGTTTTACTTCATGAGCAATGTCATGAAGGCGCTTCTTCATGTTCGCATGATCATGATGGTGATTTTTATGAACATTTTCATGATGTCATTACCAATAAGCACTTTAACTTATTCACGCATGCTGCTCGTGCGCTTGAGTCTTATATGTCAGAGTGCAAAAAGAACAAACGTCCTTTGAATCGCCGAGAAGTGAGTAAGAATTTCTCAACAATGGAGAAACTGTTAGGCAAAACAGTATAGGGAAGAATGAGCGAGGGAGCCATTGCTGCTCTCGCTAAAATCACTGTTTTTTTTGCAAAAAAAAGACCGATGCATAACATCGGTCAAAACAAGCAAGTCCATAGGAAACACACAACTGCATTAATGCAGTCATTATTAACATAACGTAATTTTTCAATTGGCCAACGGTGATTTTAAAATAATTATTTTTTGTTTGAATACACGTTACCAAAGAGATCCATGTTGGTCAGTCGTCTAAGTGCACTGTACATCATCGAAAACTCAACTTCTTTATTTCCAGTAAAAGGTTTGTTTGACTGCCATTGTGTATTTGTTGGC
>Ga0100385_1004743_pt1 | contig 11614 bp, 10 predicted proteins | sample CryGeymeta201509_FD_81543 | JGI IMG/M metagenome (GOLD analysis project Ga0100385, IMG submission 81543) | Groundwater microbial communities from Crystal Geyser aquifers in Utah, USA - Crystal Geyser metaG 2015-09 | ecosystem: Environmental > Aquatic > Deep subsurface > Groundwater | place: USA... | reverse complement strand
GCTGATAATTTAAGTTATGAAATTTTCATTGATCTTCCTTCCTATTAGCTCAGTCTCCAGTCCTTCAAGTATTTGCATTCTCATAAACGGCAAGTACAATCTTTAGCTTTCTTCTAATCCATCCTCTTTCTGGTGGCTGAGCTCCATTGCTTTTGTGAACTGCTTCCGATACAGATACTATTCTATCCTATTCACAAGGCTCTTTTTGCTATTTTTGTCATCGAACTGATCTTCTAAAGGATCCTGCCTGAATATTTTGCTTATATCCTTCTCGATGCTCTCAATCTAATGCGTGAAATTTTGGATACTCATCAGCAAATTGGAGCAATCTACTAAATTTTAGTACTTGTCTGTAAGTGTAGCTCTCAAATCAGAGGTGTTTTTCCTTATTTTCTCCCTAAATAGAGGTATGAGTACTGGAGATTGCCATAGAGAAAGTATACTTTGTCGAGAGAGTGCTAACTAAGCATGCGATCGATAGCTCGGATGGGTCTTAATTTGATGAATTATTCGAGAAGTTGTTAGTCCTCCTGCTGTTTTTTTGTCTGCATGATGTGTGTATATATAAGTTTTTGATTTGAGAATCCCACTATTTTGATTGTGTAAAAATAATAATGTCAAACAACGAACCTAAGCAATCCGGCAAAGATTCTGATAAAAGTGTCGTCAGCCCGAAATAGGCATAGAAAAAGGTTGATCTCTATGACGAGCTCATCAAGGAGGGCAAGGAAGTCCTCGATAACATCCCAGAAGCGCACAACATCCACGATGATCCCTTTCAGATACCAAAGTCCTCTCAAGTTGGGCCGGTTTCAGGCGGTGAGAAAGGTCAGCAAGGTTAAGGGTAACCTGAAAGAGAAAGCGAGGAAAGGGAAGACGACAATCCACCTGAATAGTAATCTCGGCCTCAAGGGGATTTTTAATCTCGCAACAACTCGTAGCACCAGTTGAACATGGTCAAAAAATCATCCAAATACATATCTGGTTGTAACTGCATCAAATCTCGTTGCCTGAAAAATTACTGCGAATGCTTCACACAAGGTAACAAATCTTCCATTTAGCCAGGAAGTGTACAGAGGCCTGCAAATGCACAGGTTGCGAGAACCAAGGTGAAATAGACAAAAGATACAGGGCTCCTTTTGAGTTTGATGACTCTGAGAAAATTTGCAATTGTAAGAAATCCAACTGTTTGAAAAAATATTGCGAATGTTTTAACTCAGGAGTCAAGTGCAATGCTAATTGCAAGTGCTAGGATTGTAAGAACTACGGGGATGAGGCTATGGACATTGAAGAAGGTAAGGCCGAAGGGGAGGAGGTCCGAGAGGTAAAGAAGGCAAGAACGGTCGAGGAGCTAAACTAGATCAATGCTAAATTAGAAGAAATTGCTAAATTGGTATTTCCTGAGCAACAAGAATACGTCTATTCCTTTCTGGAGTACTGGCTCTCTTGATATGCATTACTTATACTAAACACTGACTCACAGTCCAAAAAACGATCATCAAATGCCGAGTTTGCTCATCATCCGAGCGAAACATTCGTTTTATTACTGATCTGATTTCTAAAATTATTTTTCACGATTTTCGCCCTCACGTGCTCTTTGCTTTACACCGGCTGTCTGGGTTCTTCTCATTTGACCAGAATGATTGAGGTCTTGATAGAAACGGGATTAGCTTTATTTGGTGAGTGTGTACTCCTTAGCCGGAGTTCTTTTGCCAATTGAGGTATAGGTACCCGAATGAACGTTGGTGGAAGGTTTGCTGGATTTATAGGTGAGCCCTCGGAATACATTTTTGAAGCCATCAGTTCTCAGCATAATAGTGTTGAGTGTGGCTGAGTCTAATTTTTTTAGGGAGCTGTTGCCTGAAGTCACGATCATTTCTATGTCAGATGGAAAAAGAAAATAATTCTCTATATAAGAGAGTTCATCGGTTGAAGGTAAATTTATAGATGGCAAAGTACATAAATACAATATTGCTGATGGCTTCACTACAGGTCTGTTCATGCATGAAAGAGCTGCCCATTTTAAGTCAGCCTTGATATTAGCCTCATATATCATCGGCAGTCACATCTCGAACTGCAAATAGGGTTGAGAGGCATGTTGTTGTTAGCCCCACATGTCATCCACAGTCACATTTCTAACTGCGCATAGGCGGGAGGCACATTAACCATCACATACTCTCAATCTAGTCCTGTAGAGTGTGCTTTGTTTGTGGTTGGATAAGATTTATAAAACTTAATATTTAAATCCCTCTCATGTATTTTGAGAAGAACAGCCATTACGGCAAACAGACCTTTTGGGAGAAACGATATGCTGAGTAAAAGTGACGTCTATTGTTTAGAAACAGCACCGAATTCGACTGGTACCAGAATTGGGCCAATCTGCGCGACATCCTCTCGCAGTATATCAAATACGACAGCAAAATTCTCAACGTTGGAGCAGGTAAGTTTACTTTAATTTTAAGGGAATTCCCCCTTCAGCGAGGAGATGTACCAGGAAGGTTACAAAAATATCACAAACATTGACTTCTCAGAGATCGTGGTTGAAGATATGCAGCTCAAGTACAAAACTGAAGGCTATGACTAAAGTCTAGAATGTATCACTTTCAATGAGTTATAGATTTTTATGGAGATGTGAGATCGATGACTGATTTTTAGAATTAAACTTTTGACTGTGTAATCGATAAAGGATTGCTTGACTCAATGCTGGTATTTTGTCCTTTTATTGCAGTGTGGCACCTACTCCAAGCAGAACAGCAAAAAAATGCTGAGAGAAATATCAAGAGTGCTAAAAAACAAAGGAGTCTACATATGCATCTCTTATGGTGACCCTGATATCCGCAATCACTACTTCTAGGATCGCAATGAAAACTACAACTGGGGCAGAAAGAACCAATGGCCTTACAAGATCTTCAAGCCGACCATCGATCACGCCGAAAAAGAGGTCATATTCAAATACGAAGACAAGTAAAAAAACAAAGATTACTACCACTACGTCTATATATTGGGCAAAGGTGAGGACAATTTCTTGGGCCCTGTGGAAGGCCAATCCAAATCATCGGCCGCTATGATCAACAGCACAAACATAGTAAAGTGATTATGTGTCTGTACGGATATGAAAGTGGGTTTATTAACATAAAATATATATAACTGACGATGTCTGAGAAGAAGTACACCTTTATTGTGGAGTGGTTCGACCCGACAGCTTCGGTGGTCAAACAATTCTACTTCACTTACTTCATGCCTGCCCATCAGGTGGAAATGGTACATCTTAGCTAATACAGTACGATATCAAAAATCATAAAATATTCCTCAAAAAAATACAATACCCTGATATCAAACTCGAGGATCTATACATTGGCAACGTCGTTAATTGCTACAATCGACAGTTGAAAATTGTAGCCTTTGGGGATTAGTTCACCCGCAAACAACTAGTTGGGGAGTAAATATCAAATCGGTATAAAATATTGTGATGTAGCACCTATGGCATGCTCAAGCCTAACGCTTATATGAACTTCGGCAAAATGATCGCTGCTACTGAAAAATAATTCAATATCGCCAATCTGAAAATGTTCCAGTTTGACCCACAAGCTGCAGGAAAGTTTTATGGATAGCATGAGGGAAAACCTTTCTATCCTACCTTGATCAACTTCATGACCTCGGATTACTCCGTCGGAATGGAACTAGTGGCCAACAATGCGATAACCAAGTGGAGAACCTTTATTGGTCCCACCAACTCACTCAAAGCTAAACAAGAAGCCCCAGGATCACTTAGAGCCCTTTATGGAGAAGATGGCACTAAAAATGCTTGTCATGGCAGTGATTCTCTTCAGTCAGTTTAGCGCTAACTGGGTCTTATCTTTTCTAGCTAAGCTGTTGTAAAGGTAAAGATAGGTCTATTCAGCCTCGGGCACATTGTTAAAATTGTACACTTTGCATTATCAAACCTCATGCAGTCAAAAACAAGAATGTTGGGCAGATAGTTGATGTTATCCTCAGTGCAGGGTTTGAGATCAGTGCCATGCAGATGGTTCTTTTCGATCACGCTGTCTCTCAGGAATTCTATGAGGCATACAAATTTCTCCCGGAGCAAAAAAAATTGATCGATCACTTAGCTTCAGGCCCGTCGATTGCCATCGAAGTGAGACAAGAAAACGCAGTTGAAAAATTCAGGAAATTATGTGGTCCTTACGATCCCGAGATAGCTCGTAAATTATAGCCAACAAGTTTGAGAGCTTGTTTCGGTATTGACAGAGTTCTGAACGGTGTACATTGCACAGATTTACCTGAAGATGGAAGACTGGAGGTTCAATTTGTTTTTAGCACTTTGTTAGGTTGATATGTATACCTTCTTTATAAACATTTTTTACGATGGGTTTAGAACTGTATCCTGTTTTTACCTTCTCTTATGTGAATAAGGTATTATTTAAATCAAGTTCAAAATATGGGTAATATATGCCCTTGTCCTTGTCCTCGCAGGAGGAAAAGATAGGATTACCCCTATGATGTGCACTAAGAAACATTCGAAATCGAAGAAAAGTCAGGAACTCTTGACTAAAACTCTCCTAAAGAAACTGTCGAGAACAACAATATCTTAACTGAGGAACTTCGCATTTCGCAAGAATCAAACGATCGGTCACCTTTCGAAGAGAAGAGTATCACTCCTGAAAGCAGAGAGCTCAAAGATAGAGCAGAGTCTAACGAGGAATTGATATCTACAAGCTTTCCAATGTCAGCGGAAAAATAGTAGCTCATGAAACAAGAAGAACCTCCTCCACCGCCACCAAAACCAGTTGAGGAGCCTCCTAAATTTCACGCCAACATTCTAAAACCAAAAGCTATCAAGAAAAAGTATAACCCTGACGACTACCGCTTCAAAGACTAAACCGACTCCTTCAAGATTAAAAACATTGACTCGATAAAAGAGCAGCAGTACAACATCGACAATTGCAAAAACTGCAGCTATTTTATCTTCGACATCACGGCCAATGTATACATTGACGACTGCCAAAACTGCACAATCTTCATTGCACCCTGCGAAAGCACCATTTTCGTCAGAAATTGTAAGCAACTCACCATCATTGCTGTAACTGGACAGTTCAGAACCTATGAATGCCATCAGTGCACCTTCTCACTTTACTGTAAGAGTCAACCAGTCATCGAAAGCTCATCTGAGCTTGTGTTCACCTCTTTCAATGCTCCTATTTATGAGCAACTGGAACAACAAAGTCTGAAGAAGAAATTTGAACCATGGAACAACCACTGGTCAGATATACACAACTTCACCAAAAAAGAAGGCTAGCAGCACCATCAACTAAAATAGAACTTTGAATTCTCTCATATCGATTGGAAAAGAGCTTATGATGAGGCAGAGCTCTCAATAGCAGAGCTAGATAACCCTTTCCCATTAATTATGGGAGAGCTGCCTTACCAGCCTCAAAAAGAGGTCTTAATACTGTTCAATCCTGACATTGACAATGCTACAGCTCGTAAAATTCTGAAGGGTGCTGTTATTCTCAAAGGAAATTGTGGAGTACTGCAAGGATAAGGCAAGAATATCAAGAAAGTAGTCCTCATTGATGCCTTAGACTTCATGCCTGAGAAATATGAAGAGTTAGGCACCGTTGTTACTGATCCTGAATAGATTGATAAGAAAAAGGAGCAGTGGTTTATCGCATTTGGAGATTCCCGTGAAAAATGATTGATATATGTCATTTAATATTGAAATATTCGGATGAACAAAAACAGATATCAGCGTCTTGAAGAATTCAAAGAATTCAACGTTCTATTAACCTCCTTCTCTGAACTCTTGCGATTGAGCGGTTTAAAACTATTACTATTGCTGTTGCTTTTGGTAGTGAAAGTCGTCTTGAACCGTTGGCTACTGGAATGCCTCAATATGGATCTTTATGTGTTTTATTTGACTGCACTGCTGTGGAATTCCTCAGTAAGCCCTCTATAGTCATAGTAGAATGATTTCATTTCTTTCTTGAATCTTCCGGTATCGTTTTTCTGAACTTTATGTATTTCTTCAATATCTTTTTTGTGTTTGTCCTAATGTCGATCAAGGTCAATTCTACCAACAGAGTCGAAGGTGATGGGAGGAGTCACCTTTTTCTCAAGGAAGTTTTTATATGAATTCTTACCGAACCAAGGATGAGCCAGTATTTATTTAACACCATGGATCGAACCTAAATAGAACAAAAAAAATACCTAATCTTTGTTTAGATTCCTTGCAAAGTAAACTTTTGAGAAGTGATTTACATTATGAGGTCAGAGGCACCTCAGCAGGAAACTCTAACTCTTCAGAAAGAACAGCCTCGTATATTTCATTAGTGTCTCTGCTGTAGAAAGGAGGAAGACCGATCAGCAACTCATAGAGAAGAGCACCCATACAGTAGAAATCGACAGGATAAGTATGACCGACTCTGAATAGATTGATATTTACTGAAGAATCATTTCTGGGGACATGTACTCAGGGCTGCCGCAGAAAGAATAAGCTAACTCTCCTTAAAACATGTCAGGCTTTGCCAAGCCAAGATCAGCTATCTTGACGTGTCCATCTTGCCCAAGCAATATATTTTCAGGTTTGATATCTCTATACACGACATTGTTTTGATGTAGATAAGACAGTCCTAGGAAGATCTCAATAATGTAAAACCTTGAGACTTATTCGGTAAGTCTTTTGTATTTTTTAATCAGGCCAAACAGCTCACCTCCTGGACAGTATTCGACCACAAAGATAAGATATTTGGCTGTCTAGAATGCGAATTTCATGTCGATAACGAAGGGATGTTTGGATGATTTCATTATATTGCGTTCATTCATGATGATATTTTTCTTCTTGTTTTTGACTATTACGTCCTTGTCAATCACCTTCATCGCATAAAAATTGCCATCTTTCTTGAAACGGCACAAATAAACCTTCGAAAAGCCACCTGATCCTATTAATTTGATGATTTCGAAGCTATCCAAGGTGAGGCCTTATCTCTCATCAACACTTCTTTCCCTATGGGCAGCTTTTAAGTAGAGAGATTGGCCGTTGAGGAACTGTCCAGAGAGATGTTTTTGCATGAGCAAGTAGTCAAGAGTGACCTGAACTGGCACTGCTCGAAAGTAGCTGATTTTAGGGTATTCCTTCTTGAGTTGTCCTAATATGTCTCCAATGTTGCTAACTTCAATATAATGCTCCATTTATTCATTTCCTTCAATGACGATCACTCTGCAATTTTTTCCTTCCTCATGTTTCTTCTTGTCTTCCTTTAGTTTTTGCTATCTTTGGTGGTGAGTCGAGAGGAGAGTGGATATGATGGTGGATTTGTCGTTATGTTTTTCGAGCTTGGAGCTGGAAGAGTACATTTTATTCTTGCCAAATTTGGAATACCTGACCGTGTTGCTATCCAGTTTCGAGATAGAATTTTCTTTATTTTTGCTCGTTCGTCGATCAGACAGCAAATTTGTACTGCTGGGCCCATATTTATTCCTCGATAGATTGATCTTGAGATCTCGGTGAACATTACGGGATGAGCTATGATATTTGCGATACATATCATCTTTGTTTTTGCTGTAAGGCCCCTGTTTGAGAGGTAGTTAGTGAAGATACACCTTGCGGGTGGTTTCTGAGTTTATTCTATTTTGAGTGGAGGAGAAGAGGGTTTTATAGGGCGATTTGGAACTTCTGTTCATTTCTAAATTAAATCTATATCGAAATTATAGAAAAAGAGAAATATTGCTCACCATTTCAGCTAGTTTCGATCATAAATATGCAATTCTTATCTCAAACAACATCAATAAAGAAATAAGGGTTCATAGCTTGGCGTGCTTGGCATCGTGAATACGCTGTTTGATTGTTTCGATTGATTTGAGCCCAAAACCATAGAGATACTTGTCGTACATGACGTTCTGAAAGGGTAGGATGAAGCAGTGCAGATGAATGTGGAAGATACTGACGTGAGGAGGAAGGTGAAAGCCGAATCTGAAAACCTCTCCCTCAGGTTTAACCTTGTACTTTTCCTAATACAATTTTGCCATAACTTCTTCTCCAAATTGCAGCAATCTTTCCAAAATTCCCATATCTTAGACATCGAGAGCCGTCTCAATATGTTCCTTAGGGCAGGCCAATACGTGTGCTTTGGCTGTTGCTAAGTTGAGATCATGGAAGGCAAAGCACTAACTGTTTTAAGCGATGACAAGGTTGTTGGTTTTTTTCTTTTAGAGGATCTCGCAAAATTAGCAGTATTATTAACTTCGAGTTCTCATGCCATTATATAATTTAATACTTTTTTATTTCCACATTATGAAACCAGAGTATATCGATCCCTAGGTTTGACAATCAGGCTGAATAGTAAATAATTCATCCATTTTTCAAAAAGTAATTGTACTAAACCATTCATGATAGGTATTAATTTAAAGAATTTGTTGATCGATCAATGCAGAAGTTCGATAGCATCTTGGAGCATATCATCGTCGAAGTCCTCGTTTAGGTGGAGCATGAAATACATGCTGATCTCCCTGGGATCAACCAACTTCTTGACTGTTATTGTGCACTCCTCGCAGTCTCCATTAGTGTGGTAGGCCTGTACGACGGTCGATCCGTCCCATCCAGGGAAGAAGAAATTGTCAGCGTAACAGCTGGACTCCCATTCCTCGGTAGCTACGATCTCCTCGGTTTAGTTTTGAACATAATAGATGGGGGTCTTCTGGACCTGTCCATCTTTGTGCCTGAAGGTGTGGAAGACAGAGACATTTCCCAATCCGAAGCAGTCGGTGAGCTGGTCATTGTAACAGAAACCATCAGGTTCAACTTTGAAGGTGAACTTGGCTTATCTGATGGTGGCATTTTCATCTCCCATGGAGGCGTCAACGACGTAGTTGTTATTGTAGATACCGTTCTTATCTTTACACTTGTCTTTGTGATCACTTTTATTGGAAAGAGCAGCAATCATGTAGACATTGGGTCTCATTTCCCACAAATATGATATTTTGAGCTGAATGTCACCAACACCATACTGAGCTCCGATGTTGATCTTAGCCTTGACAGTGTGGAGTGCACCTTTGATATTTTTCTTCAAATCGACATAGGTAAACACCAATTATTGATCATGTTGGTACTTCCAGATGGCCACTTTTGAGTGGTTGTTGACTTTGGCATGGGTGTGCTCGTAGGTCCATTCGTTGTCCTTGGCCTCCCAACGGGCAATAGGCTAGCTATCTTATTTGATGCCATTGTAATAGTAGTAAGTCAGGATGAACCTGTTGTCATTCAGACCTCCTCGCTCCATAATTACGAAGAACTTGGTTTCGGAGAAGGTGGCGATTTCCATGGAGGCGGTGTCATCAAAGGAGTATTTGTTGTTAATTTGCATAATTTTTTGGGTCTGGAGGTTGATGATATCGATTTTGGATTCGGGGACATTGAGAACGATGACTTATTTTTAATTCATCATTCCGAAGAAGTCAATGATGTCGTTATACTTTCTGCTCCAGATTTATTTACCAGAAGCATCAACATGGACAATGCTTTCTTCAGTACCGGGTTTATCCATCCTTACGAAGACGAATGTGTTGTTGAAGGCACTAGATGCGAAGAGTATCTTGGGCCACTGCTTGTTAAACTTGACGGTGGTTTTATCTTTGAGCAACATATCTTAAAAATAATAAAAGAGTAATAGCTGGACATTTATTTCTATGCCTTATCAACATCTGACTAATTCTCATATTGTAAACTGACGCCATTAATTCATAAATCAAATTATTTAACTTCCTTATTAATTCTAGTCATTTGGCAATTAAAACTGACTAATGTGTTTTTATTCATTATGACAACATGAATCCCGAGTATACTGACCCCTATCACTTAAAATTAGCACAGTTTATATTATATTGAATACACTGATGGCATGCGTTGGAAAAATAGTGTTACTGAGCTTTTATAGTTTATCTTAGAATAGCAATGCTTGACTCAGGAAGCCTGAGGGTTGATTGCTGACTAGTGAAGATCGCTTTGCTTGTCTTTTGATTTTTCCTGATAACTGTTGATTCAACCGATTTGGTACTTATATTATCGAAGAAACCTCGGCCCAAATTCAGTGTAGAGCCATTGGTGTGACTCAACATGGGTAACATCACTATGAGTTGATGGCAGGACCTTCCTAAGCGATCCGCCTTTGCCAGAATAAAGATGACAGACCTGCAAGCATGAATAAATGATGAGTGGACAACGCAAATAATATAAAGATCAAAAAGAAGTGGCTTCAGATGTGGATGAACTCCTCATTGGTGGATAGAGAAACTTATTCCTCATCAATTTGAGTTTAATGAGTGTTTTTCCTCATGAGAGAGGGAATAGGAACAATACTGAAGGGGGGAATAGGTTTCTAAATTTTGATGATTTTTTTGTAGATTTTGACTAAATCGTCAAGGAATATTTTCTGATTGGCGCCTTTGACAGTTACAGGGAGGAACTTCTTGCCCATCTGGCTTTGATTGTTTTTTAATTATTATACGCTTATAAAATCCACGCCTCACTAAAAAATACAACAGGTAAAAAAGAACTCGACATATATGCACTCCCATTAGATATAGATGACCTACCTGACAACTATCGGCGTCTTTGACCGTCGTTCTTTGAGCTTAACACGGCAATCAGTAAAGCCTAAGCCAGAATATATTTTTACAGCTTTTGAGAAATTACAAAGCTTACTGGAGACAAATATATCCTATTTGAGATATGACATATGGGCTTAAATCATTGATGAATATTTAGTTATAAAACTTCGGAATGATGGACACCCTAACTCATGAATTTTGATAAGGGAGTCTAAATTGAGAAGAATAGTTAAATTATGGTCAATAATCACTGCAACTCAGTTGACTTAGTCCTGGAAGCATTCAAATATCAATTCTCCTTGCTAGTTTTAGTATTATCGTATTCTGTCTTCAGTGTTGATGTCATCTTCCTTATTGTGGAACATATGGTTGCAAAGATCTAGAACCGTCCTTCGATCCATCTCAGCAGCCTCTCCTTCTTCCTTGTTTGTGCTCTCATAAAATTCGATAAATTCTCTTATCTTTCTTTCAAGGTGAGTTTATTCTAATTGTTTTCGGAACCTGTCTCGGCACAAATACGACAGAGTAATCAGCAAGTGCATCAAGACACTGACCTCCACCTTTTCTGGAGGTTCTTTGATGACTTTGAGGACATTCTCGATGATAAAAGTCACGATTTAAGGCTTTTTCATCAAAGCCTATTGGGTCCATTTTGAATGCACAACATTTGCAAGCATTGCTGTAGCAAAGTCTAAGCAAAATACATGAACCTTAGTGTTGAGACTTTTCTTGACCAGCAGAAGCACCCATTGAATAAGTTAATTTTCCCAGTAAGCCTTCATCATACTTTCCTTGACGCTGCATTTCTGCAAGATGGCCAGGCAAAATCTCTGAGTGACGCTTCCATTGTCTTGTTCTTTCAAAATCTTGATAGATCTATCATTACCTTTATTATTTTATCAAGAACTGCAGTATCGTTACCTCCAGTTGTTAGATATTCGATTCCTCTGAGGGTTGATACGATGACTGAGATGAGAGAAGTGACGGCATGTCTCAAACTTTTGTTTTT
>Ga0100385_1004741_pt1 | contig 11617 bp, 18 predicted proteins | sample CryGeymeta201509_FD_81543 | JGI IMG/M metagenome (GOLD analysis project Ga0100385, IMG submission 81543) | Groundwater microbial communities from Crystal Geyser aquifers in Utah, USA - Crystal Geyser metaG 2015-09 | ecosystem: Environmental > Aquatic > Deep subsurface > Groundwater | place: USA... | reverse complement strand
ATAGAGCCTAAAAAGAATAATAATATCGGTGATGTTTCATGATGATCGGCTGCCCAACGTGGGCCTTAGAGTATTACTTGGTGATAAATAATAAACTCTGCACCTTGATCTCGAGCTCAATGCAGCGGGGGAAATTAACCTCAACCAATTAGTCGCCATCATTCGGTCTACCTTCCAACTATAAACGCACCTCCTGCTCTTCTACCTCAATCATTCCAATGGCACATTCCATCTTATCTATCCTGAAACCATCACCAACGTGCACTTCACCTCCCTTGTTGCCTAAAGTACCCATTACTTCATATTTAGATAATGTAACCTTTCGAGTGGAGCACAAACAGACTGATGAACTGATGGCCAATCCGATCAAGTAGGAGGAGGATAGCAGGACCAAAAGGCATCGAGAGCGGGTTATCTAGTAAGCATTTTTAATGGTTTAGCAGTGGAGATACTTCTACAGATAGGGCTGCCTCAATGAGCATGTTAGTATGATCTTAATATAGGGCGTTAAGATGAAAATTAATCTGGACCAATCTGCCGAGTTGGTGGCTGTCCCCAGAAAAACTCTCGAAGATTATTTTTTGCTATTTAGAATAGGTCTAAGTCAAGAATTTGATTTCAAAAAAAATCGATACGAAAAAGTGGGCATCCTCCGTTCTTACATCCGTTAGCAGGGCAAAAAAATAAACCAATGCAAATAGATGGACTAGAAGAAATTCTTTCGTGAATTGAGATTTGAGCTATTAGGAGAAAAGATGTAGTAAGAGTTGTTTGACATCCTAAACAGGAGTCATTCGAGTAGCGATTAGGATATGGTATTCTAGCATTGATAATTGATATCTTTTGTGGTAGTACTAATAAGAAAAGAAATCAGGTCAGCAGCATTTCTCCTTTTGGCCTATAGCTTTATCCTTCTTTAGGTAAAAACTCATAGCTGGTGCTTTTTGCACTTCTTACTTCTTCGAACGGCGATAAAATTCGTCGCATTCTTTTGTGGTTTAAGTCCTGTTTCGACCCGAGGAGTAGCTGGTGGCAAAAGAACTCATTAAATTGGGTCGATCAGAGCTAGAGAAATCTATCAATGCTGCAAAAGTGAAAAAAGCTTGTTCGATGTTCTAGCCAGTCATGGCGCTGGTTTGGACAAAATAGATTTTTCTCTCTTGGGCCCACTGGTTGACATCGTTGAGGTTGACCCTTATCTCCATATCTTTTTTGGCTCCCAGCAGCATGAAGCAGGCATTGGGGGCTCGTTTGGTAGCCATGCTATACCAGGTATCTTTGAGATTCTACCAACTTTTTTAGCTGCCCAGGTCGAATACAAGCACTACACCATCGCAAGATTTGAAATATGTGGCGACAATGGACCTAAACTTTTCTTGGCCTGCTGTATCCCAGATACACAACTTAACTTCTTTGTCTTGTACCTGGATAGCTTTATACCTGAAGTCAATGGTGGTGATCAGGTGGTCGAGGGGTGCCTAGTTTTTGATGTATCTCCAGAAGATGGAGGTCTTTCCGGCACCTGCATCTCCAACTAGGATGATTTTGTACTTGGTTTCTGTTCGGAAGTAGGTCTCGTAGGACATCTGTTGGTATAAATTTATATCGAAGAGATGATCTTAAAGTAACTGCAAATGCTATCACAATGAAGAACAGTCCATTTGTGTTAAACAAGCAAAGATGAAGACAACTCATGTTCTTCACAATTTATGCTAAAATTAGCTATATATTATGTTGTGTCTGATTGAATAATATTTACAGACCGATATACTCCGATGGCCTAATTGGATGACTACAAATAAAACATCACAGCCAACTTGATCGCCCTCGAGGATCTCATTCATCGGTCACCACTCTATCACAATGATCAGACTAAATGGAAAAGTCAGATCGATAAGTTAGTCTCTTAGATTCGCAAGTAAAATCTTTTGCTTGAGGATGGTACCAAAGATATTCCTGAATCACAGAGACGGCAATATGTTGGGTCTGTCAGTAGCTTCAAAACAAAGTTAGCAAAATTGCAAAGAGATGTCGAGCATAGATAGCGAGGTGAATCGTATATGGGATACCAAAAGACAAACATAATTAAAACAGCAGAAGAGAAGAACAAAAGCGCCAGACAGTAGATGTTGTTCCAGCAAGGTGATGAAGCTCAAGATGCTACCATGAATTCTGTCAGAACAATGATCGGTATCACAGAAAGAGGTCAGCAATTAGCCAACGAAATCAATCTAGAATTGACGGCACAAATAGAGCAGCTGGATAGAATGAACCAGAAGACGGAGGATACCAGATCAACACTAAAAAAAGCCCAAAAGAACATCACCTACTTTGTCAAAGCTCTAGAGTGCGATAAATGTATGGTGGGATTGTTGGCTCTGATACTATTAGCTTTGGTGGCGGTTATCGTGTTGGCAGTTAAGAAGAATCAAAATTGATCATGTGTTTGGTATAATAAAATACATAACTTATTGGATGCCTCCCAAGAAGGAAGTCAAAAAATAATAACCAAAAGCCTAGGAGAAAAAAGGTACCAACCCTCACTAACTTAGTTGTAGACAAAAACGCAAAAGCGAAGGACTAACCAAAAAAGGATGCCAAAGGGTCAATAGAAAAAACAACAAAAGATAACAAATCCCCCGAGCCCAAAAAAGAGTAGAAGAAAGGTGGTAAAAATGATAAGAAAGATAGCAAGGAACCACCAAAAGAAGTAGCAAAAGGTAGTGAGAAGAAAGAAGTTAAAGATGCTAAGGTGGCAGATAAAAAAGATGGGAGCAGCAAGGCTATTGTCAAAGTAGACAAAAATGCGATTGAAGAGAAAGAAAAGAAGGAAAAGGGAAAGGAGCAGGTTGTCAAAAAAATAGATAAAAATGCAAAATAGGCTCCCAAAGAAGTGCCAAAGTAGGTACATAGAGAAGAGCCCAAAGGTATTGATATTCCCTACTCAGCACAGATAAACAAAATGGCAGAAGAGTCACAGCGATTCGAAAGAGTAAAAGGCGACGATTATCTAATCAAAGACACAGGTCTCCTTGAAGCCTACGAGCAATTTCTAAGAACAATATGCAAATACGGACTGCCAACAGGCGACATATATGAATTTGCAGCCCAACAAATCTAGAAGTTTGAACGTAAGAAGAAAGCGAAAGAGTTGAAGATGAAAGCTTAAATGGAAATCAGAAAGGCTGCAAGCAAGAGACCACTAAAAGAAGAACCCAAGGACGAGCTGGACAATTCACGTTGATTTTATAACCTTCCGTAGAATAATTATGTTCTATTCGAAAGAGCTTACACATCATTAAATATCCCGAAATGAACATCAAGAGTGTATAAAATATCGAGAGTGGCTTTGAGGAAGCTTTTGAGGTGAAATAAAGTTGTTTCATCATGTGACAACTTGGTGGGTTGAAGAACAACGTCTATTTGAAGGTGGAGATTATCTTTTTCTATCATATAATAATAAGAAAAATGGGCTGTGGCGCAGTATGTTCCACTGAAACACCTCTTTCTCTCAAACACCAACAAAAGTCCAAGCAAAACTTACTCTCCCTCCTGACCCGTATATCCATAAACGCTCCTCTTCTGCCAGAAGCATACTACCAGCATTTCTCAAACTCCTTTCGTCAAAACGTCAATCCATATATAATTCGCGTTTCCTCTACAGTATTCTCGACCGAGTAATGCCCTGCACCTTTGGTCTAGAAATGGAGGGTGCTGTTGTTCGGTCTCGACAAGGATGACTACACCTACCGACGTTGTGTGGGTTTTACTGGTCCAAAGTAGCAGAAGACAACTTTAGCCTTAGCTGCTGAGGGCGGTGAGGAGAGCAACTGTCAATATCACAGCTGTTTTTAGCAAATTTAGAAGGATCTCAACAGGACATTCGATTTCAAACAGCACACCAAACAGTTATTTTAGGAGACTTTGAAGAAAATAGCAAATCATTTTCCAACCATGGGTTATACTCAAGGAGTCAATTTTGTGGTGGGGTACTTGCTCATACTTGGCTATGAGGCTAATGATGCCTTTTGGCTTTTCGTCCATATGGCCATGAACCGTCGCTATTTGCTTCTAGGTCTATATGAAGACGGGTTCCCACTTGCCAACATTTACACGATGATATTCAAAAACATGCTCAAGAGAATCGATCCAGAGTTGTGCAATCACATTTACGCGAATCTGATGTTGGACGATTCTGTGTGGATTTTCAAGTGGTTCATCACCTGCTATCTCTATAGTTTTCCCATTCCAGTCATCAAATATGTATGGGACGTGTTTATCTAAATGGGGTCTCTGGGTTTGGTTTACTTTGCTGTTGCTCTGGTCAGCAGCATGAGGAGTCAACTTATTGATATTGATGATCCATGCGATATGAGCTAGTTTTTGCAATCACTTAAAGACTTGACAGTGTTCAATGCTATGGTGAAGATGGATGACGTTCTGGAGAAATGTTATGAGTTGACTTTGTTAAAAATCGATTTAGAGGGAATTGATCAGCTCAGACCTAGCTTTTACCAGAAATACTACAAATTTTACCAAAATTAACTGAATGACAACTCACTTCCCCAACAAAAAATACCCAAAAAAACTCAAAAACAAATCGAGAACAAACTAAACGTTCACATTGATCAGTGGTGGGTCAAATTGCTTGAGGAAAGGTTGCAATTCTTAAACAAGCCATCTCCCTAAAAATCTTCAAGATTAGTCGAAGAGATACCAATGGAGCTAAAAGAGGATTATCAGGAGATGCAAAAATCATTGAAATTGCTTGAAGATATAGTTCTGCAAAATGAGTCCAATAAATTTTCACAACACCATATCGAACCGGAAGGCAGTGATCACTACTTCAACGAACTTGTGATACCAGATGTCGAGTAGTTGTCACCTTAGTTTACCTCAGGGTCACCTTCTTCTGACACTGAATTTCATAACAGATTGCAGACAAAAATATCCTACGACGTTGGCTAAATCGACTAACTGGAGGAGTATTCGGACAGTAATGGATAAAACGAAAAATCATAAAATTACGGTGTTAATTCTAGAATGAACCCTCCATCACAAGAGCCATCGATCTATCTGGAACAATACAGTAATAGACAGCATTCGAATATCAATGTGACCAGTATTATTGGTAGTTTGGACCAGGAACGCAGAAAGAAAGAACCGATGGCTAAGGCCAATCATTTAAGAATTGATACTGGAGGTATCAGGTCAGGATTTGGATTGGCAGGTCAGAATATTTTGAGTAATTTGAGTTCATGTCAGTCTCAGCATTCATCAGTTGATTCCAAGTACACAGCATATAGGCCAAAAAAACATAAATAGAACAACTTGCCACGAACAAAAAGCAACAAAGGACGCATTGACGACTTCAGTCAAAGAAGTGGGCCTTCAGTTGAGGTTTCCAGCTAACATGAATCTTCCATTGACCACAGAACTGAGAAGGATAGTTACAGCAATATGACAAGCCGATAAAATACAAAGAAGTCCAAAGGAAATGAAATTTATGTTGACAGACGAACTGAAAAATAATTAATGGCAAATTCACATGGACCTAACAAAAAGATTAGCACAAGTAATGTCAAAGGGTCATCTTCAGAGATATAGATATTTGCTGGTTAGGGACTGTTTAAGAAGAAGAAAAGGACCTACAATCGCAACAGTATTGTAACCAGCATAAACCAAGACCTAAATATTAGTAAATAAGGCATATAAAATCGACCTAAGCGTACAATTCAAGACTAATAATCTCTATAGTCAGTGTTGGAGTTATCTGCCATCAGAAAGGACAGACCAAGGGATACAAATTCGGTATTATACGAGATCGAGAGTATGAAGTGAGCAGTAAAAGACTCTTTATTTTTTCCAGCTGATAATGATGTTATTTTCTAAATGAGTTTATTTGGAATAATCTTTATATTCGTTTTGCTATAGCAGTAATAAAAATGGAAACGATGTGTCCTCAGGTGAGCAGCTCTCCTTCTTCTTCTTACTCATCTCCCGGGTCAATATAACATGCCAATCAAGACTGGGTATGTGTGAAGTGCAACAATCTCAATTTCAGCTTTAGGAAGAAGTGCAATCGTTGTAAGGTGCAGTCTCGTTAAGATAACCAGCAGACCCTCTATGCTGACTACTATTTCTACAATCACTATTATGCCTACAACTCACATGAACATGCTCATGCTCCTGAGCCATCGCCCTTCTCCATAGAACATCCTGTCACCCCTACTCACAAAAGCACCAAATCTGAACCTGATCTCAGTGATCGAGAAGACCATCTACCTTCCGTCTCCCCTTTAGTTAAAAAGTATGGTAGTGGTCAAGAAAAGAGGCTAAGAGGGGATCGAGGTCTATTCCTATGGAAATTATTCGGAGAAGAAAGTTGGTCCGATAACGAAATTCCACAGGTCAGCCTAGACTTCATTGAGAAGGATTTGTCATTGACAGATGATGACTAACCCACGGCCTAGTTCACCTGGAGCGTGGAACAAATGATTATCTGAGTGTTTGACTAAATAGAATTTCAAGATTTATCCCTGCAGCGGACAACAAACACCTTCATTTGCTGGTCGAAAACGTCAAGGAACCCCTCAAATTCATGATAGCTGTTGGTCATAATGTTAAGCCGAAGGATTTGGTTCACAGCACCCACCAGACATTGTTAAACCGTCTTCTTTAATAAGTCAACAATCCATTAGACCAACCACTTCTAATAACCTTCATGAAAAACATGATTATTCCTCATAACCTCATACATCTCCTTTTTTTTCTTGCTCCTAATTCTAATAATAATACTACCCATGGAGCCCTCCTTCAACAACAACCTCATCCTCATCAGACACGGACAATCTAATTTCAATAGATCTTATCTGGATTACCTCAAAGATCGTAATATCGATCCTTCCAGTGCTCTCTGGGAGAATTGTCTGCATTTGCCAGGATTTGCTGAGGCTGTCTGCTATGCCAAGCAAAACATTGACGCCCCTCTATCTCCCTAGGGCATTTAACAATGTCAACAGACACGGGAGAAACTTAAGAATGAGGAAATCGATATCGTTTTGGTGTCTCCTTATCAGCGAGCCCTATAGACCTGTAATGAGATCTTCGGTCAAAGGGAAATAAAAATCGAAGTGCATCCCGTCATCGCCGAGGTATTCAGATACGTCTGCGATATAGGTCACAACATTCAGCAGAAAAAGCAGCAATTTGTCAACTTCGACTTCAGGCACATGGAGGACGCAGATTAACTTTGGTTCATGGAACATTTAGAACCCCATCACCAGGAGACTTGGAACAAAGAAGAAAGCAATCACCTGGATTTTGAAGAGAAACAAACTAAGATGTTGGATTTGCTGAAAGATAAGGCCATCTTTGAGACTGCTGGAGAGTTGAGGTCAAGAATCTGGAAGGTAAAGGAATTGCTGGCGGAATATTCCAAAAAGTATAAGAAAATCGCTATCGTCAGTCATTACTACATCGTCAAGACTCTTATTGCTTCCTAATTCGACGAGAACAACGAAATAATCAACCCTCTTATTATCAAAAATGCCGAACCGTACTATGACTCTACTGAGCGGATCCTGCAATACAAATGATGTCAACTAATGTTATATAAATGAGCTCATAATTTTTCGGTGGCGATGCTAAGACATTTGTTGATGGAGTTGTTGATTGACGCTATCTTTTGGGCCAGTTGACGATTGAAAGATTCGTAGTGAACAGGTTGACTTTTGCCTGAATCTATGCGCTATAGTTGCTCAATTATGGCATGCTCGACCATGCCTGTCCTGCTTGTTAAAATTGGTTAAGGTTCAGTACGACCTTGCTAGTCAACAAAAGCGACCTCCTCATCGAATTGTTCAACGAAGGGAAGTACCTACGCTAGTGATGATCTGTTGGTCTCAAGCAATTTACCCAAAGCTTCAGCATTTTCCCAGGTGGGGTTGCCAGTTGTATCCTAGATCATATTGAGGACGGGTCCAGTTCTATTCATAATTGTGTCTAATTTGGCTATCATGGCATCCAGGGTTCTTATTTTTCTATGTTAGCTATCCTACTACATATGATTATCAAAAACAAATCGATCAAAGGTAATGTTATTTCAAGCTAGCACCTTCACAGTCTGGGCTTTCTTTTCGGGGTTCAAATGCTGTGAGCAGTGTGCCTAGCTGACTTGAGTTGGGGCTTGGATCTATCGAGGTTGCTCGGCGAAGAAGCAAGCACGACAAACAGGTTTGTACATCTCTGCTCCACCGATGAGTTGGATTTCTTTTGATTCGACAATTCTTCGGGTGAAGGCGGCCTCATTGGTGCAGTAGACGCAAACTGCGCACAATTTAGTCACCTTTTCAGCGAGAGGGATAAGTTTGATGATGTTTCCGAAGGCTTTCCTCTCGAAGGTGCCGTCCAAAGCAGCAACAACCACCGTCTTCCCCATATTTGCAGCAGCCTAACAGAATTCGACAACGTCCTCAAAAAATTGCCCTTCATCAACGCCAACCACATCGTAGTCCTCTAGTCGGTCCAAAAGAGGCATGAGGGTCACTACTTTAGCTGCTTTTTTGGTCACTCTGAATAGATTCAAGGTTTTACTTGTCATGGGTGGCCATTTCTTCAGCCAAGGAGTAGCGGTTATCATGGCTGTAGTTGGCAATGAGGCAGCGCTTACGGGCATGCTCAAATCTTCTGATTTTGCGGAGGAGTTCTGAGCTTTTGCCAGAGAACATGGGTCCGTAGATGATCTCAATTGAGCCGGTGGGATTCATAATTTTGATTTATAAGTCTTTTTTGGAGGTAAACCCATTTCAAATCCCAAGTGCTGCCCTCCTTGACCTCAATCCCTGCGTTCATTTTTATCTCCCCTGCTATCAATGGACCTACTCTATGCCTCTGACCTTCCCTACACCTGAACAACCTCTGGAAAGTCCAAAAAGAGTAGACAGTCAATCGAGATCAAACTTCCTCCCTCTGCTAAATATTCTCCCAAAAACTTTTCCATTTGTTCCTCACCCATACAATTTTTCAAAACATCCCAACAGTGATCCCTGATAACTAACCTTGTGATGATTACTGTTCATTTTTAAACTATAATTTCTATACATACTAAAAAATTAACAGTTGCTACAGATGTACAAGAAAAGCACAACATCCAATACTCCATCAGTTGCCAACAATAAAAAACCAAATAGAAACAGTCAACCGCTACCTCTTGCTGATAAAAAAAATGACTCGCATTCTGATTTCTTGTCTAAAGATGAACAACTAACGCAGTTGATCAAGGAGCACTTGCTGATTAATGGTTACACTAGGACGAATGACACTTTCAGAACAGAAAGACCCAATATCAAAGCTAGAGCACAAATAGCTACCAATAGACAGGACCCTGATAAAAATTTGCTGCTTGGGTTTTTTGATAGAGGAAATCGAGACTAATTTTTCAAACATACCAATAAGTTTTGGTCGATTGATTAAAACTCGAGAAGATTGGAGTTCGACCTTCAAGTATATTTCTGCATCTACAACGTCCACCCAAACCTGCGAAGACAGCACACTCTCGACAACGGCAGTTCGATGGCATTCAAGAAGTATCTGGAGACCCGAGCACCAGAGATGTAACTTGACAAAGATCAGCTCATTCTTTTCTCGATGCCGCATATGCCAAAGCCTCAGTAAAATCCAGCCTTTGCCCATCTTTTTTAGAAAAATTTCGTTACCAAGACCCGCCACCGTCTTCAATAGTTCCTCACTAACCACCTACGCCAATCCAGAGCTTCACAGCAAGGCTCAGGCACACGCAAGGTGAGTACTCTTCAATAAATCTTCTATGCACACTATAATAACTCTGCTAATTCATCACGTGAGGAGTTCAAGTAGAACTGCAACCACAGTATAGAATTGGATGCTCTAAAGCAGCAAAACAACGAATTGAGGACGATCATAGACTCTTATCATAAAAAATTCGAGTAATTTGCAGAATCTTCTAAACAAAATTTATACGAATCCAACCAAAAATGGTTTCTATTTTCGAGAGAAATATTCAATTTAGCCAAGAAGTATATCAGAGAGGACAAGGTGAAGGCTATAGAGAAGTATCAGTCTTTCTTTGTGGGCAACATCGAATAGCTAATTTAAGCAAACTAGATCTCCCTTTTTGATAAGAATTCCTACCTGGGTGAAGATCTATCAGTTAGTCCTGACATCTCTAAACGTACTTTTTGCTATTACTCAGAAAAGATAGTTCCTAAGAAGCAGGAAAGTGATAATATATCATGCCAACTCGATTTGGGCAAGATAAAACATCTATTTCTTCAGGCCAACATCAAAGAAAAATAAATATAAATATTGACAGTCCTTAAAGCATTAAAAAATCGATACAATAAAAACAACAACCCTGTCAAAAGAAGATAAACCATCATCGAGTACTCTCGAGGTGACATTTGCGGTATTAACGAGGATAACTACATTGTTCAGAAGAGATTGTTCTTCGATGGGTCCGATCGCATCAGAGAGTAAAGTATATTTAATGCAGATTTTATGTCAAAATGATGGAAGCGATCACGACTGATGTAACTGGTTTGCAATATTTGAACAAATCAAAAAAACTAGTTGAAAATCTAGTGGGTATATTCGGTTCAGAAAGGGAAGAAAGTAGATGTTTTAAACCAATTGTTGGCATCTTGCAGCGATTATCGTTCTGCAGAGAACCCCGTTTGCAAATGATTACACTGGGAATCATCCCCATGATATTCAAGGTTTTCAAGAGTTAAGGAGCTGATATTTCTGTCTTCACTCTGCAATTCTTGACAGCCATGATGATGAACCTCAGTCTCAAAAAGGAAAGCAAACCTGACTTCTAAGCCCACAAGAGTGAGCTCATCAGCATCATCATTGACCACATGACCAGTGAAAACACCCAGGTCCGTGATTACATTAACGGATCAATCTATCTCCTGCTCCAATCAGAAGTCATCAAAAAATAGGCCTTCAACCAAAAGTTAGATGTCATTGTCAAGAATCTCCTTGACACCCGAGAAGAAGATATGTGTTCGCAGCAGTATCACTACATTCTCAAACGTCTTGAAGGTGATGAGGAGGGCGATTACGGTGCCTAGGAGTCGGATTAAGAGGAGTAGGCTGAGATGGAGGAATGTGAGGACTATGATGATGAAGAAATTGGCAGTAGTGTTTCTAGTGAAGAATGCATTGAGGGTGAGATTTAGATAGCTAATGGTGAAGAGATCTTGCTGAAGAATTATGCCTTGCTTGGTCCTGAAGCTGTAAGAGAACATATTCTCACCCGATCAGTTCTGGACTAAACCTCAAAAAGGCTCAACAACATGACGACCTCAATAAACCGTTCTCGCCGTCTAGACAACATTTTTGCCCAAAAAAGCAACGCCACAGTCCTTGAACCTTAGCTATCGGCCCTTTTGAACAGAAAACGTTGATATTAAATAAATTATAGTCATCATTGTTAAACATATTTATATCGAAAATCAAGGGTAATCCCAATTTTCATCTTCTTTTTTCTCTTTCTTGACCTTTTCGGGCTTCCCCGATGGCTTTTAATATTTTGAGCTCTAATTTCTGGACGATGAAGGTTCATAATCTTCCT
>Ga0100385_1004735_pt1 | contig 11629 bp, 13 predicted proteins | sample CryGeymeta201509_FD_81543 | JGI IMG/M metagenome (GOLD analysis project Ga0100385, IMG submission 81543) | Groundwater microbial communities from Crystal Geyser aquifers in Utah, USA - Crystal Geyser metaG 2015-09 | ecosystem: Environmental > Aquatic > Deep subsurface > Groundwater | place: USA... | reverse complement strand
TCCGATACCATAGATACAACTGACACTTGAAATAATAATAACATCATCTCGCTCAAGGAGTGATCGAGTTGCACTATGTCTTAGTTTATCGATCTCGTCATTAATTGAAGCATCCTTTTCAATAAATGTATCAGAACCTGGAACATAGGCTTCAGGCTGATAATAATCGTAGTATGAAACAAAGTATTCAACTGCATTATCAGGAAAAAATTCTTTAAACTCTCCATAGAGTTGGGCAGCAAGAGTTTTATTGTGTGCTAAAATTAAAGTTTTCTTGCCAAGTGATTGGATGATATTGGCCATTGTAAAAGTCTTACCGGAGCCAGTAACTCCTAAAAGAACTTGTTCTTTCTTCCCTTCATTGTATTTTGAAAGTAATGATTTAATGGCCTCGGGCTGATCACCACAAGGCTTAAAGTCAGACTTTAAATTGAATAGATTTTTTTCTTTCATGGTCCTAGTTTAAAACTAAGACCAGTCTTTGAAAAGATTATCTGATGATAAATGCTTTAATTTCAGCTTTTTTTATGATTTCAAGAGATGTATCAAAGTACTCAACTTCAGAAACTTTCTGACCGGCACTTGGATTTTTAAATTCAGTGTGAACAACATCATTCATTGAGATAACTTTCTTGCTCGTTACGATCATCTCAAGTGTATCAATATGAATTTTACCTGCACCAGTTACTTCTCCAAGCTTTAGCCCTAGAGATTTAAGTTTTGCACTTGAGAGACCATTTTTTACAAGAATTATTTCAACCTCTTTTCCTGCACCAGTAACCTCACCGGCAAAAATTGAAGTGGATAATAAAAACATTGCGATTAGAATTCTCATTGTAATACCTCTACTTGATGACCAAGATCAAGTGTGTCACATAAATCAAGTGTAAAGAAAGGAATATCACCCTCATAAAAAGGAGATTGCATGATGGCATGAATTTTCTTTACTGCTTCTTTTTGAATTTCTTTTATTTTTCTAATTCCATCTTCATTAATTGACTCACTCAAAGTGTAAAAGAGATTTTTCCCATTTGCTACTTGATGAGGTTTATAGAAACGAACTAAAGATGGTAAGTGAGCTGCCGCGACATTAACATCCAAAGAAAAGTTCTTCTTTACCGCGTGATACCTCTCATCCTTTTGAATGACGATTCCTTTTGATACAAGAAAATTTAATTTATCAATTCCTAACTTCCCAAATGTTCCATCGATATCGACAAGATCTGTCCCAACTCGATTTGCAGATAATTTATAGATAAAGTAAGTTATCTGATCCCTAAGAACGTCATTTAAGTCTAAGTCGTAATTAGTATCAATTTCTGCTAGAAAATTTCCAAATGCCAAAGTTAAGTATTCTTGAATTGGACCTTCAAATGCTTTTACTAGCTTATCTAATTTATTTTCATTCTTAATTGCACTCACAATATTTAAAACTGTGTGTGGAGCCGGATCACCTTTGATCGTTCCCTGAATAACTCTTCTAAGAGTTGTTGCACCAACACCACTCTTAAGAGCTAAAGCGTTGATACTCATATGTGGATAACGCTCAAAATAGCTATTAACGACACTCTGTAATTGATAATTTACACTCATGACAGTCCCTTTTTCCCTAAGTCTGCTTAAGTCTAAATTAATAAAATATACAAAGACCGGCCACATTTGAATGTAAAATGGGCCTATTTCAAGGCCCATTGTATGAAAGTGATAGAAATTCATAAGTATTTTTTTAGATAATGGTCAATTTGACACTCTATCTTCTCCCAAAAACTGAGATGCACGTTCTTTGTTGTTCATGCCACTGTCCTCCAAGACGACGACATAGCTCAATTTTATCGCTATCTCGATCACCTCTTCCTGGACGAGTAGGTCTTGTTGGACGTGTAGGGCGACCTCCATTAGAACACTTTTCCTTATGTAGTTTAATTTTAAAATTTCCTTTCATATCGCTTGAATCAATCGCTAACATCGCAGAAGGGCTGCCTGCACGACGATTAACAACTTCTGCTCGCAGAAAATTTCTGATTAAAAACTCTACCTTAGAAGCTCTCGTCGATGTGTTACAAGATGAGCTGACGTCAACAAATGCTCTTTTTGAAAGATCAAGCTCTTCATCAAAATCACCACGATAAACACGATTTACAATTAAATCACTATCGTTTCTTGTTCCACCGGCACTGTCTTTCCAAGAGATAATTCTTGAATCAAATTCTGTTTCTGTTCCATACTCCCCAAAAGTCATCCCTCTAAAATCTGTTTGAAACTCGATTCCTGTGATTCTTTCTCCTTGTGGAACATCAAGGCTTACTGAAATATTACAAACCTTTCGATCAATAAGTTTCTCCATCCCACTTCCAAAATCATCTGTTCCTGAGAAAGGGACTTCAACAATCATTTGATCAAACAGTAAAGAAGCAGCAGTTCTATCAGGTGAAAAAACAACTGCACTATTTTGATCTGAACAACCTCTTCCTTGTAATTTAATGCTGTCAAACTGAACCTCCAAGGCCTGGGCCGAAAATGTTGACAAAGCTCCTAGTACAATTATTGCTGTTTTAATTTTCCTCATTGTCTCTCCTCTTTATTGATAAGTATTCAATCCCTACCCACAAATTAATTCAACTGATCAAAGAGATAAAGTGAGAAGTGACACATACTCAAGTATCTGCGCCACGTGGAGCAGATCAATTTAAAACTTATTAAAATCATTTAAAATGCCCCTCATTGGCCGCGCCACATGTTCTAGAAAATGATTAAAATACTTGATTACTATTTTCTTTTTTAATTTAAGCATGCATTCTGGGTTCAAGAGAGAAACGCGAAAGCGATGGGAGATCTCAAATATTAATCTTTTGGAGGGATGTTGATGAAAAATTTACTACTAGGACTTATGACTCTTGCAACTATTTCAAACATGGCATTAGCAAATGATGACCTAAGACTTGGAGAACCAGGATACGGTGGTTCAGGTTGTCCAGCAGGCTCTGCCTCGGCAACAGTGTCTCCAGATGGAAAGGCCCTTTCAATTATCTTTGATGAGTATATTGTTGAAGCTGGTGGAAGTGTCGGTAAATCACTTGATCGAAAAAATTGCTCAATTGCAATTCCTGTCCATGTACCACAAGGGTTCAGTGTTTCGATTATTGATATCGACTACAGAGGATTTAACTCACTACCAAGAGGTGCCATGTCAAGATTTTCAGCAGAATACTTCTTCGCTGGAATGAGAGGACCAAGAGTTCAAAAGGATTTTAGAGGTGGACTAGATGAAGATTATATAATCTCTAATAAGTTAGGACTAAATGCTACGGTTTGGTCAAAGTGTGGAGCAGATGTTAACTTAAGAATTAACTCATCACTCATGGTTAGAAATACAAGTAGAAAAATGGAAGCCTTAACAACTGTAGATTCTGCGGATATTAATGGCGGATTAGTTTATCACTTAGCTTGGAAAAGATGTAATGCAGCTCAGGATGATGATTTCTTTGATGGTGTATTCTAAGAGATTGCCTTCTATTCCGATACACACTCAAAAAAAAAGCGGTCTTAGGACCGCTTTTTTATTGTTCTATACTTGCTTCAAAAACATTTTCAATTTTCTTTTTGACATCAGTTTTTTCAGTACCGTTGGTCAAAGCGATTTCTTGAACAAGTAAATCTCGACACTGCTCAAGCATTTTTTTCTCTCCAAAAGAGAGGTTCTTTTTATTTTTTAATAAGAAAAGTGATCTAAGAACATCGGCTATTTCAAGAAGTGATCCGGTCTTAACTTTTGCCATATAATCGCGGTGTCTTCTATTCCAAGTTGAGTTATCAACTTTAACATCATGATTATTTAAAAGTTCAAATACTTCTTCAATTTGACTATTTTCTACAAGTTGTCTGATTCCATTTTCGCTATTAGTAGGAACCATAACAGTCATACCGTTGGCGATCACTTTTATGATGTAAAAGGACAAGGTTTCTTCCCCCATCACTCTTTCTTCAATATCGACAATTTGTCCTACTCCGTGACCGGGACAAACCGCGTATTCGCCAATGTTAAACATTACATACCTCCAAGGGTCATTATACCAACTCAGTTATATCGCAAAGCAGCATTACTAACAATGGAGGTTGAAATATTTTCATACTTATCCCCCTAACTGCTCCAGTTAAATGAGGATATAAATAACCATTAATTAACTACCACTTAGTAAAATGACGATATTTGACGCTAGAATTACAATTCTTTATGGGCCGCCTGAAATTTTAGCAACAAGCTTCAATAGGTCATTATACAAAGATCAGAAATTATCCCCATTTTAAGGGAGCAGTTAGTATAAATAATATAGATGTGATATCCAAGCGCTAAAATTTGAGTTATCAAGTGTCATGCGCTTTATCATTGTATTTGCCCTATTCATCATTCAGATAGCTTCTCAAGCAAAAGTTTGGGAGTCTACGCGCCCGTGGACACTACAGGACCTAGAACAATACTCAATCTGGATTGAGGATATTGTCGACAAGGATATATTCTCAAATCCATCAAGTCCTTACTATGGTATCAAAACCGACTGTGCTGACGCTGTTTTTGCACTTGTTATCATTTATAGCTTTGAAAATGGACTCTATTATGATGCTAAATTCTCTGGAGTAATTATCGACAACAAAACGTCAAAGTTTGATGACTTTCAAGATAGTGAAAAGTTAAAAACGTTCATTGAATATATTGGCTCTAGCGGTGGGACCTATGCTCTTGCAAAGTATAATAGCTCTTCTTTTAAACTTAAAAACTTGAGAGCAGGAGATATTTATATTTCATCTTCTGAGAAATCAAATCATGCTGCAATAGTTAAATCAATTCTACCAACAGGCCACTTGAGGCTTTATTCATCGACTACCCCCGCACTTGTTCGCCCGCTTGCGGAAACAGAGGGACATCCAAGTCACTTAACCACAGATGCGCCATGGGGATTTAAGCGCCCAATGCCATATCATCTGATCTCGGCCTTTGAGCTCACTGAGGATCATTCCTTGGAGCAGTATCAACTTGTGCTCAAGCTTAAAGATAAGTTCTTCTCATATGTAACGGATCAACTCGCAACAGAACAAGATACCATTGCAAAAAGTATTAACAGAAGGATTGGTAATATTTGTAAGATGATTAATGCACGAAAATTTGCGGTTGATACGGCCCTCGAGAAAATTCAAGAAAGAGGTGGCAAATGCCTGACTGGCGGACAGATTGATTTATATTCAACGCCGACACGAGATGGTAATATTAAAATTGCTTTTTATCGACTCATGAATGGCTGGAAAAAAATTCGAAAAATGACTCCAGATCTTGATTCCAATGATCTAATCACTCTTGAATACATCCTTGGTAAGAATACTTCGGTACAAGCGAGAAATACCACTTATCAGCAATGCCCTATCCTTATTCAAGGTAACCCATTAACATTAAGAGATTATTTTCTTGCCATCTACAACTCAACACTTTCATCTCATCCAAATCACGACGAACTATCGAGATGGGGAATGGCAAGGCCATACTCAACGTGTCAGAACTAAAAATATTGACGTTCTAGGTAAAAGATTAAATCATATCTCTGTAATAAATTATGGAGGAACCAATGAAGCTAATAATTGCACTACTTTTATCAATATCAGCATTTGCAAACTATACGACATCACTATACACGAACTTTTTGACCCTAGAGCAAGTTGAGTTTGAGCGTGCTTATCTTATGGAAGGAAAGGTTAACAGAGGAAAGCTCGTTAAAGCGACAAATAATGAAGATTTTCCAGTATGTATCGTTAGCTATATTACTTCTTCAAACAATGTTAAAAATGAATTTTTTAACGGTGGTAAAGTCATCATTCAACCAGGTCAAACTGAGCCACTTGGTGGATTTACACAAGTCAATAAGACAAAGAATTGGAATGCGAAATGGACACATATTAGACGTAAAAATCTTCGTAGCTGTTCTCTATAATAAAGAATCAATTGCCGCCATTCACCATGGCGGTTTGTCTTAGATAAATTTTGGTAAAGTAATAATAAATTCAGTATTGAGACTATTCACATTAAATTGCAAAGAGCCATTGAAGCTTTCGATAATCTGACGAGATATCCCCAGGCCGAGTCCAGTTCCACGATCTTTCTTACTTGAATAGAAAATTTCAAAAACTTTGTCAGCGTTTTTAATATTGGTAGCGAGACCTGAGTCGACAAAATTAATAACAATCATATTATGAGTTTCACTAACAGAAATTTTAATCCATTTCTCCTCGATAGAGAGGATCGCCTCGATTGAATTATTTAATAAATTAGTTAAGACTTGAATGAGTTGAACAGATTTTCCAAAAAGACAATTTCTCGAGCTTACCTTACTCTCAATATAGAGATTAATTCCCTCGATCTGTAGGCGGTGTTCAACAAGTTCTCTAAACTCGATTAAGCAATCATCAATATCATACCTTTCATTATCAATATCATTAGAATTCTTTGCGAGTAACTTTATCCCTTTGATAATTCTATCAATACGGCGGGATTGCTCCTTAACACTTTCAATATTCTTAATTACCTTGTCATCATACTCACCTGCTAGAACACTTTTTTCAAGATTGGCCAGTCTCCATAAAATAATAGACAAAGGATTATTAATTTCGTGTGCCACAGTAGCAGAGAACTCACCAAGAGATGCCATCTTAGAAGCATTCATAAATCTAAGTTGTCCCTCTTTTACTGTTTTTTCTAATTTCTTTCTCTTTGCGATAAAAAAGAGAAGTGTTCCAACAAGTGAAAGCGTAAGCACTAAGAGTCCAAATAATAAGTACTTATTATGCTTTTGCTCTTCTTGGATTTTATAAAATTCTTTGAGTCTTTCACGCCAGTAAACGGCCTCTCCTGTAAGAATTTCTCTTGTTGCTTCAAGGATTTGGGATTCAATATTGTATAACTCAACAATATTAGCTTCATGGCCACCTTGTATAGAAACAAGCTCTTTTTCAAATTGAGTAATTATTTTTTTTAAATTTTCCTGAGATCTTGTAATCAGTATATATGACTCTCCAGTATGAGCTGCATCAAAATCAAGAGTTATACTAGCTTCAAAGAGAGCGACCGCAGATTTTAATCGCGATAGTGAGTTCTCAAGAACATTGAAAGTATTGGTTCTTAAATATTTTTCTATTTGAAAACTGGTATCGTATAAAGCATTAGAGACCTGAAGGTGTACTCGAGAATATAGTCGATTATTATAAATATTTGTCTTATTATCATAGGAATTTAAGTTTCCGATAATAAAGAAAATCAATACCATAACGACGAAGACGAGGAAAGTTAGTGCTTTTGCCTTTTGGTTGATATCGATATGATGGTTATCTAAATTTTCAAAATCTTCTTTATTCAAATTTCAACTCACTTACCATCCAAACCCATGCTGTTCCCTCGAGGACAAGATCATTCTTAGAAATTTTTCCTAAATGACGTCTAATGATTCGAAGCGGTCCCATTCGCTCAACGGGAATATATTTATCATTTTCTTTAAAAACGAAGAATAGGTCTTTTGCTAACTTTGATCCTCTTTGTATATTGATTCGGTACAGGTTTATTGCTGTCACTTCAACAGATTTTGAACTTGGTGCAAATTTATTAAAAATATCTTCGATAGAGATTCCTTCAAATAATATTTCTCTATCTGCTGAGTAAGGATCAAAGATCTTAAACTTCTCAGTTTTAAACTTTTCTAAATAATCGACTTTAAAAACTTTCTCAATATTCTTATTGATAAGTCCAGACACTCTTATCTTTTCACGAGGAAGCTCTTGAGCATTTGCCAAACATAGGAAAGTAAGAAAAAATAGGACCTTAAACATGAAAATATTCCTCTTTTTTTATTTAATGATATTGGAACAAATAAATATTTAAAAATCAAGGCACAATAAATGAATTTTAGAACTCCTCACCACATACTTAGATGGTTATTTATTCCAAAGCAGTCATTCCTTGAAGAATTTGAGCTCGACTTTATTGTGCTTCCTCTTGATATCGACTTCAATTTGCACCTTAATAATGCCAAATACCTCGGTTTCATGGATCTTGGAAGGATGGATGCAACGATACGCTCTGGTCTCTTTAAAGCGGCACTTAAGCATAAATGGCAAGCTGTAGCGGCTTCTGTAAATATCGTCTTTAGAAAAGAAATTCCTCCGTTTGCAAGATTTAAACTCAAAACAAGACTGATCTCATTTGACGAAAAATGGTTCTATGTTGAGCAAGACTTTGTTCACAAGGGTAAGCTATGTGCTAAAGCAATCGTTAAAGTTGGACTACTAAAAGGAAAATTGATTGAACCAAATATTGTCTTGGAAAAAATGGGTCTCGAAAATGTTAATCTCGAGATGCCCCATTATTTAAAAGAACTAATCCAAGGAGAAAAGGATTTTATTTTGACAACGAAGTAACTTCACAAGAGAGTGTTCTTGTTCCACCCCAGTGATCTGAAACCCAAGACATAATAATAATACTTTTAAATTTATCGCCACTTTTGAGATTCTTTAAAGATTTTGTAGGCATTAGAAAGTCAACATAACCAAAGAAGCCATCCCCACCATCAAGGGCCTCAAGATCTGAAGTATAATCAAACTGTGAATACCCTTGATATTTTCTCGGTTTGTAATCGACATTATTAACAAGGGCCAATTGAGATTTTCCAGTGAAGTCATACCATGAGCCATTAATGCTATCTGCATCGACAGCGAAGTCTAATTGTCGGTTGGTAATTTCAAAACTTCCATCATCAAGGGGCTTAAGATCAAAGCTCATTTCAACATCAAGACCTAGATCATATTCAACTTGATAATAAGATTGGCAGTTAATCGTTGCTGCATAAGTTGCAGTGCTAAGAATTAGTGCTAATAGAAATTTCATATTGTCTCCCTTAAAAGATTGATTTAGGGGTTTATACAGGGCCTACACACAGACGTAAAATAGATAAAAAGCATGAAATCAATCTAATTATTAGATCATTTACCTCAATCTCGTATTCCGCTCCCGAAATTAGATACACTTCGTTCGCGGTCAATTAGCTTCCTGCTAATTGTCACATCCAAAAAAAAAGGCCCCGCAAATTGCGAGGCCTCTTCTTATATTTTAAAAAGTGAATTTAAAATTAGTATCTTGGAAGAACTTCGTTCTTATCAAAGAAATAGTTAATTTCTCTTTCTGCTGCAGAAGCTGAATCTGATCCGTGAACTGAGTTTTCACCGATTGATTTTGCATATAACTTTCTTAGAGTACCTTCCTCAGCTTCAGCTGGGTTAGTTGCTCCCATGATTTTTCTGTTTTTCTCAACAGCATTTTCACCTTCAAGAACCATTAACATAACTGGTGCTGAAGTCATGAAGTTTACTAATTCACCAAAGAATGGTCTTTCTTTGTGCTCAATATAGAAACCTTCTGCTTTCTCTTTTGAAAGGTGAGTAAGTTTTGCAGCTGCAATTCTTAGTCCTTCGCTTTCAAATTTCTTAATGATATTTCCAATGTTGTTATCAAGTACCGAGTTTGGCTTAATAATGCTAAATGTTCTTTCCATCTTATTGTCTCCTTACGTATTAAATCTAACTGTCTACAGCTATAATGGGATACTTACAAATTGGCAAGCATCCCTCTAAAAATCAAAACAATCTATTTAGACTTTAGAACTGCTTCCATTTTCTCACCAAGTTCTGCAGGTGAACGACAAACCGTTACTCCACACTCAGCAAGAATTTTAAACTTAGCTTCTGCAGTATCATCTCCACCAGAGATAAGTGCCCCAGCGTGCCCCATTCTCTTTCCAGCAGGAGCTGATGCTCCAGCAATAAATGATACAACTGGCTTAGTCATATTTTTTTGGATCCATCTTGCAGCATCTGCTTCAGCAGAACCACCAATTTCACCGATCATGATAACAGCTTCTGTTTCAGGATCATTTTCAAATAATTCAAGGACGTCAATGAAGTTTGTTCCGTTAACCGGATCTCCACCAATACCAACACAAGTTGATTGACCAATATCTCTTTGAGTTAATTGGAAAACCGCTTCATATGTAAGAGTTCCTGAACGAGAAACTACTCCAACTTTACCTGGCATATGAATATGACCTGGCATGATTCCAATCTTACACTCACCTGGAGTGATAACACCTGGACAGTTTGGACCAATTAGTCTCGACTTAGAACCTTTAAGAGCTGATCTTACTTTGATCATATCAATAATAGGAATCCCTTCTGTAATCGCAATGATTAATGGAATTTCAGCATCAATACACTCAAGGATTGAATCTGCTGCGAATGGAGGTGGAACCATAACCATGGCCGCATTAGCTCCAGTCTTATCAACTGATTCTCTTACTGTATTAAAAACTGGGAAACCTTCGTGAACAGTTCCACCCTTACCTGGAGTAACACCACCAACAAAGTTCGTTCCATAGTCTCTTGATTGAAGAGAGTGGAATGTTCCTTGCTTACCAGTGAAACCAACAGTGATTAATTTTGTATCTCTATTAATTAAAATGGCCATTACGCTTCTCCTTTTGCCGCTGCTACAGCTTTCTTTGCAGCATCTGCTAAATCGTCTGCAGCAATGATATCAAGGTCAGATTCATTAAGAATTTTCTTCCCTAGAGCAACGTTTGTTCCTTCTAGTCTTACAACTAGTGGAACTTTTAAACTTAATTCTTTTGCTGCAGCGATAACACCTTCAGCAATAATGTCACACTTCATAATCCCACCAAAGATATTAACAAGAATAGCTTTAACGTTTGGATCAGAAAGAATGATTGAGAATGCTTTTTGAACAGCTTCTTTAGTAGCCCCACCACCCACATCAAGGAAGTTAGCAGGAGCTCCACCGTGAAGTTTAATGATGTCCATCGTACCCATCGCAAGACCAGCACCATTAACAAGACAACCAATATTTCCATCAAGCTCAATATACGAAAGACCAAAAGCACCAGCTTCTAGTTCTTTTTCTGATTCTTCAGTAACGTCTCTTAGTGCTTCAATTTCTTTGTGTCTAAAAAGAGCGTTATCATCAAAGTTAAGTTTTGCATCAAGAGCAAGAATCTCACCTTGTTTAGTTTTAACAAGTGGATTGATTTCAGCAATTGAACAATCGTACTTAACGTACATATCATAAAGTCCTTTAAAGAACTTAGATGCTTCAGAAATTTCTTCCTTAGTCTTTAGCCCAATACCATAAGCAAGTTTTCTCGCTACGTATGGAGTAAATCCTGCGCCTGGCTCTACAGCAACTTTAATGATTTTCTCTGGAGTTTCTTCTGCGATCTTTTCAATTTCAACACCACCTTCCGCTGATGCCATCATTGTAATTTTCCCAGTGTTTCTATCAAGAACAACACCTGCATAGTACTCGTGATCAATGTCACAACCTTCTTCAATAAGAAGAGTTAAAACCTTCTTACCTTCTGGACCTGTTTGGTGAGTAACAAGAGTCTTACCTAAGATCTCTGTTGCGTGCGCTTTCACTTCATCAAGTGTTTTTGCAAGCTTAACACCGCCAGCTTTCCCACGCCCACCAGCGTGAATTTGTGCTTTAACAACCCAGATGTTTCCACCGAGTTTCTTTGCCGCTTCAACTGCT
>Ga0100385_1004721_pt1 | contig 11653 bp, 4 predicted proteins | sample CryGeymeta201509_FD_81543 | JGI IMG/M metagenome (GOLD analysis project Ga0100385, IMG submission 81543) | Groundwater microbial communities from Crystal Geyser aquifers in Utah, USA - Crystal Geyser metaG 2015-09 | ecosystem: Environmental > Aquatic > Deep subsurface > Groundwater | place: USA... | reverse complement strand
GTGCTCTCAACCTTCGCCGGCATACATGACAACCGCGTCAGGATGTGCTACCATCATGGGCCCTGTGTCTCGGGCGGACCGCGAGGGTAGCCGGAGTTAGTCGCCTACCGCCGGAGCCTCAGCCACAGTCCCCAACGCAGCCTCGGCCCCGCTTGGTCTTCCGAGGTCATAATCTGAGCTTGGCTGTCCGATTAGCCTCCCGCCACGAAGGTGGTTCTCCCCAGAAGGAGCGAGCATCCCATGAGAAGAGCAATGGTATCACGGCGCACGCTGGTGGGCGTCGCACTACTCGGGCTGGCGTGCCTGCTGACAGGTCAGCTCAGCGCAGACGTTCCGCGGATCGTCACCTACCAGGCGGTCTTGGAAAACGCCGATGGCACGCTGGTGGCGGAGGGCAACAAGACGTTGACGTTCAGGATCTATGATTCGGCCACTGGTGGGTCGGCCCTGTGGACGGAGACGCAGAGCGCGGCGGTCAGCGGAGGGATGTTCACCGCTTTGCTGGGCAAAGTGGTGCCGCTGGCGGTGCCGTTCGACAAGATGTACTGGCTCAGCGTCCAGGTCGCGGGCGACTCGGAGATGACCCCGCGCCATCCGCTGACAGCCACGCCGTACGCGGTGCGTGCCTCGGATGCCGACAAGGTGGGTGGCAAGACGGTGGCTGACCTCGCGGCCGTCGATCACGACCACGACGCGACCTACGCCAAGCTGGCGGCCCTCGCGACGAGCGACGGATCGGCCCCGAACGCGGGCAGCAACTTGGTGCACTGGGACAACCTGGTGGGCGTCCCGGCCGACTTCGCTGACGGCGTCGACGCAGTCAACCCCAGCGCCGGCGACATTACCGCCGTGCTGGCCGGTACCGGGCTCACCGGTGGCGGCGACGCTGGTGACACAACACTCCAGGTCGCTACAGCGGACATCACCTCGGCGCTGATCGCCGATGGCGCGATCACCACTGGGAAGCTCGCGGACGCCGCCGTCACCTCCGGCAAAATCGCCGACAACGCCATTACCAGTTCCCGCATCGCCGACGGAGAAGTGAAGACGACCGACCTGGCCGACAGTGGCGTCACCACGCCGAAGATCGCCGATGGCGCCGTGACCACGGTGAAGATCGCCGACAACGCAGTCACGAGTTCGCGCATCGCCGATGGCACGATTCTCACTACCGACATTGCCGACGGCGCGATCACAGCGGCGAAGCTGGACGTCAACCTGGCTCAGGGCGACATCACGGCGGTGTCGGCGGGCACCGGGCTCACCGGCGGCGGGCTCACCGGTGACGTGACCGTGTCCATCGCCAACGCCGGCGTGGGCACGCCGCAACTCGCTAACGCCGCGATCACCACGGACAAAGTGGCGGACAGCGCCATCACGACCATCAAGCTCCTCGAGGGGGCCGTCTCCACGGCCAAGCTCGCGGACGGAGCTGTGACGGCGACGAAGATCGCCGACAACGCAGTCACGAGTTCGCGCATCGCCGATGGCACGATTCTCACTACCGACATTGCCGACGGCGCGATCACGGCAGCGAAGCTGGACGTCAACCTGGCTCAGGGCGACATCACGGCGGTGTCGGCGGGCACCGGGCTCACCGGCGGCGGGCTCACCGGTGACGTGACCGTGTCCCTCGCCAACGCTGGCGTGGGGACAGCCCAGGTCGCCAATGTCGCCATCACCTCCGACAAGGTCGCCGACAGCGCGATCACCAGCACCAAGCTTCTCGACGGCGCCGTGGCTACGGCGAAAATCGCCGATGGCGCGGTGACCGGGCCGAAGCTCGCCGACGGCGCAGTGACTAGCTCGCGGATCTTCGACGGCACCATCCTCACGGCGGACCTGGCAAACGGCTCGGTCACCTCCGAGAAGCTGGCTGTCGGCCTGGCAAACGGCGACATCACCGGCGTGACTGCCGGCACCGGCCTTGCCGGCGGCGGGCTGACAGGCGACGTCACGGTTTACATCCCCGATGGCGGCGTGAACACCGCTCACTTGGCGACGGGCGCAGTGACCAGCTCCAAGCTGGCCGATGGCGCGGTGACGGGGCTGAAGATCCTGGACAGCTCGGTGACCGCCAGCAAGATCGCTGATGGGTCAGTGACCGTCGGCAAGCTCGCAGACAACGCCGTGACCAGCACGCGCATCCAAGATGGCAGCATCCTCGGCACCGACCTCGCCGACGCCACCATCACGGCGGACAAGCTGGCTGCCGGGATCGGCGCTGGCGACATCACCGGCGTGGCAGCCGGCGCCGGCCTGACTGGCGGCGGTCTCTCCGGCGACGTGACCGTTTCCCTGGCGGACGGCGGAGTCAGCGCGGTCAAGCTCGCGACCGGAGCCGTCACCAACGCCAAACTCGACGATGGCGCGGTCACCTCGGCGAAGATCGCGGACACCTCGATCACGACCAACAAGATTGCCGATGCCGCGGTCACGCTGGGCAAGCTCGCAGATAATGCCGTCACCAGCTCGCGGATCGTCGACGCCACCATTGTCGCCGCCGACATCGCGGACGGGACCATCACCGCGGCAAAACTCGCAGGCGGACTGGGCACCGGCGATATCACCGGAGTCACAGCCACCGACGGCCTCACCGGCGGCGGCGCCTCGGGCGACGTGAGCGTGGCCCTTGCGAACCTGGGCGTCACCAACGCCAAGCTCGCAGAAGACTCCGTGACAAGCTCCAAGATCGTCGATGGGACCATCATTACCGCCGATATCGCTGACGGCACGATCACTGCGGCCAAGCTGTCAGGCAGCTTGGCGCAAGGGGATATCACGTCGGTGAACGTGGGCACCGGCCTTGACGGCGGTGGGCTGTCCGGCGACGTGACGGTCTCGATCCTGGCCGGTGGCGTCGGCACGACGCAGTTGGCAGACAACAGCGTCACCACGGCGAAGATTGTGGATTCGACCATCGCGACGGCGGATCTCGCCAACCTGGCTGTGACCACAGCCAAGATCGACGCGGACGCGGTGACGGAGGCGAAGATTGCCACCGGCGCCGTCGCCAGCAACGAGGTGCTGGACGGCTCACTCCAAGCGGCGGACCTGCAGGACAACACACTCACCAGCGCCAAGATCCAGGACCGCACGATCCAGGCGACAGACATTGCCAGCGGGACGATCACCTCCAACGAACTCGGCGCGAACTCCGTGGGCACCACGCAGCTTGCCGACAGCTCGGTTACCGGCGTGAAGATCGCGACGGACACGATCACGGCCGCCAAGCTCGCCGATGATTCCGTGACCAACGCCGAACTGGCCAGCAACGCAGTCGGTACGCTGGAGTTGGCGGACGGCGCGGTCACCACCCTCAAGCTCGCCAACAACGCTGTCACCGGTACGCAGTTGGCCAACGATGCCGTCACCAGCGCGCACATCGTCGACGCGACTATTCTGACCGGCGACCTCTCGTTTGACGTGGCGACCCAGGCGGAGTTGGACACGCACAAGACCGCCGGCGACCACGACAGCCGTTACTACACCGAGACCGAGCTGAATACCAGCGGGGGCGGCGGGCAACTGCACTGGAACAACCTGACGGGCGTTCCCGCCGGCTTTGCCGACGGGACCGATGACGGGGTCGCGAGTGTGACAGCCGGCACCGGTCTGAGCAACGGCGGCACCGCCCTGAATCCGATCCTGAACGTCGTCGGCCCGCTGGCGCTGTCCGGTTCCGATACGGGGGCCTTCGTCAGCGCCACCAACAACGGCACGGGGGCGGCCATTCGGGGCGTAGCCAACGGCTCGGGCGTCGCCGGTCTTTTCTACGGCGCGGGCGTTGCGGACCTGCTCGTCGCGTATGTCGGCGTTGATCCGCGGTTCCGGGTGTCCGCGGCCGGCCAGGTGACCTGCGATGGCGCGTTCATCGGCGGCGGGGCTGACTTCGCGGAGTTCGTCTCCGCGAACGAGAGTGCTGCCTGCGAGCCGGGCGACGTGATGGTAGTGAGCGAGGACCGCGACCGCGCGATCCGCAAGTCCACGGCGCCGTACTCGACAGCCGTCGCCGGCATCCACTCCACCAAGCCCTGCCTGATCGGCCGCAGCCACCAGTATGAGACCGCGATCAACGATGAGATCCCGCTGGCCATCACCGGCATTGTGCCGTGCAAAGTGACCGCCGAGAACGGCCCCATCCATCGAGGCGACTTGCTGGTCACCAGCAGCATGCCGGGACACGCCATGAAAGCTACGGACAAGCTGCGGATGATCGGCGCTGTGGTGGGGAAAGCCTTTGGCAATCTGGAGTCCGGCGAAGGTGTCATCGAAGTCCTGGTGACGCTCAAGTAGCACCGGCGTGCGGCGTCTTACGTTGGCGAGACACGGCAGCGCGCGACGCAACACGCCTCCCATGAGAGGAGGTGCCGCTATCTACAAATCAACTGATCGCCACCTGAGAGTCGGGACCGGTCGCGTGCTCGTAGTGGCTGGACTGGCGCAGGCTGTCTGGCTGGGGAGCTGCACAGTGGGCCTGACCGCCCAAGGAACGAAAACTCGGATCGACGCAGAAGACGTCACCGGCGGCGGCGGTTCGGCTGCGGGCACGCAGCGCAGAGTGACCGGTGCCGTCGAAGGCGGCGTTGGCGGGCTCACGCAGTCGGCGGGGTGGATCGTGCGTGCGGGCGTCGTCCCGCGCTTGCGCAACGCAACGCTTCCTCCGCCAGTAACGGTCACGCTCGGAAAGGGCGTGCGCCTGTTCGGCGTGAGTTCGGACGGGGTCTACCCGCTCACCGCGGGAATTGCTGAAGGACCCGCCTACCTTGTTCGCTGGAACCCGGCGCGGGAGTTTAGTGCGGGCACCCTCAAGTATGAGTACCTCACGGCGTTTGAGACACCAAGCCCGACCTTTTCCGGTGCATTGGAGCGCGGCCGGGGCTATTGGCGTGTCGGCGAGGACTTGGTGAACTTCGCCGTGCGGCCGCCCGACGACACGGACGCGCCCATCGATGCGCTTCTCGGCACCGCCGCCTATCAGGGCTGGAACATGCTCTCGAACCCCTTCCTGGAGACCGTCTCGCTGGCCGACCAGCGAGTGCGCGCGCGCGGCGCCGACTCGGCCACCAACGTGGCCCTTGGCTCGCCAGCAGGCGCCCTGCTCGTGCACGACTCCCTCTGGGGCTACCCGCTGGTGGATCCGGCCCGGCCCAATATGCAGGGCTACCAACTCTATTCGCTCACCTATCCGGGCGCGCTTGCCGCCATGCCAGCCGGTGCTGGCATGTGGGTGCGCACCTTGCGTGATGTCACCTGGGTTTGGCGACGCTCCTCAAAGCAGGCGACGCGGGCCGACGCTGGTCTCACCCGAGTGGCGGCTGCTCCGTCGGCGGACGACGGCGGCTGGCTGGTTCGGCTGACCGCTCAAGCCGGTCGGGTTTGCGATGACTACAACTACTTCGGCGTTGGCGCCGCAACGCGGCAGTTGCCCAACCCACCGCCGGCTGCGGCGAAGGAGTATGTCGACGTTCGGTTCGAGCCCACCGGCCGGGCTGAGGCGGCCGCCACGTACGCGTCGGCGATACTGCCCGTGAGCCGGGCTGACCAGACGAGGTGGCGCTTTTCGGTAGACAGCAATCTCGATCAGGAGAACGTCGTCCTCGCCTGGCCCGACCTCTCCGCCGTTCCGCGTGAGGTGCGCCTGTTCCTCGTTGATACTGAGACGGGTGAGCAGACGTACATGCGCACCTCCTCCGGCCACACCTACCGGAACGACCGCCGGGCGCCCCGCCGGTTCGAGATTCGGGCTGAACGAAATGGGGCGGCTTCGCTTCGCCTGACCGGCATCGTCGCGACGCCGACGCGCGGCGGCGCCCTCGAGATCAGCTATGTGTTGAGCCAGCCTGCTCAGGTCTCCGTGCGCGTTGCCAGCCCGGCCGGCCGGACTGTCGGTGAGTCAACCGCTGGCCGCCAGGGGCGTAGTGGCGTGAACCGACTAACGTGGGTGCCGGTCCAAGCCGGCAAGCCGCTACCCACCGGGCTGTACCTGCTGGAAGTGACTGCACGCACAGACGACGGCCGGGTAGCCAAGGGCCTCTCGACCCTCCGCCTGGGTCGCTGAGCCGGAACCGGATCAGCGGCGACGCCTGGCGTAGCCGCGACCACCGGTTTGGCGGTGCGCTGCGCGAGAGCACTGCGACTTACCCGGCACGCGACACCTGACACGCAATACCCGCTTCCCTGGGAGTGAATGCAATAGTGAGCAAAGGGATTCTCCACTCGTTGGTCCGTGATCGCCTGCGCCGACCGGTCGCCCTCAGCCTGGCCGTAGCCCTTGTCTGCTGCACCTGCCCCCTGCCCGCGCGCGCAGCAGACTTGGCCGCGGCGCTGGCAGTCATGTTGGCCCCCGCCACGGGTGACCCGGGCGTCAGCGGCGCGGTGTTGTCGCAGGTGAATGAGGGTCTGCGGGTGGCTCTCACCGCCACGGACCGATATCGGCTATTGGAGAGCGACACACTCGCAGAAGGCGTCGACGCTGCCAGGACGTGGACCTCCGTGACCGACGAGCAGCTTCGGTCCGTGGCAGGGAAGTTAGGCGCGGATGTTGTGCTGGCGCCTCACGTGAGTCTGGCGCAGGCAGCGGCGCGATCCGTCGCCGAGGTGCTCGTGTCGCTGCGGCTGGTGGATGTTGTCGCTGGCTCCGTGGTGGCGGACTTCGAGGTGGCCGGCGTCAGCAGTGTGGCGCCGGTTAGCGTAGAGAGCAAGTTCAGCGAGGCCCTGAACGGCGCCTCCCGGGAAGCCGTGAGACGGCTGACCGAGGCGGCCTCGTACTCACTCGGAATTGGCGCGTATGGCGAGAAGGGCCGCGTGTTCCTGGGCGGAGGGAGCGACCAACGCCTGTCGCCAGGGTCTTGGTTGATGGTGTTCCGCGGCGCCCGCCATGTCGGTGCGCTGCAGGTCGTGGAGTGCGGAACGACCGAGGCGATTGCCAGGATTCGCTACCTCAAGGGAGTCCAGTCGCTTACTGCCTCAGACCGAGCACGATTCGCGTTTGCTCCTCCGCCGCCGACTCCCGCTGAGGTGGAACGGACCCAGGTGGCGCGTGCCCGGCGGTCCAACAGATCGAAGACAATCGTGGGCTTGCTCGTCGCAGCCGGCTTGGCCGCTCTGCTGCTCGGCAACAGAGGCGACAGCTCCCCGGCCGCGACCGGCGGAACTCCGGGCGGCGCCCCGGCCACCGGCACGGGCAACTGGCAGATCGCCTCAACGCCTGCGGGCGCGGCCGTTACGCTTGACGGCCAGGCAACGGGGCGGACGACGCCCACAACCTTCAACAGCTTGGCCTCGGGCGACCACACAGTCACGCTGACACTGGCAGGGTTCAACGCGCATACGGTCACGGTGACGCTCGTCGCGGGCCAGACGAAGGTGGACACCGTGCAGCTCGTTGCAGGCGGCGGGCCGCCAGACGCACCTCCGGCGCCAATCTGAGCCGCAGCGGTCGCGCAAGGCGTCCACCAGTAGGTCGAGACGTGTACCGGACCGGGCGGCGAAGTTCCTCCCCGCCCCGAGCGGATGCCACAGGTCTGCCGCCGCGCCTCAGTCGGGCGCGATGCCCTCGATCACCTCCACCCCCAGAGCGTGTTCGCCAGCCAGGGCCGTCCCCGCGTCAGGACGAACGCCGTGACCGCCGCCGTGTCCGGGGAGGTTGGCCGGTGTCGCCTGTGTAGCGCAGGGACAGCTCCGCGCCCTCACCGGCCCGCACCCAGGCTTGCCCTCCGTTCCACAGCAGAGGATACTGAGTGCCGAGGCGAAACCGCGCGCGCAACCGAGGAGTTCTGCCAAAGTGACACCGGAACAACGGCGACAGCTGAGCTCGTCATTCACCTCCTTCACGGCCGTGGTTGCCCTCACCGTGCTCGTGGCGGCGGGGCCGATTCTGGCACAGCCTCCTGGCGCCCGGGGCGCTGCCCGGGTGGAACTCGTCCACGCAGACGCCGGTTGGCAACTGCTGCGCGGCGGCAAGCCGTACTTCGTCAAGGGCGCGGGCGGCGACGGACCCAAGGAGCTGCTCGCACAGGCGGGGGGGAACTCGGTGCGCACGTGGGGAGCGGACAACTTGGGGAAGGAGCTGGACGACGCGAGCGCGCAGGGGCTGACAGTGGCGGCGGGGATCTGGTTGGGGCACGAGCGGCATGGGTTCGACTACAGCAACGCCGATCAGGTTGCGCAGCAGCGCGAGCAGGTGCGCGAGATCGTCCTGAAGCACAAAGACCACCCCGCGTTGTTGCTGTGGGCGCTCGGAAACGAGATGGAGGGCAGCGGCGACAACGCCGCAGTCTGGTCGGCTGTCGACAGCCTGGCCGCCCTGGTGAAGGACCTCGACCCTGACCACCCGACGATGACCGTCATCGCCGAAGTCGGCGGCAACAAGGTTCGGAATTTCGAACGGCTCTGCCCCCACCTCGACCTCCTCGGCATCAACTCCTACGCCGGTGCTTCGTCGCTGCCGCAGCGCTACAAGGAAGCGGGCGGAACCAAGCCGTACCTGCTAACGGAGTTCGGTCCACCCGGGCAGTGGGAGGTCGGCAAGACAGCCTGGGGGGCGCCGGAGGAGCCGACAAGCACGCAGAAGGGCGAGCTCTACCGCGAGCACTACGAGAACGCCGTCGCTTCGCAGCCGGGCGCTTGCCTCGGCTCGTACGCGTTCCTCTGGGGGAGCAAACAGGAAGCGACGGCAACGTGGTTTGGCATGCTCCTGCCGGACGGGAGCAAGACGGCGGCAGTCGACACCATGACCGAACTGTGGTCGAGCAAGCCGCCGGCGAACCGGTGTCCGCAGCTCGCGAACCTGAAGCTGGCGGGACCTGAACAGGCTGATCCCGGCGAAACGGTGCGCGCTACCGTGCAGGCAACCGATCCGGAGAACGACCCCCTGAAGGTGCACTGGGTCCTCCGGCGCGAATCCGGGCAGTATGAGACTGGCGGCGATCCGCAAGCCGCCACCGCACTACTCCCGGAAGCAATCGTCCACGCGACCGACGCGGAAGCCGAGGTCAAGCTGCCGAAGGACGGTGGCAGCTACCGGCTCTACGTCTATGCCTACGACGGCAAGGGCGGCGCCGCTGTAGCGAACGTGCCCCTTCGTGTCAACGGCCCGGAACCGCGACTGCAGGCGACGAAGGCGGCCCTGCCGCTGATCCTCTTCGGAGAGGGCGCGCAGACGCCCGCACCCTACGTGCCCACCGGCTGGATGGGCAACACCGGCGCCCTGGCAATGGACGAGAAGTGCACAGAGAATGTGGACGCCGGCCGGACGTGCGCGAAGATCGAGTACCGGGCGACTGACGGCTGGGGCGGCATCGTCTGGCAGGACCCTCCCAACGACTGGGGATCGCTGGCGGGCGGGCACGACCTGACCGGGGCGACCAAGGTGACTTTCCGGGCCCGCGGCGCAACCGGCGGCGAGAAGGCTAAGTTCGGCTTCGGCATCCTTGGTCGGGACGCCAAGTTCGGCGACACCGCAAAGGCTGAAGTGGTGGAGCAGCTCGGCGTGGAGTGGAGGCAGTTCACCCTCGACCTGACGGGCAAGGACCTCACCCGAATCAAGACCGGCTTCATGTGCGTGCTCGAGGGAACGGGGAGGCCGCTGACCCTCTACCTCGACGACATTCGGTATGAGTGAGTCCCGGGCCAACCCTCTCTGGTTGGACGGCTGACAAGCACTCCCGCGCGGGCCAGACTGCTTCGGGTAACTGCCGCAAAGGCGAAAGGACGAGCAAGTGACACAACTCGTTGGGGCGGTGACGGCACTGGCACTGGTGGGCGGATTCCTCTCTACCGGCGCGTGCGCCGCTGAACGCACCGACCTCTCCGTGCTCCTGGATGGCGTGAAGATCGTCGATGCCCCCGGACTCCCCGGTCCGGTGTGCGCGTTTGGCGACGCAGCGTTCGCGGTGGTGGTTGGCGGGAGAAAAGGCGGACAGCTTCCACTGGTGGTGGCTTCCCGCTTCGGCAAGGGCCGGGTGGTCGGGTTCGGCAAGGATGGCTTCCTCGATGCCGGCACGCTGGACCTGGGCGACACCGGTCGGCTGATGGCCAATGCTGCCCGCTGGGCAGCCGGAGGGAAGGAGTCGCCGAGCGTCGGCGTGGTCGGGCACAACGGCTTCGCGGAGGCGCTGGTGAAACGAGGGCTGAACGCGCGGCAAGTTGCGGTGGGCCAACTGGACGGGCTGGACGTGCTGTGCGTCTCGCCGTCCCAGGTACCGAGAGACAACCTGCCGCGGCTTTTCCAGTTCGTCGCCAGCGGCGGCGGGCTGTTGGTCGGCGAGTTGGGGTGGGGGTGGTTGCAGCTCAACCCGGGGAAGACGCTGACCGAAGACCACAACGCCAACACGCTGCTGGCGCCCATGGGGATCGTCTGGGCCGATGGGATACTCGACCGGAACTCCGAGGGAGGCTACGCCGCAGGCGCGACACCTTCGCCGCTGCTGAATGCCTCGAAGGCCCTCGACGCCGCACTTGCGCACACAGAAGGCAGAGCGAAGCTGACACCGGAGGAGATCGGTCTGGTTTCCACCGTTCTCTCGCGGACGGCACAAGCCCTGCCGCCGGGCGACACGATCCTGCTACCGCGGATCAAGGCGCTGGCGGCGGACACGGAGATCAGCGTCGTCCCCACGCCAAAGCAGCCGATCAAGCTCGACGACATGCTCGCCCGGCTGGTCCTCACGATGCAACTTCGGGACGCCAGCCAGCTCCCGCCTGAGCAGGTCAAGGCGCTTCCCGCCGCCGCCGTCTTCCCGGGCGCCGCGCCTGAAGGCACGCCGCGGGTGACGCGCACCGTGGAGATTGACACGAGCGTTCCCGGTTGGCACGGCACGGGGCTGTTCGCCGACCCGGGACAACTCCTCACTGTCCAGCTCCCCGAGGCGGCTGCCGGCAAGGGACTGGAAATCCGCCTCGGCGCCACAACCTGCCGGAACTGGAACCACGGCACGTGGCTGCGCGCCCCGGAGATCGACCGGCAGTTCGCGCTCAAAGCGGCCGAGTCAGAGGCGGCCAGCGCGTTTGGCGGGCTGCTCTACGTCGTCGTTCCCGACAAGTGTGCGTTGGGTGCGGTACCGATCACGCTTGTCGGCGGCGTGGTGGCACCGTACTTCGAGCTCGGCAAAACCAGCCTCGACGACTGGCGCACCTCGATCCGCAATTGCCCCGCCCCGTGGGCGGAGCTTGCTTCGGGCAAAGCGGTCCTGACCGTCCAGTCTGCCTGCGTCCGGCAGCTCGACGATCCCGAAAGCCTGCTGAAGACATGGGAGAGAGTCCTCGACTTGTGCGCCGAACTGGCAGCCTGGCCGTCACCCGACCGCGACCGGCCGCAACGCTACTCGGCCGATGACCAGATTTGCGCCGGCTATATGCACGCCGGCAACCCCATCATGATTCCCACCAGCGCGGCAGGGGATCTGGTGAACCAGGAGCACCTGACCAAGGACGGCGACTGGGGGCTCTTCCATGAGACCGGTCACATGCACCAGAGCGGCGACTGGACCTTTGGCGGCGCCGGCGAAGTGACGGTGAACCTGTTCACCATGTACGTCTTCGACAAACTCTGCGGCATCCCGCCGGAGAAAGGCCGCATGGCTGACATCGGGATGCGGCGGAGCTATGTCAACTACTTCCAGAAAGGCCCCGACTTCAGCCGCTGGACCGG
>Ga0100385_1004718_pt1 | contig 11657 bp, 9 predicted proteins | sample CryGeymeta201509_FD_81543 | JGI IMG/M metagenome (GOLD analysis project Ga0100385, IMG submission 81543) | Groundwater microbial communities from Crystal Geyser aquifers in Utah, USA - Crystal Geyser metaG 2015-09 | ecosystem: Environmental > Aquatic > Deep subsurface > Groundwater | place: USA... | reverse complement strand
GTTCGATGTTGACTGTTCGACGTTGGCCGTTGGCAGTTGCCCGTTGAGCGTTCAAAGCGCAACGCCCAACGCACACCGCCCTACATCCCCCGCCGCCTCCACAGCCGCCTCTCCCTCCCCCGCCCGCAATCGGCTACACTGACACCCCATCCAACCTCGCGCCTCGCGGGCGCACCCTTGGGGAGAGCACGTTTGAACGCAGCCGAGTTCGTCGCCAAGTGGCAGGACGTTGCGCTGACCGAGCAGTCGGCGGCGCAGCAGCACTTCCTCGACCTGTGCGACGTCGTCGGGCATCCTGAGCCGGCGGCGGTTGATCCGAAGGGGGAGTGGTTCACCTTCGAGCGCGGCGCGGCCAGGCGTGGTGGCGGCGACGGCTGGGACCCGGACATGACGGACGAAGAGGTCCTGGAGAAGTTGCTGGCACTGAACCTGGAGCGGGCGTAGGCGGTGCGGCGCACAACGCTCCGATCAGTCTGAAACGCAGGAGCGGACAGCGGAGAGGCTGACTCCTTGGCACTCAGGAGAAAATGCGGATGAAATGGGCTGAGATTCCGTCTCGGAACAAAGAGATGGCTCGTCGCTGGAACCGTGGCGAATCGGCCGAAGCGCTTGCTGAGGAGTTCGGGCTCTCGCCGCGCACCGTCATCCGTTACATGAACGGCATGGGGTACCGCCGCCCCGACCGGCGTGCCGCACGCAACGTAGAGATCGCGCAAGCGCGACGCCGGAAGATCGCGCAACGGCTCCGGGAGGGGGGGGCCTACGAGCAGATCGCGGACGAGCTGGGTCTCAGCGTCGGACACGTGCGTAAATTGCTTCCGGCTGCGGGCCAGACCAGGGGCCACGGGATGCAAACCGTGTGGCGCGAGGCCTGTCAGCCGTGTGGAGGAAGCGGCTCTCAAGTCCGGAGTGGCTGCAGGCCCGACTCCGTTCCGGTTGGACGTGCGCCGAACTCGCACAGCGAGGGGGCGTGCCGAGTTGGAGTCTCACGAGGGTGGCGCACGACTACGGCATCGAGGTCCGGTGGAATCACTTGACCGAGGCCGAGCGCCGGCGGATCACCGGCGACCAGTTGCGCTATCTGCGGCGGAAGCTTGGCACGCTTCCAAGCTCTGGGTTTGCGCGCAGCTTCATTCGAGGCAGGAAGTGCCGGCGGCTCCGTGGACTCGGGTACCACGTAGAGACCACCGGCGGCTGGACGTACTGACAGAAGGTGCTGGGCGGCGTCCGAGCGACGTGACCCCACTCGGTTCCAGCGGCAGGTGCGCACGCCGCACTTCAACGGCAACCTATTCAGCGACGGTGTATTCAGCGACGGTGATGCCCCCCACCTAAGAGCAACACCCGCGGACCGCGCCTACTCGCCGAGCGCGACATCATCCAGGCTGATGATGGCTCCCTGCACCGCCGCGCCTACCTCAACCTCCACCTTCTTGCCTGCCGCGAGGAGGCTTCTGCGGATGGCGCAGCCGCGCCCGATCTCGATGTTGCCAACGCTGAGAAGTGAGCCTGTGGCGAGGGTGGACTCGCTATCGATCAGGATCTTCCCCATCGCCCAGATGATTGCCTCGCCGCCAACCTTCGCGGGTATAGCAGGTCTGTCCGGGGAGGGCCGAGAGCTTGACCTTGTCGGTGCGGGTGACACGCTTGGCGGGCGCCTTCGCCGCTTCGGCGAACAGCGGCAACACGTCGGAGTAGGACGCGACCAAGTCCAGCGGTGTTGACAGGCTGGTGGGCACTGCGCCGCCGGCCACGTAGTCCCCTCTCCCACGGACATCGCCGTTGGCGTAGTAGACGGTGCCAGTAACTGTTGTGCGCTTGTTGATCTTCACGTCACCGTACGCGAACACGTAGCCATCGACCATCGATCCGTCCAGCGTCGAAGAATCGCGGAAGACGTCGGGCGAGAAGTACAGCGGGCGACGGAAGAGCGTGTCGAGCTCATCGAGCCGGTAGTCCTGCTGGTCTGGCGTCATCATGTAGGGAACCGCCAGAGGGCCGCCATTCGGCTGCGTTACTTCGTAGAGGGCGGCGTACGCCAGCGGCTCCGGGATTGGGTCGTACCAGTAGCGGATCTCGAACCCGCCAACCTCGTGTTTGCTGAGCAGCGCCGTCACCTCCATCGGCGTGAGCGCGACGGGTGGCCGCATGGACATGTACATGCCCGGGTTGGGAACCTGCGCACTGACTGTGGACAGACTCAGAAACAGAACGCAAGGCGCGCCAACGGCACACAGCAGGTGCATAGAACGTAGCTCTCGGTACGTCTCGACTAATCTCCCGTCGCGAGGTCACTGAGACCTCCAGTTGCGGACACACGTCTACCACAGGACCGGCCGTATTCACCCATCACTACGAAGAAAGACTCCCGCAAGCTTGCCGCGGGAGCCTCTCGCAAGCAACGCCGAGGGCCTGCGGGGGAGAGCTTGGGCTACTGCTTTTTCCCGCTGGGCACAGCAGTGGCTTCGACCAGCTTCGCTGGGGACAACCTGGGCCCGACGGTGACGCCCGACCAGCGCGGGGCGTCGGTGGCTCCAGCCGTCGCCGAAGGTGAACCCGCCTACGTGGCCGTCCGCGCCTACGCGGCCGGGAACGAGTTGGCCACGAGCCCGGTGATCCAGATCTTCGCCGCCGCCTACGAACCACCGGACACACCGCCCGACGATCCCCCCGATGATCCCCCCGGCGACCCCGACACCCCGCCGCCGATGCCGTTCAACCCGCCGACACTCCAGGCTGTGACCCAAGTCAGCGCGGAGAACATCCACGTCATCTGGTTCTGGGCCGGCCCCACCGGCTTCCACCGGTTCGAGGTTGAGCAGAAGAACCTCATGGCCGAGTGGATCAACCTCACGACCATCTTCGATCCGCAAACGCAAGCGTGGATCGGTCCCGCGCTGAGCATGGACCCCGCCCAGACCGTCCGCGTCGTGGTCTACAACATGGACGAAAAGTGGCAAGCGAGCGACGAACTCCCCATCACCCTCCAAGGCTCTGGCACGCTCCAAGCACCAGTCATCCAACACGCCGAGATCTACGAATCCGGCGGCGACCTGTACAGCGTGTGGAGTTGGGAAGACAAGGGCCCCAAACCGCCCTTCGACCACTTCGCCGTCCAACAGATGGACGGCATGGGCACGTGGCAAACCCGCGTCACCCTCCCCGACTCCACTACGCAGAACTGGACCGGCGCCCCCCTCCCCGTCCCGCCGCCGAGGCACTTCCGCGTGGTGGCGGTGGACACGATGGGCGGGGAGGCGGCCAGTGAGGCAGTAGAGGTGGCGTAGGGCTTTCGGATTTGGGCTTTGGGATTTCGGATTTTGGATCTGGGATTGAAGGGTATTGACGCCTCACTGCGCCAAGGCGTCCGCAGCGGCGTTCTCGGATCGGCTGTCCGGCAGGAGCGCTTCGGCCTCCCCGAATCGCGCGCGTTTACAGCAGCTTCGCTGCGAGGCACAATGGCGTTTGCGGAGAGTGGACGAACCCCAGACGCAGTCAGTTGTCCGCTCCTCCTGGGCACCACATGAACCGAGGCACTCACAGCCCGATCCCACGAGCCAAGAGGGTCCCAAGGCGGTCCGCCACCGTCCGGACAGAGTTGCTGCTTGTGGTACTGGCGCTGCTACTTCCGCAGATCTACTCGGGTGGCTGCGAACCAGTGGCATCGCACGCGTCCTCTTTCTCGCACGCGTCAGCGCCGGAAGAGCCACAGACCGACAAGTTGGCAGCGCCCCTGCGTGAGTCGGCGTCGCGCTCTGCTTCCCGCTCGGCCGGCGGTCGCGTCCGGGTCACGCTTACAGGCGCCAATGGCGCGCGGGACCGGGCTCTTTCCCCCGCCAATGGTCCACACTGCTCCCGTAACTGCACCGAGGAACACCCGGGTCGGAACGGCTTCGGCGCTCCCCTCCTCTGTTAGACTCCCTCAAGGTCCTCCCCTGCACAGCATCGCTACCTGGCACACCCCGGCCCGCGGTTCGTGAGCAACGGGGCCCCTCCTCCGCCAGTGAGCGACCTGCAGGCCCACGAGGGCGCTGCGACCAATGCGCTCTCTCTGCGTCGTCCCTTCTCCGCTCCGAGGTCACCCGCGAATCGTGCGGTGTCCGCAGGAAGTGATTCCCGCGGATGGCTCTTGCCCGAGTTGCTGCCAGGTCGGCCCGGACGCCATCCGAGTCTGGGTCCGCCGGCAGACGCGCCTTCCGCGGGTCCGGTTCAGCAACTCGCGACGCGCGCCAGCGGCTGAGTCAACAAAGGTGGCGAGCGTGAACACTGCCCAACCCACGACTCCGTTGGCACCCCTCGACTCCTGGACTTGGCGCGCCGTGCCAGGTCCAGCGCCGGCTCCTGGTTGCACCAAGCTCAGCAACGATGCCCGGTCCATCGCGCCGGAGCAGGCTCGCAGAACGGGCACCAAGTCGCCGTGCACAGTCCTTCGCTTGGGGCGCCGCAGCAACGTGAGGAGAACCACTGGTGACCAACAGCACGCTACTCTGGACCGGCTTTGGCTTGTTCGTCGTGACAGTCATGGTTCTGGACTTGGGGGTGTTCCACCGCAAGGCCCACACGGTGTCCCTACGCGAGGCTGCCATCTGGACGACCTTCGACGTTGCCGCGGGCGCCTTTGCCGGGGAAGGCTTCAAAGTCCCCAACGACGCCAGGCGCGACGCCCTGGGCAGCGGCTCTTCGCAGGACTGCCTGCGCCAGCGGGTGCTCGCTACGGGACTCCAGGGCCGCGGCGACGCGCAGCACGTCGGCAGGCGTATGATCGTTCAGCGGGATCACGTCGCTGACCTCGGGAACACCCTTGGTCAGCGTCCCGGTCTTGTCGAAGGCAATCGCCTTCAGCCGGCCCGCCTGTTCCAGATGGACGCCGCCTTTGATGAGCACGCCCTGTCGAGCTGCACTGGCTAAGCCGGAGACGATGGCGACGGGGGTGGAGATGACCAGCGCGCACGGGCAGGCGATCACCAGCAGCACCAACGCTCGGTAGAACCATTCGCCGAAGGGCTGGTGGAACGCCAACGGCGGGATGACCATCAGCGCCACGGCAGCGAAGAGCACATTGGGCGTGTAGTACCGGGCGAACTTGTCGACGAACCGCTGCGAAGGCGCCCGTTGCTCTTGCGCTTCTTCTGCTAGGTGGATGATACGCGCCAACGTCGTATCCTGTGCCAACCGGGTGACTCGGACCTCCAAGGCGCCGTGCTCGTTGAGGCTGCCGGCGAAGACTGTGTCGCCCACGGTCTTCGCCACGGGCAGGCTCTCCCCGGTGATGGGCGCCTGGTTGACAGCCGAGGCGCCCGAGGCGACCTCGCCGTCCAAGGGGATCTTCTCGCCGGGCTTCACCACCAGCGTGTGCCCCACCTGCACCGCCTCCACCGGCACCCGCTCCTCCACCCTCTCGCCGGCCGCGGACGTGCGCTTGACCGTCGCCTCGGTCGGGGCGAGGTCCAGGAGCTTGCGAATGGCGTTGCGGGCGCGGTCGAGGCTGAACTGCTCCAGCGCCTCCGCCACCGAGAACAGGAAGATCACCGTTGCGCCTTCGTGCCATTCCCCAATGGCCGCCGCGCCGATGACGGCGATGACCATGAGCAAATTCATGTCGGGCCGCAGCCGCAGGGCCGCCTTCACCGCCTCGGGCGCCAACGGCGCGCCAGCGGCGAGGATGGCGAGGATGAACAGCACCGGTTCCACGTCCTCGCGGTGCAGCAGATGCCCGCAGGCGAAGCCCGCGGCCAACAGCAGACCGGAAGCGGCTGTCAGCAGCAGCGTTGTCCGGTTCACACCGCCGCTGTGGTCGTGGTCGTGACCGTGGTCCTCGTCGTGGTCGTGTTCACATCCCATCAGGAGGTCTCCAAACTCAGTGCCAGAAGAACGTCGCAGCGCCCAAAGCCGCCAGCACGACGCCGGTCAGGACTCTTTCCCCTCGTTCGCCGAACGGCAGTCGCACGCGCTCGAGACCGGCTTGGGTCAGACTCACCAGCGCGACGATGCCGAGCACCGTCAGCGCGGCCGTCACGGCTGCCAGCAGGAGGAGTCCGAACCAGCCGAACCGCGCCGAGGCGAAGAAGAAGGGAACCATCCCCTCGCAGGGCGAGAAGGTGAGCACTGCGAACAGCGACCAGAAGGCAGCCCGGTCCGAGAGCGCTTGACTCGGCTGGCCGGGGGGCGCGCAGTCGTGCTCCCGGCCGTGGCGCGGGTGCTCGGAGCTGTGGTTGTGGTCGCCCGACGGGTGGTGGTGGTGAGGGTGTCCCTGCCCGCCGCGCCACGCCGACAGGAGGTAGACCGCGCCGGTCGCCAGCAGCACTCCGGCCATGACCGGCTGGCCCCAGTCCCCGACCGCCGTGAGCAACCCCATCCCCGCCAGGGCGATGAGGAGGCCAAGAGCGCTGGTCAGGGTGACGTGGCCCAGCCCGGCCAGGGCGGCGACCGCCACGACGCGGCGCGAAGTCCAGCCCTGGCTCCTCCCCATGAGCACAAAGGGAAGCCAGTGGCTGGGCAAGGCAGCGTGGGCTGCCGAGACAACGACGGCTGCTGCGATCAGACTCCAGAGCGTGCCTGGCATCATCCGCGCCTCTTCGCTACACCGCCGCCTCCCCTCGCTCCCCCGTCCGTATCTTCACCGTCTGCTGGATGTCAATGACCCAGATCTTGCCGTCGCCGGTGTTGCCAGTGCGAGCGTTCTCCTCGATGCACGCAACCACCTTGTCCACCTGGTCATCCCCCACCATGATTTCGAGCTTCACCCGCTCGACAGAGGCCACGGAGCCGTCGATGAGCTTGCCCGGAGCATGACGGAACTTGCCTTTGCCGAACCCGCGCACCTCCGACACGGTGCATCCCGGCAGGTCTTCGATGTTTGCCAGCGCGTCAACGACTTGCGTCAGCTTGAACGGCTTGATGATCGCCTTTACTTCCTTCATGGTCAGACCTCCACTTCCGCTTCTTCGCGCCCTTCCTCGAACCAGTGATAGAGCGTTGGCAACACCAGCAACGTCAGCAGCGTGGAACTGAGCAGTCCCCCGACCACCACTGTCGCCAACGGCTTCTGGATCTCCGAACCAGTGCCGCTGGCGAACACCATCGGCAGCAGTCCCAGGCCGGCCACGAGGGCCGTCATCAGCACGGGACGCAAGCGCAGTTGCACCCCTCGCAGAACGGCCTCCTCCGCCGAGGCTCCTTCCTGCCGCAACTGGTTGAAGTACGAGACCATCACCACCCCGTTGAGCACGGCCACGCCGAAGAGTGCGATGAAGCCCACGGAGGCAGAGACGGAGAGGTGCAGGTCGCGCAAGTAGAGCGCCAGAATGCCGCCCACGAGCGCGAACGGCACATTCAGGATGATGAGCCCCGCGTGCCGAAGCGACCCGAAGCTCATGAACAGCAGCAGGAAGATGAGAAGCAGCGTGACGGGCACGACCACGGAGAGCGTCGCCATGGCGCGTCGCTGGTTCTCGAACTGCCCGCCCCACTCGAGGTGGTAGCCTGCCGGCAGTTTGACCTGCGCCGCCACTTTGCGTTGCGCCTCCGCGACGAAGCTCCCCATGTCGCGCCCACGGACATTGCACTGGATGGCAATGCGGCGCTGGGCATTCTCGCGGCTGATCATGACGGGGCCTTCGGTCAGCCTGATCCTCGCCAACTGACTGAGCGGGAGGTGTTCGTCTCCCGGAGCGCTCACCCACAGGTTGCTGATCCGATCAACGTCCTCGCGCACTCCCTTGGGCAGCCGGAGGAAGAGGTCGAACCGCTTCTCGCCCTGGATGACCTGGCTGGCGGCCTTTCCGCCAATGGCGGTCTCGACCGTCTCCTGAACGTCGGCGACGTTGATGCCGTACCGCGCGATGGCGGTTCGGTCAACCTCGATTTCAAGCATCGCTGAGCCGGCGACCTTCTCGACGGCAAGGTCGGCGACGCCGCGCACGGTGGAGACGACACGCTGGATTTCGTCGGCCTTCGCCACCAGCGTGTTTAGGTCTTCGCCGAAGAGCTTGATGGCGATTTGCGCCCGCACGCCGGAGATGAGCTCGTCCACGCGTGTAGCAATGGGCTGCGAAAAGTTGAGGGCGACGCCGGGCATCGTGGACAGTTTCTCGTTCATCGCCTCCACGAGCGCCTCCTTCGTCTTTGCTGTCTTCCATTGGGTGGGCGGCTTCAGCATGATGTGGATCTCGTCGTTGTTCACATCTTCCGGGTCACCGCCGACCTCGGCACGGCCGATCTTCGATACCACGCTCTCCACTTCCGGGAAGGAGAGCACCAGGCGCTCCAACTGTGTGGCGATCTTGACGGATTGGGTCAGCGAGACGCTCGGCAGCATGGTCGCGCGAATCAACAGGGAACCCTCGTCCAGTTCCGGCAGGAACTCGCTGCCCAATCGAGGGACGAGCAGCAGGCTGCCAACCAGCGCAGCCACGGCCAGGGCAACGGTGAGCGCGCGCTGCTTCATGGCGGCTCGCAGCAGCGGCGGATACACCTTTCGGATCAGCCTGAGGACCGGGTTCTCCCATTCATGGACCGGCCCGCGCAACAGCAGCGAGCAGAGCGCCGGCGCCAGGGTCAGCGACAACACCAGGGATCCCAACATGGCGAAGCTGAGGGTGAACGCCATCGGCTTGAACATCTTCCCCTCAATGCCTTGCAGGGTGAAGAGCGGCAGGAACACGACGATGATGATGGCGATGGCGAAGACAATCGGCTGCCCCACCTCGCGCGCGGCGCTGGAGACGCTCCCACGGACATCGCGCCGCGCGCCCCCGCCTTCCGCCAGGTGCCGAAAGATGTTCTCCACCATCACCACTGAGCCATCCACCAGCATTCCAATGCCAATGGCCAGACCGCCCAAGGACATCAGGTTCGCCGAGAGACCATAGCGCTGCATCAGGATGAAGCAGATGAGCACCGACAGAGGGATGTTGACCGCGACGATGAGGGCGCTTCTCAGGTTGCCTAAGAACAGCACCAGCACCAGCACCACCAGCACGCCGCCTTCGAGCAGCGCGTCACGCACCGTGCCGATGCACTTCTCCACCAGGTCGGCCTGGTCGTAGTAGGTCTTCACGCGGACGCCCTTGGGCAGGCTCTTGTTGATGGCGGCGATCTTCTCGGTGGCTCGCCGGATGACGGCGCGGCTGTTCTCGCCCTTCAGTTGCAGGACGATGGCCGAGACGACTTCGCCCCTCCCGTTCATCGTCACCGCTCCTTGCCGCACCTCCGGGCCGACGACCACTTCCGCCACGTCCCTCACGCGGATCGGGGTTCCGTCTTCTGCCGCCAGGACGATGTTGCGGATGTCGTCCAGCGTCTTGATCATGCCGATGCCGCGCACGATGTACTGCTCCGCGTGGTGTTCGATGAAACCGCCGGGGGCGTTGGCATTGTTCTTCGCCAACGCCTCGAAGACCTCGCGGAGGTGGATGTGAAACGCCGTGAGCTTGTCCGGATCTACGAGCACTTGGTACTGCTTCACCAGCCCGCCGAAGCTGAGGATGTCCGTGATCCCTGGCACGGTCCGAAGCTGGTACTTCACCATCCAGTCCTGTACCGTGCGCAAGTCCGTCAGGCACGCGTCACGCTGCTCCGGGGTGAGGTCCCCACGCCGGGTGTGTCGGTCCTCTAGGACGTACATTAGGATCTGCCCCATGCCGGTGGAGAGGGGTCCCATCTCCGGCGTGCCCAGGCCCTCCGGGATGCGCTCCCTGGCAGTCTGCAACCGTTCGAGCACCAGTTGGCGGGCGAAGTAGATATCGGTCCCGTCGGTGAAGACCACCGTGACGATGGAGAGCCCGGACTTCGAGAGCGAGCGCACCTGAGTGACGCTGGGGAGGCCGTTCATCACGCTTTCGACGGGGAAGGTGACGAGCTTCTCCACCTCTTCCGGAGCCAGGCCGGCAGCCTCAGTGAAGACCTGGACCTGAATGTTGGTTACATCCGGGAAGGCGTCGATCGGCAGCCGGGTGAACGACTAGACCCCCGCGCCGGTGAGCACGACGGCAAGGACGATCACCAGCACACGCTGCTTGAGCGAGAAGTCGAGGAGTCGGTCAATCATCAGTCCGCCTCCCCCAGTTCGCCCTTCTTCTCCTGGGACTTGACAAGGAATGAACCCTCGGTGACGACCTTCTCCCCCGCCTTCAGGCCGCCCAGCACCTCGTGGGAGCCGTCGCTGGTGGCGCCCAACTTCACCCGGCGCTTCTCGTACCTGCCGTCACCTGCGGTCACATAGACGACCGCCGTCTGACCTTCGCGTTGGACGGCGGCGTCCGGCACAAGCAGGCCGGACCGCTTGCCCACGGTGAGCTGCGCCTGCACGAACATACCGGGCTTGAGCTGGCGGCGGGGATTGGCGATCTCGCAACGCACCTTGACCGTGCGGGTCTTCTCGTCGAGCGTGTCGGAGACGTAGGTGACTTTTCCGGCGAATGGTTCGTCGGGGAACGCCGTGGCCGTGACCGTCACCTGCTGGCCGAGGGAGATCCGGCGCAGGTCCTTCTCGTAGACGTTGGCGTCAACCCAGACCGTGGACAGGTTCAGCAAGGTGAACAGCGTGGTCGTCGGGTCCACCACCTCGCCTCGGTTCACGGGTCGGTCGAGCACCCGCCCGGCGATAGGAGCGACGATGGCTACCCCCGCCGACGTCCCGGACGCCGCGCTTACCCGGAGCAGCCGCAGCGCGTCACCGGCTGCTTTCAGCTCGACCTTCGCCTGCTCCACAGCGCTCTCCGCCTCGACGACCTCGCGGGCGCCGGCCAGGTTCTGTTTGGTCACCTGCGTCTCCCGTGCCAGCATGGAATCGAGGGCCCGGAGTCGCTCGTTCAGTTGCTCGACCGCCGCCCGCTTCTGCTCCGACCGAGCCAACTCGGCGCGCTTCTTTGCCTGGGCCAGTTCCGCCGCTTTCTGCTCCGCCTCGCGCTCTCCCCGCATCAGCTCGTTCTCTGCTGTCTGGACTTCGCGGCTGGCATAGACCTTCTGGTCGAAGACCTTCTGCTCGCGCGCCAGCGCCTGCTTGGCGATGGTTAGGCGCGCGTCGGCTCGCTCGGCGCTCGCCTGGGCGTCTGCCGCGGCGGCCCGGGCGGCTTCGAGGTCGCGCTTGGAGGCGGTGCCCGCCTCGAACAGCTTGTCCGCTCGGGCCAACTGGCTGTCTGCCACGCGCACAGCGCTCTGAACGGCGATCTGCGTCGCCTTGGCTTCCGCCGTTTCGTTCTGCGCGTCTTCCAGGGGCTTGTACTGGTACGCGCCGGCGGCGGCAAGCTGCTTCCGGCGCTCCACCTCCGCCTGGGCGAGCTTGCGGTCGGGTTCGGTACGCCCGAACGCAGCCTCCGCCGTCTTCACTGCCGAGTCCGCGGACGCGATCTCGCCGTCGTACTCGACGCGGGCACTGGCATACTCGCTGGCGACCTCCGCCCGTTCGCGCCGGACCTCGTCCAGCGGCTTCTGGGCGAACACGCCGGCAGCGGCCAGCCGCTTCGTGTTGGCAAGCTTTTTCTCCGTCAGGCGCAGGTTTGCCGCCGCTTGGGCGTGAGCCGCCCGCGCCCGCGCCACGTCGGTGCTGTCCACCACCGCGAGCACGTGCCCGGCCTTCACCGTGTCGCCCACGTTGGCGTGCAGTCGCGAGAGGCGACCCGAGACCAGCGAACCGACCTTCACCACCTTGTTGGTGT
>Ga0100385_1004716_pt1 | contig 11659 bp, 10 predicted proteins | sample CryGeymeta201509_FD_81543 | JGI IMG/M metagenome (GOLD analysis project Ga0100385, IMG submission 81543) | Groundwater microbial communities from Crystal Geyser aquifers in Utah, USA - Crystal Geyser metaG 2015-09 | ecosystem: Environmental > Aquatic > Deep subsurface > Groundwater | place: USA... | reverse complement strand
GTTCCGGTCGGGAGACCGGAACACAGCGAGCGCAGACGTTCCTGCGCACAGCGCAGAGTTCCGGTCGGGAGACCGGAACACAGCGAGCGCAGACGTTCCTGCGCACAGCGCCGACGTTCCAGCCTCCGCTGTGCGCAGGTCTCCTGACCGCGCACTGAGCATGACCGCAGGTCTCCAAGGCCGACAGCGGCTGCGATGTCGTGGAGACCTTGGGTCGCCGGGGTGTTCCGGTCGGGAGACCGGAACACAGCGAGCGCAGACGTTCCTGCGCACAGCGCAGAGTTCCGGTCGGGAGACCGGAACACAGCGAGCGCAGACGTTCCTGCGCACAGCGCAGAGTTCCGGTCAGAAGACCGGAACACAGCGAGCGCAGACCTTTCTGCGCACAGCGCAGATGTCACCCCCCAGCGCCCTGCCGCAGCACCCGGCACGCCACATCCCGCTCCACCCGCGGCAGTTCGAGCCGGAGCTGCCCGCCGCGGCACTGGCCTTGTTGCGTCGCTGTCACGCCGCCCTTCCGCGTGTCCCACCACTCGATCCGGTAGGCGCCGTCGGCCAAGCCACTGACCGTGGCGGTCATGCCGGCGGGGACGGGGAGGAGTTCGCGCTTGTCCCAGAGGGTCGTCCAGTTGCTGAGGCGGTTCTGGAGCCAGAGGAAGGCGGACTCCTTGGTGGCGACGCCGGTGACGCGGAGGGGGGCGGACTTCTCGAAGCATTGATAGTTGGTCAGGGAGTAGCCCACCTCCAGGCGGTCTTTGCCCGTCGCCTCCGGGCGGATCTCGTGATCGCCGGCGGAGACCGGGACGACCACCTGTTCGTCGTACGTGGTCTTCCAGTTGTCGTACTGCGCGATGTGGCTGGAGTTCTTGCCCAGCCCCTTGCCTGCCGGGAAGCTCTGCTCGACAGCCTGGTTGCCGTCGACGTACACCTGCAGCTTGTTCTGGTCGTTGCCGACGGACTCGGTGACGTGGACGACAAACGCGCCCGGTTTGCCGAAGTGGACGCGGAAGGTCGGTGGAGCCTTGCGCCCTTCGCTGCAGTGCAGGTACGGGCGGATCATTCCGGCGTTGTCGAGAGGGGCGTCCGGGCGGAGGTCGAAGGTCGTCACGGGTGGCTTCTCGAAGGCGAACTTGGTGGCGGTGGGCACGACGAAGTCGGTGAAGTGCAGTTCCGCGGGCAGCGTCTCGAAGGCCGGCACGCTGACTTGGGCCGGCCCGAGGTCGGCGCTGTTCCACCGGAGGTCTTGCGTGAAGTCGGCCAACGGCTGGTGCACGTAGTATAGGTCGCGGGCGTCGACGCTCGGCTCCACGTACCAGAACGCCCCGGCGCCGGCGGCACCCGCGAAGGTGGGCGCCCACAGGCCGTTGTGCAGGTGCAACCCATCGGCGTCCCATTCGTAGCGGCCTTCGCCGTGCCCGGTGGCGATGCCGCTCTCACCGATGAAGAACGGCTTGCGGTACCTCGCGGTCATCTCCGCCAGCAGCGTCTCCTGCGCTTCGGCCAGGTCGGTCTGGGCGTAGGTGTGGACCTGGATGATGTCCATCTCCGGCAGGCTGAAGATCCGGTCGTACAGGCTGGCGTCGCCCATGAGGCTGGTGGTGATCGGGTGGGCATAGGGGTCGATCCCGCGCAGGTAGCGTGCCATCTGCGCGTGCCAGTTGCTGGCAGCGTCGATGTTGCTCGTTCGGCAGGCGTACTCGTTCCAGAACTCCCAACAGAAGGCACTTGCGCTGTAGCCCCACCGGGCGGCGGTGTAGCGGAGGCGGTTGCGGAACAGGCGGGTTGCTTCGGGGTTCGTCCAGAAGTCATCCACCGTGGCGCACGGGCCGCCGAGTTCCTTGAGGAGGTAGTTGAACGGCCGTCGCCAGTCGTCGCGCTGAATGTTGACGTTGGCATTGGCGTTGTCGACGCAGTGCATGATCCGGATGCCGCGCTGCTCTGCCAGTTCGTAGACGCGGTCGATCTCCCACGAGGTCTCCTGCTGATACCAACCGGGGCCGAGGTACCCGGCGACTGCATCGGGCGGTCCCTCGATGGCGTTCCACCACGAGTCCATGCGGAAGCGGATGAAGTTGCCGCCGCTGTCGGCCAAGCGGTTCATCAGCTTCAGGCAACGGTCCAATCGGGCTTTCGGCGGTGGTTGACCCAGCGGCGAGAAGATGAAGACATTGAAGCCAATGGGCAAGTACGGCTTGCCCGACTCGCACTCGAAGTAGTGCGGGTTCGCCTTGCTCACAGTCACGAACCCGTCGGCCGTGGAAGCCGTGCACTCGAAGGTGCGCGGCTCTGATCGCACAGTGCCGCTGTGGTCTGTCGCGCAAACGACATACTGGTATCGCCCCACCTCGCCGGGCGAGAAGCGGATTCTCCATCCCGACCCGCCGGTGGGTCGGCACTCGCCCGAGTCGGCCCGAGCGTACTCCGTCATAAAGAACCCGGGCACCGTCAGCTTCGTGCCCGAAGGGGCGACCAGCTCGCAACGGAGGTCAAGCTGCTGTGGGTCGAACGGGTTGTCGTAAGTGGCGGCGAGGGCCACCGCGAGTTCCAGCTTGCCCCGGCGCGGCACCCGGTCGGTGTTGGCCGCCACGCCCTTGATCGCCAGCTTCTCCCGCTGGGCGAGGTTGGCTTTGGGCAGCCGGACGCCCTCCGTGCTGGCGGGAACGGTCTGGGGTTGTGCGTGCGCTCCACGGGGGAGCAGAGAAGCAATCGCGAGGGCCAACATCAGCGCATCCATTGCGTTCCTCCGGGTGGTGCGACGGCATCGCTCGGGAAGGGGGCGCGCACACTGCGAACGCCCCGCTCACGCGCGAGAGCCGGCACGGCCTGACGACGGCTGCATTGTACGTTCCTTTCGGCAAGGCGCCCACGCTCGCGCGCGCCAGCGTCCGGTGCAGGCGTGCGTGTGCCGGCTGGGTGGCGCTGGCCAGTGGGCGACCCGTCGCCCAAAGACCGCCTGAGCCGGTCTTGACACCGGACATCAGCTCGGGATATGCTGCCTCCTCGCTGTTCCAGTACACGTCCGTTCGTCCCCCCCCCCGCTCTTGCCCGCCCCGACCCTCGGTCCTGTCCTGTCGCTCTCGTGAGGTGCTGCATGTTGAGAAGTAGTTCCGTTACGCGTACACCAGTGCCCCTGGCTCTCCTGCCGGTGATCGGTGCCCTGTGCCTAAGTCTGCCTCACTCTGCCCCGGCTGCGCCGGTGGCTGACGGCCACTATGAACTCGATGAAGGGCAGAGCAAGCTGAACGGAGGGCAGGACAAAACTCCCTTGGTGTGGGGTGTGGGATGGTAAGGAGGTGGGGCGAGAAGCGTGGTCGGCCAACGGCGGCACCTACAGCTACAAGCGCCACGTTGACCACACCAACGACCGAGTCAGTGACTTTCAGTCGAAGTGGACCTTCGCGGGGCTTCCTCCAAAGCAGCTTACTCCTGACCAGCGCCTCACCTTCACTGCTGCGGGAGCGGCCGCTGCCAACCAGGGCTTCGTTGTCAGCCTCCCCTTGTTCATCACCGGGCAGGATGCTCCCGGCGCGCCCCAAGCCGTGGCGAAAGCATCTGGGGACGTGTTCGGTTTGGCAGGTGAGGCGAGGGGAGTCCGAGAAAGCCTCGCAGACCAGCAGCCCGTTTTGGCGCCGTCGATGGACCACCTCAAGGGCGCTGCCTCCTGGCAGGTGCCCGTCGCGAAGCCTGGCATCTGCCTGATCTCCTGCCAGGTGACCGCTCCCTACTACGGCGCCAAGGAGCAAAGCGCCCCAGTCGTGGTGGCCGGGGCCGGCGGCGCGGCGGCAGCAGCCGGCGGCCAGGTAACCGATGCCGGGGGCGGGCGAGCAACGGCGGCGGGTGAGACTGGTCAGCCCACCACGCCAGCCGGTGAAGCCGGAAACGTACCTGGGGGCAAGCCAGCAGTAGCCGACCAAGTCCCGGTCTCGTCGATCGGCGTGACCCTCGGCGTCGCGGCCGGGAAGGTAATGATCCTCGCGGTACAGCTCGACGGCTGGGCCGACCAAGCGGGACTCATAGCAGGTTCCCAGTTGACCTCCGTCAACGACAAACCGGTACAGGGAATGACGTTGGCGCAAGTCAAGCAGTTGCTTTCGCCCCAGGGGGAAGCTCCCGTCCTCGTGTTGGCGCTCACTCTTCCTGATGGATTCCGGACGCCCGCTGCCGTCCTGGCGCGACAGAAGTAGAGGGCGTGGCTGCAGCCCAAGGAGGGACACCCCGGAGAGAGCGGCACCGATAGCCCGGGTGCCTCCGGCGTGGCGTGTGCGCAGGAGCAAGCCGTCGCGCCGGCACGACAGGGCCCCTGCCTCGACTGAGGGAGTCCCCTGGGAGAGCGCTTGGGCAGTGCCAACACGCAAGGGCCAGCGAGGTGTCCCGGTGGCAGCTCCTGCGGCGCGGCAGGAGCCGGCCTGCGCCCCCTCGCCGGTGTTGAAGCGCTGTGCCGTGTCCACTACAATCACTTTCTCGACAGCAGGGACGCAGGCACCGGGCGTCCCTCCCCCCGTCGAGCGCCAACGGCCCGGCGGCCGGCAAGTGAGCAAACCATGAAGGGGCCACTCCCCCTCCTGTTGGTGCTGACGGGCACGGGGACTGCGGTGATGGTGATGACCAGTTCCCGAGACGGAGCCTGCGCGGACCACGACTCGGCCCGGAAGGCCATGGTGGAGAACCAGCTCCGCAATCGCGACCTCAAGGACGCGCGCGTGCTCCAAGCGATGCTGAAGGTGGGGCGGCACCGGTTCGTCCCGGCGGATCAGGTGCCGCACGCCTACGAGGACCGGCCGCTTCCGCTCGGCGAGGGGCAGACGATCTCGCAGCCCTACATCGCCGCCTTCATGACCGAGAAGCTGGCGCCGAAGCCGACGGACGTGGTGCTGGAGATCGGGACCGGGTCGGGCTACCAAGCTGCGGTGCTGGCGGAACTGGTCAAACATGTGTACACCGTCGAGATCGTCGAGACACTCGCCAAGCGCGCCAAGGCGACCCTCGCTGACCTGGGGTACACGAACGTCACCGTCAGAGCGGGGGACGGCTACAAGGGGTGGGCGGAGCACGCGCCCTTCGACGCGGTGATCGTCACCTGCGCCCCCGCGCACATCCCCCAGCCGCTGGTCGACCAACTCAAGGAGGGTGGGCGGATGGTCATCCCAGTGGGCGACTACCACCAGGAGCTTGTTCTGTTAGAGAAGAAGCTCGGGGAGGTCGAGAAGAAGGAAGTGCTGCCGGTGGTGTTTGTCCCGATGACGGGTGAGGCGATGAGGAAGTGAGGGGTGTTGGATTGCAGATTTCAGATTTTGGATTCCGGACTGGGGGCTCGCGGCGGACCGGATGAGGACTGTGCGCAGTGGGGCACCCGAAATCTGCAATCTAGAATCTCAAGTCTGAAGTCCACATAGCCGTGTCGCAGCAAACTATCCCTCGCCTCGCTGACCTGCCTCCCTCGATGGCGCTCCCTATTGGTGCGTTCACCGATCACCTGCATGTCGAGCGCCAGTTGTCCGCCAACACCGTGCAGGCGTATGAGCGCGACTTGCGGCAGTACGCCCGGTTCGTCGGGTCGCTGGGGGTGGCGGACTTCGGGCAGGTCTCTCAGGACGTCGTGCTCCGCTACCTGACCGGGCTGCGGGCGCAGCTTCTGGCGACGACGACCGTTTCCCGCAAGCTGTCCGCTGCGACGATGTTCCACCGGTTCCTGGTGCAGGACGGGCTTGCTCCGCGCGACCCGACCGCCAACCTCGAATCGCCGGGGATCTTCCAGCGACTACCGGGGGCGCTGTCGGTGGAGGAAGTGGACCTCCTGCTCGCCCAGCCCCACGGCGAGCGTCCCACAGACATCCGGGACCACGCCGTGCTGGAGGTGCTCTACGCTTGCGGGCTGCGCGTCTCCGAGCTTGCCGGGCTCGACATTGCCAGCATCGACCTCGAGTACAGCTTCGTCCGCTGTTTCGGCAAGGGGGGCAAGGAGCGCATCGTCCCCTTGGGAAGTCGGGCGCGGGAGAGCCTGAACCGGTACCTGTCTGCCGCGCGGCCGACGCTGGACCGCGGTGTGGATCCGGGCGCGCTCTTCTTGAGTCTGCGGGGGCGGCGTGTCTCTCGCGTCTCCCTGTGGCAATCGATCAAGAAGTACGCCCGCAAGGCGGGCATCCGCAGGAACATCTCGCCGCACACGTTGCGTCACTCGTTCGCCACGCACCTGTTGGAGCGCGGCGCCGATCTACGCTCCATCCAGGAGATGCTCGGCCACGCCGACATCGGCACCACCCAAATCTACACCCACGTCTCGCGGGAGCATCTCCGCCAGGAATACCTGGACGCGCACCCGCGAGCGAGGAAGCAATGAGACGCCGGACTGCTGCGGTGCTCGAGTAACGAAGTGTTGGGGGGCTGCGCAGTCAAGCAGCCCCCACTCCACCACTCCACCCCGTCCCTCCCAAGGAGCCAACCACACTTGCCTGAAAAGACTGTTCTCGACAACGGCCTGCGAATTGTCACGGAGACGTTCCCGCACGCACAATCGGTCACCGTCGCCGTGTTCGTCGCCTCGGGTTCGCGCCACGAACGCGACGGCGAGCAGGGCGCCTCGCATTTTCTGGAGCATCTCGTCTTCCAGGGATCGGCGCGTCGCGACAACCAGTTCAAGGTCGCCCGCGCCATCGAGGGCGTCGGCGGCTCGCTGAACGGGTTCACCCACCACGAAGCCACCTGCTACCACGCAGTGACCTTGGCGGAGGACTTCGAGCTCGCCATGGACGTGATCATCGACATGGTGCTCTACCCGTGCCTCCACGAGAGCGCCATGGAGAAGGAACGCCAGATCATTCTCCAGGAGATCAAGAGCAATCGGGAGTCCGGCGCGGCCTGGGTACATGAACTGGTTCAGCAGCGGATGTTCCAGGATCATCCCTTGGGGCAGTTGATCACCGGCGCTGAGCAGAACGTGGCTGCCTTGACGAGGGCGCAGTGCGTCGCCTACCAGCAGGCCAACTACCGCCCGAACAGCCTGGTGCTGGCAGTTGCGGGGAACGTGGAGCACGGCGCGGTAGTCGAGCTGGCTCGTCGGTACTTCGAGCCGGTGGCTCCTGGCAGCCCGGTTGAGTGGGGCGTGCCGCCCAACGGCCAGGCAGGCCCGGCAGTCGTTTTTGAACCACGAACAGCGGAGCAGCTCCACCTGTGCCTTGGATTCCGGGCGCTGCCGCATCGGCACCCGGACAGCTTCGTGTTGGGCGTGATCGATATCCTGCTGGGCTCGGGTGTCACCTCGCGGCTGTTCCAGGAGATCCGTGAGAACCTGGGGCTTGCCTACGACGTCGGCAGCTACACGCAGCCGTACCGCGACGCCGGCGCCTTCGTCCTGTATGCCAGCGTTGAGCCGAAGCGCGCGGTCCAGTGCTTGCGGGCCATCCTCGGGGGGGTGGACCGGCTGAAGGAGGGACTCATCGACGAGGAAGAGCTGCGCGAGGCGAAGCAATTTGCCAAGGGGACGCTGCTGTTGGGTCTGGAAGGCCCGGGGGCATACGCCATGATGCTGGGCGAACGAGAGCTGCTGACCGAAGAGCTCTTCCAGGTCGAGGAGATCTCCGCCGGGGTGAACCGCGTCACCACCGAGGACATCCAGCGCGTCTCCCAGGAGTTGCTCCGAAGCGAGGGAGCCACCCTCGCGGTAGTTCCGCCGAAACGCTGGCGGAGTGAAGGCAAGCTGATTGATCTGATGGCGTCTTGGTGATCGTTTGGAGCATGGGGTATCATTGGGCACCGACAGGGGCGCTCCCTGCCGGACCGCAGTCTGGAAAGGACCCACCATGCAGTACAAGGAAGACTACCTGAAGACGGCGCCGCTCTTCGCCGAGCTGGATGAGCGGTTCATTGGGAGTCTGGCCGACTACAGCGAGCTGCGGACGTTCTCCGCCGGCACGGCGATTGTCCGACAGGGCGCTCAGGAGAGCTGGGACCTGGGGTTGTACGTCATCGCCAGCGGCAGTGTTCGCATCGTGCGAAGCGACCCGCCCGACCCCGACCGCGAACTGACAGTACTCGGCGTCGGCGAGTGCTTCGGCGAGATGTCGGTCCTCGACGGCGAGCCGCGTTCGGCTTCGGCTATCGCCTGCGAGGAAACCGAGTGCGTGTTTCTGGGCGCGATCGATTTCCGCGAGGCGCTGACAGTGGAGCCGAAGATCGCTATCAACCTCCTGCGGATGCTCTCTCGGCGCCTGCGGGAGGCGGACCAGGCGCCGCTGGACTAACGCGCTGGCGCCGGGCCGTTCCCCGTTCGGACTTCGCATTTCGGATTCCGGATTTCGAACTGCGGATTTCGGATTTGGGACTTCGGCCTTCGGACTTGCCTGCCATCGCCGCCGGGCTAGTCCTTGCGCCGTCCGGCAACTTCTCTCTGGGAGCCTCGAGGAAATGGCTGTTGAGTTGCGCGTGCCTGAAGCCGGTGAGTCTGTCACCGAAGTGGAGGTTGGCGAGTGGCTCAGAGCGCCGGGCGACCGGGTGGAGCGCGATGAGCCCCTGGTTGTGCTGGAGACAGACAAGGCCGCGATGGAAGTGCCGGCGCCCATCGCCGGTGTGCTCGCGGAGATTCTCTGCGCAGCCGGCCAGACCGTGAAGCCCGGCGACGTCCTCTGCCGCCTCGAGGAGGCGGCCGGAGCACCGGCAGAGACCGGGACCGCCGCCTCCCGCCCCACGCCCGCCGACACCAACGTTGACGCGGGCGCCGCCGCGCCTCCGGTCCCCCCCGCCGCCCGCCGCTTGCTCGCCAAGCACGGGCTGCGGGCGGCCGAGGTGCGGGGAACTGGACCGGGCGGGCGCCTCCTGAAGGAGGACGTCCTGCGGCACGTGGAGTTGGCAGCCAATGGCACCGCCACTGAGGCGGTTGCGGCCGCCGCGCCAGCTCCCGCGCCCTCACCGGTCTCCGCGCCGGCGGCTGTTGCCGGGCGTGAGGAACAGGTCGTCCGCATGAGCTTGTTGCGGCGGCGGGTCGCCCAACGCTTGGTCGAGGCGCAACAGACGGCTGCGCTTCTGACGACCTTCAACGAGATCGACATGTCCGCCGTCGTCGCCTTGCGTCAGCAGCACCAAGGGCTGTTCCAGGAGCGATACGGCATCAAGCTTGGCTTCATGTCCTTCTTCGTCAAGGCCGCTGTGGACGCACTCAAGGGAGTGCCGCAGCTCAACGCGGAGATCCGCGGCGAAGATCTCGTGTACTGGAACTACTACGACCTCGGAGTCGCCGTCGGCACCGACCGCGGCCTGGTGGTGCCGGTTCTGCGCAACGCCGATCGGCTGAGCTTCGCCGAGACCGAGCTGGCCATCGCCGACTTTGCCGAGAAGGCAAAGACCAACCGGCTGGCGATTGAAGACTTGCAGGGCGGCACGTTCTCGCTCAGCAATGGCGGCCTGTACGGGTCGCTGCTGTCCACGCCCATCGTCAACCCGCCGCAGAGCGGCATTCTGGGCATGCACGCCATCCAGGACCGGCCCGTCGCGCGCGACGGACAGGTGGTCATCCGGCCCATGATGTATGTCGCCCTCACTTATGATCACCGGATTGTCGATGGCAAGGAAGCCGTCACCTTTCTGCGCCGGGTCAAAGACTGCGTTGAGGCGCCCGCGCGGATGCTCCTGGAGGTTTGAGAACGGATGGAGACTGCACGTCACGACCTCGTCATCCTCGGCGGCGGGCCGGGGGGCTACGTTGCCGCGATTCGCGCGACGCAGCTTGGGATGAACGTCGCCTGCATCGAACAGGAGAGCGCCCTGGGCGGCACCTGCCTGCGGGTCGGGTGCATTCCCAGCAAGGCGCTGCTGGAATCCAGCGAGCGCTACGAGCAGGCGCGGGAGGAACTCGCTACGCACGGGGTGGGCGTGGGCGAAGTGAGCCTCGACCTCGCCACGATGATGAAGCGGAAGGACAAGCTCGTCACGATCCTGTCGAAGGGCGTCGAGGGGCTCCTCAAGAAGAACAAGATCACCCGGCATGTCGGGCACGGTCGGCTGTTGGCCCCCGGTCGCATTGAAGTCACCCGCGGCGACCAGCGGATCGAGCTGGAAGCAGCGCACGTCCTCCTTGCCACCGGCAGCAAGTCTGCCGGGCTTCCGGGGATCGAGCCTGACGGCGACCGGATCGGCACCAGCACCGAGGCGCTCAGCTACTCCGAAGTACCAGAGCACCTGATCGTCATCGGCGCCGGCGCCATCGGCTTGGAGCTTGGTTCCGTGTGGCGGCGGCTGGGAGCGAAGGTGACCGTCCTTGAGTACCTCGGCCGCATTCTCCTGGGCATGGATGCCGAGCTTGCCGGCGAGGCGTTGAAGGTGTTCAAGCGACAGGGCATGCAGTTCCTGTTGGGTTGCCGAGTCACCTCGGCGCGGGTGGAGGGGGAGCAGTGCGTGGTCGAGTCCGCAGGGAACGAGCCCCGCCGCGGCGACCGGGTCCTCGTCGCCGTCGGGCGCGCCCCGAACACCGACGACCTAGGTCTCGAAGCGGCGGGCGTCCGGACGGACCGAAAGGGCTTCGTCTCCGTCGACGAGCACTTCGCCACCTCGGCCGCGGGCGTCTACGCAATCGGCGATGTTATCGGCGGCGCCATGCTGGCGCACAAGGCGGAAGAAGAGGGCGTCGCCTGCGTCGAGCAGCTCGCCACCGGCTACGGTCACGTCAACTACGACGCGATCCCCAACGTGGTCTACACCGAACCGGAAATCGCGTCCGTCGGCAAGACCGAAGCCGAGCTGCAGGAAGCAGGCGTCGAGTACCGGAAGGGCGCCTTCCCCTTCGTCGCCAACGGCCGCGCGCGAGCGCTGGGCAACACCACCGGTCAAGTGAAGATGCTCGCCGACGCCGCCACCGACCCATTCTCGGCGTGCACATCCTCGGCCCCCGCGCTGGCGACCTCATCGCCGAGGCGGCAGTCGCCATCGAGCTGGGCGCCAGCAGCGAAGACCTCGCCCGCTCCAGCCACGCCCACCCAACGCTGGCCGAAGCACTGAAGGAAGCCGCTTTGGCGGTGGATGGCCGAGCGCTGCATGTGTGAGGTCGGGCTGAGGCAACTCTGGGGTATCCCGCCTGCCGCGGGTTGACGTGCGCACCGGGCTTCTGTATAGTGAGTCCACTATCACGGGAACCTGAAAGGCGTGATCTCCGCGGAACGCACCAGCAAGCGCCAGGAAGTTGCTGACTGAGCTTCCCCCCATTGGTTGGGCCACTTACCGGTCCGGATAAGCTACTGGTGGTTAGTGGTTCTCCTTTCTTTAGCGGGGTCCTTTTCCTTGGTCTCTTTGGTATCCGGTCCCGTGTCGTGGCTGGCGAAGTAGACCGTGGTGGGCGTCTGCCAATCCAGTGCTTGGTGGCGCCGTTCGGCGTCGTAGAAGTGGAAGTAGCTGTCGAGACGGGCGTGGGCTTCGCGACCGTCAGCGTAGTCCCGCAGGGAACTCTCTTCGTACTTCACGGTCCGCCACAGCCGTCCAACGAGTTGTTTTCAATAGTGTGGATCAGGGAGTCAGGCGGCGATCCCTCGGGACTGTTCTTGGGACTCGGCTTCGGGCGCTGGCAAGCCGTCGACGAACCGGGCACCCGCCAGGAGCTGGGCGACGCGGTGCGGTGCATTGATCCGTCGCCAGTGTTGCTCGGCGACTTGGGCGAGCTTGAACGCCATCGCCAACCCGG
>Ga0100385_1004713_pt1 | contig 11667 bp, 9 predicted proteins | sample CryGeymeta201509_FD_81543 | JGI IMG/M metagenome (GOLD analysis project Ga0100385, IMG submission 81543) | Groundwater microbial communities from Crystal Geyser aquifers in Utah, USA - Crystal Geyser metaG 2015-09 | ecosystem: Environmental > Aquatic > Deep subsurface > Groundwater | place: USA... | reverse complement strand
TCTTGACGTATTTAGCAGCAAGAGCGTGATGGACCCAGGTCATGTAGGCTCCATAACTGACGTTGCCATCTTTTTGGATACGGCTGTGAATGATGCTGGCGGTTTTTCTTTGCTTGGGCATGGAGGACAGGAATCTGTAGGCGTTTGAGAGGACGACGTAGAGTTCATCTTCGGTCAAGGTGCTCTTGCCTTTGGTTTGCTCACGATGGAATTTCTGGAGAGAGATCTCACCAGCGTGGTTGAGGATGAAAGGAGCCTATATAAAACAATATGTACGAATTCGGGGAACTCGACTTGTCTGTTGTTATCTTGATCAACTCTAAACATATTCCAGAAGATGTAGTTGAGCTCTCTCTCGGTGGTCTCATTGAGGACCTCGATGGCGAATTTTCTGAGTTGATCATCATTGAGATATCCCTTTTTCTCTTCATCGTATTTGTCAAAGTAGACCTTCAACTCATCCCAGATGGCGTTAACGAAGGCGAATTATTATTCAGATACACCTGCAGGGTTTGCATCTTTTTGTTTTATAGTGGCCCAAGGATCAATATTGTTTCCAAGGTATTTTCTGATGAAGTCAACGAATTGTTGGAAAGTGATGAATCCATCCTTATCAGTGTCAAGTTCTCTGAAGATGAATTAGAGATCTTCTCTAGTGGGTTTGAACTTGATGAAATAACATCCTTCAAGGATGAGAGCGATAAACTCTTCAAGGGAGATCTTCTTGGTGGTCCAAATTTCGCTGTTGGTTGATTGGTATCTTCTGTGGAAAAGAATTTCAATGAAGTAGATCGAGAGGATGATGGCAATGAGTTGTTCGAAAGTGCAGTGATCATCATTCTTTTGCAAAAATCCGAAGTAAGTATAGATTATGTATGAAATTTCATTTTCGTCAAATTCGAAGACCTGCTCCAAGATGGCTCTGATTTATTCAATTTCGAAAACCAAATTTTTGTTGGCATCATATCTGAAGAAAATATCTCTCAGTTGGTCAACAATGATTCTGACGAATCTATCGAAAGCATTGATATCTTTGTATTTCAACAAAAATTGCTCGTATTCTGACAGGACAGGTTGAGTAGGTTTCTCAACTTTGAATGATTCTCTCAGAATGGGGGAAAGGGATCCGAAGTAATATCTCAAGAAGAGGAAATAAACCTCGTAGGAGATCCATCCGTCTTTGTCAAGATCGATCTCAGAAAAAAGAACATCGATGACATCTTGAGGAGCTTCAAGTTGGACGTACTCAAGGGCAATGTTGAGAGTTTTTCCAAATTCTACCTTACTCATGATTCTTTAAGAACCTTTCTCATAGAACTTCTTTCTGTGGAGTCTTTGAATAGCCATCTCACCGAAATGTTGTTCGACACAGAAGTTAGTCAATTCATCATAAGTGACGCATTTGTCGTTATCGCGATCGTATCTGAAAACGTTTCTAGTGACGTATTGGAGTTCTAACTCGCTCTCCTTCAGAAGGCCAACAAGAGCGTTTTTGATTTCTTGTTCGGTAAAGAGTTGATCCTTATCAGCATCATAAGGAATAAGGCATTCTAGTACTCTGTCTCTGACTTTCTTGGCGAAAGCGTAGCTAGAGAAATTGAACATGATCTTCTGAGAAGCTGGTTTGGGAGCGGGAGGAGGAGCGAGATCTTTTTCGAAGGGATCGCTATTGTCAAGATCCCAATCATCTTCTTCGACGTAGAACTCATCACCGAAGTACTTGAGGACAGCTAAGAATCTCTTGACCCAATCAAGATATTCCTCGAAGGAGATCAGACCATCATGATTCTTATCGATTTTATCGAAAATTTTGTAGAGAATACTCTTTTTGAATTTCTGGAGTTTGGCGAAACTGAAAGTGTTGACGAGAAGCAAAACAAACTCATCTCTATTGAGGGTCTTCTTTCCAGGATGGTTTCTGCTATATCTACTGAGACCGAGCTCAGCCAGGAGGTAGATGAAGTTTTCAGCAAAAAGCTCGAAAGAAATAGTTTTGAAGTTGACTCTGATGATACCAGTAGAAAGGAAAGTAAGGTCAGCTTCTGACAAGTCACTGACGATAGCGATAATCAATCTTCTGAGCTCGGAATCAGTAGCTTCAAGTGATCTTCCTTGGATGTAGTATTCATAGAGTTGTCTAAGGATGCCCCAAAGGTAGATCCTCAATCTGCTTTGCCTTTCAGGTCCAACGGGTTCAGGTTTGGGGGCAGGAGCTTCGTCTTTTCCTTTGCAGATGTAGATCTCAATGACCTTGAAGTATTCCACATAGGTGATCAGCCCATCATTATCCTTATCGACACTCTTGAAGATATACTCGCAAATGTCATTGGAGAAAGTAACGTTAAGGAATTTATAGGCACTGTTAATGAGTCTGGTAAACTCCTCAAGGGTCATTTTTCTTTCAGATCCTCTTGACATTTTTCCCACCTTATGATCTCTCTGGAGAGCCATCTAACCGCAGTGCCTTTTGAAGAGAAAATTTCCCAGTTCAGTGTAGGAAACAGCTCCACTATTGTCAACATCGACTCTGAACATGTTCTTCATGACATAGTCGATCTAACTCTGTGATTCTTCATGGAGGACTTCCACAACAATCTATTCGACGCGTTTAACATCGATCTATCCTTCCTTGTTCTGATATTTCTAGAACTAGGTTTGTAATTTGTTCCAGATGTCTGCTTTAAGAGCTTCAGCCGCACCTTGCATGAGTTGATATTTTTAAAAAGATATGTATATGTCAACATCATAAAACTCCACACATATATTGTAGCTGGTTAGGTTTCAAAAAAGGCAAATAAACCCATGACTGAGATTGTTTTTTGATCTGACACTGTTGATATATGCAAATACTATTCACTTGATGACCTCAACACCTGAAAAGAAATATGACCTTCAGAGATATCAACGTTTCCTAAAACCGAACTGGATAGCAATTCTTTTACTTGACGATCAGTTTTGCATACACGAACCCCGAGTTGCTAACAGCCTCCATGAAACTTGTTTTCAGTAGGAATTTAGATATAGTCAGTAAGGAATTATATTGCTTATAAAAGGCCCAAAATCCAATGACAAAATATGCAAGGTTTTTTTATCCCGATGCGATAATTTTTGATTAATTGATCACTATTAGGATCTATATGGTTATATGGTTAATCAGTGCAGTTTTCACAGTTCGAATTTGAGATTAGCACCAAGGATGATACTTTCAAACTCTCTGTAGCCTTATTCATCACCGATAAGCGCATAGAACGTGGAAAGGAATTATCTTGTCTCTTCGTTGTAGATGAAGTATTTGGCTTCTTCCAGGAGGTTCACGCTTCTCATGAGGCCAGCCAGATAGTGAGAATTTCCAGGTTCATGGTGGTTGTAAAAAATCATCATTGTTAGCATGAATTATAGAGCGAATTTGTTGGCTGTGTAGGTCTCAATGATTTAAGTTTGCTTCTCTGGCCTCAGATCTCTCGCCACGAACCACCTCAGGAAGTCTTTGTTGTCTTGGATTTCGTCTGTGTATTTCATGAAGCCGTAGAGGATGGTTGTCTTGTTCAGGACAAATTTGATGGTCTCCAGAACGTATTCAAACTTTGTTTCTTTTGAGAAGGTTGACCTCGCGTAGGTGATTATAAACAAGTCAAGGGTTTATGCCATGAGTTCAGGGCTGACTTTTTTGGAGGCCAGTAAGCAGAGTGATTCCTTTATGGATCGGAATTGAGGTTCGAGAAGGAAACCGAGCCAAGGAGAGTTGGATGGCAGCTTATATAGGAACCCTATATTATTATGCTTATTACTAGCCAGAGAAGAGTAGAGGCGAAGTAAGGTGTTCCGATCGAATTCTGTTTTTTTTTCACCCATCAAGACGGGTATTCTGTTTGCAAATCCTTTCAGCAGAAGGGTGAAGGTATTTGTATTGAGCTATCCTTTTGGTTAAGTCAGATATTCTTTGAAGAATTCTTCAAAATAAATAGTTTCTGACGATGTTTTCGAGAGAAATTCGGCTAAAAACTCCATTCCGATGTTTTATTTGCCAAGCCTTCTCATTTTGACCAGGCATTCCAAGACAAGTCCTTGAATTTTATCTGTCATTTCATAGGCATAGGAATTTGTTAGACTGTCATAAACAATTTTCAAAATATCTCTGCTTCGTTCAACGATCCGTTGATTGCAGCAACCGAACTGGATTTCTTAGTTGAGATAAAGAACAATGATTTTCATGATGTGCTTTGCTAAAATTTTAGATGGGGTCCAACAAATTCTGTTGTCTCTCATGTTTTCAATGAATAGAGCAAGGTGCCAGAGGTATTCTTATTCTAAAAGAGTGTAACCATCCTCATTGTTAGGGGGACATGAAATGAGGGCGTAGAACATGTGGATCATGAGCTCATTCTGAAAACCTTTGACGGACAAAGTGGCATAGAATTTGGCAGCTTCCTTGTCTGCCTCACCAATCTCCAGTAGCTTTTTCCACAGCTTAACTCCTTCCTCATCCGAGCCGAGCATAGGTCTCCTAATTTGTATCAAAGTAATTACAGTCACTTCAAATTAGTCTATGACATAAATCATTCGAAATATCACAAAAGAGGTCAATTGATGTCCATTGGTAGAACTCTCTCAAAAGAAGCCTAGAATTCCATCTACTTGAACTGAATCTTCTTTTTCTTGTTGGTGGTAAAGATGCATGAGTCGTCTTTGTGATCTGTTTAGGAAATTTCGACTGAAGACTCTATTATTGAATTGAGGTCGATGGAGCAGGAGTCTTCTTGAGGATGTTTGGCTGCAGGTTTAGAGAGACGCTGGGGAGTGGAGTAGTTATATTGCTGCTATGGCTCACTGCTGTCCTCTTCGAGGTAGGTAACGTCAGCTTATTCTTCCTCAGTATTTGGGCAAGTATCGGCTATATTTTTGAGTGAATTGTCTTCTTTGATGATCGAATCCATCTTCTCTCTGACATTAGCTTCATTTTATTTGGGTAATCTCATCAAAAACATGCCAGAAGAAAGTCGTTCTCTCACTCCATCAATACTATCCTTGAAGACATCAAATTTCATTTTTTACAATTGCTGCAGACCCAGCTAGATGACCTCAGGTCGATATATGTTAATCTCTTCATCAAGCCAAAAGTCAAGTTCATCGATGTCTGATGGTCTTTTCTTGGAGAGAAGAATAAATTTATGGCTAGCAAATTCCTTATATGTTTTTGTTAGTAGCTACTGGCAGATGTGTTCCTCTCCGATGATTGTGTTTTTGTCAGGAATGAAGGTGATCTTGTCGTATTTGGGTAGAATTTTAGCGAGAGTTAACTTGAGGTAATCATTGAATGTATAGGCAAAGTCAAAGGTGCGAATTTTCTTAATTGGCTTTGAAGGAAGACGGTTAGAGCGAGTACGGTTACCTCTTTGTTGGGTTGATTCTAGGAATGGATCGTTGGTGAAGAGAATCTGGGAGTTTTTCTTCTTTTGCATCATGGAGACAATTAACTATAATTAATAATTTGCCTGTCTTTGCTATTTAGCAGCATGCATATTGCACAATTCGAAGACAGCCTAAAAAAGTCAATCTTTTTCAATAGCTATTAGAGTGACTAAAATTTATTAGAATCAGTGAGCTTGTTGACAGTCATTTGGCTTATCCAAATTTATCAAATGTGTGACGTCTCCTCTCAATATACTATGTTTTTAGTTGATGAGGTGAGTACCTCACAAAATCTTTCTTCTCATCTTCATGAGGTTTAAGGTCAAAGCAGCTTGTGACTCTAGCCCTATATCGTTATCTCTGGTCTATAGTCTTACTTCTGGCATGTTCGCAGATAAAAGATATTGACAACCTTTCCTTAGAGACTGGAATATAGGTAGTTTGAGCGATTCTTTTACTTTTTGGCTTCCGATATGGAAATTCTACATATTATCGAATATGTACTTGAATAATTGTACTGCGAGGATGATAAAGGATTGATGGATGTCTCGGCCTTTTCTTTCTATTTTTTCATTTTTATCTTTATATAGGTTGTAGGGATCAGACTGCTAGATCTGTGGATGTTAGATGATGATCGTTATCTCTGTTCAGATATCTAACTGCACTCAGTTTCCTTTTGGGGTTTGTATAGCCTGCGATTGTATTTTTTCTTCTGGACTGAAAATTTGATGACAGATATGTTCAGATTAGTTTTATTAGTCGGGATCATCGATTCGCATATATTATGCAATAAAGTTACTAATTTGACACTACAAAAGGTATAATATCATATGTCAGACTGCCCGCTCAGTTTGTAACTTGCGTTGGTCGATGTCGACTTATTCGAAACTGACGCCTTTTGATTGGATGTATTTGAGGTATAAAATGAAAATTACTCGACCCATTGTTAGTAAAATAGTCATGAGGGTGATTGTAGATAGGATGTAGCCCCAAGCTAAATAGAGACCAGCATCGACATTGAAACTTATAAGTCTGACACCAAAGAATAGTCCCTACAAGCAGAGCAAAAGCGAAGTTTAAACTATTTTCAATTTGAACAACTTTCTATCTGAGAATATGCTGAATCTGATGATATACCACATCTCAAAGCCATTAATAGCCATCAGGAATGCAATAGCCAGTAAAGGTACAGGAATCAAGGTGGCAATCAGCACAAACAACAAGGATTTGGTGACCCTAACCAGAGGATATCCTAACCTATGATGCCTAGATGGCAAACTATGTAGAGGTATTTTGCAGAAATATCTATCTTCAAACTTATAAATGAACTCAGAATACTCATTCTAGTAGTATTGGTTTCGGATGTAGATCTCAGTGATAGCGAACCAAACAATAGTGCCAATAATGACTATGATGGCAAAGGCCAAATCTGAAGTTTAATCTGAATGCGAGGAAGCAACAAATTGCATGATGCAGATCAGCAGAATTGAGATGAATTGATAGCGCCAGATGGAGTCGGCGAAGTTGATCACTCGACAGACGATGTTATCAGCTAATTTGTGGAGTGTTGATCGTGAGTAATCGTGAATTTCCAGAGGCAAAAACCATTTTTTGAGTGCCAACAACCCAAAGAACCAGAAGGTGTATATAAGAATGCTGACAAAAAGAGGCAAGAAGGCATGGATGAAATTAAATTGATTAGGAGATAGCCAGTACATGGTTTCAGGGGTGAGAGACCATTCATTTTCGACTATGGATTCAGGGACGAAATGCAAGAAGCCTATTGTTCTGAGATTAGACACTACTTCTCGGAAAGACAGAGGTAGCATGTCATAGCCAATGTAGACATGCAGGTATAACAGCTGAATAGTGATGATGTGTTCCTCAACGATGATACCGAATCCGCTGAGAATGGCCATAAGCATACTGATGATTGCTATCCAACTCAGAATGCTGAAAAATACACCAAAAGCTGATACACTTTGTAAAGTTTCCTCAGAATAGGCATCAAATCTCTCGATCTCGACTCGAGCAATCACTTGTGTTTGCCCAACCACCAACAATCTTGATGGAAGGGTCATTTATCTAATTGTCACCAAGCCATCAGTGAAGCTTTTAGTAATGTTAATGACTAGAATTAAAGATCCATCAGCGTAGTAATTTTCTATAAGGGCGTAATCGTTGGGAGTGAGAGGTATGATTTCTATGAGAATTTGACCTTGGATAATAGGAACATTTTCGATTAAAAGTTGTAGCAAACCTTTGGAAGTTTCTGCATAGGTCGAAATATCTGTGAAGGCATCCTATTAGGTATCGAATCTGATTTGAGATGGAGTTTTCATTACTCCTGAACTGTTCATTGATCCAGCAACTTTTGAAAAATTCGAGGAAGATTCCCCTTGAGTGTTTAGGGCCTGAATTGGCACATTTGAACTCTACGTTGAACTTGAACCTTGAATTGTAGTTGTCGTTGTATCTTGAGATGTAGCCGCGTTTGACTCTTGATTAATTTGAAGAATCTCATCATTTTGTTCAGTTTGAATATCACTTGTGACTTCAGGTCCACCATTGAGCTGATCTTTTTTGATCGAGTAAACCGTAACATCACTGACACCAACTTGTTTGACTCCTTTGAGGTTGACTCCCACAATGATTTTATTATCATTCACATGGACAGCTTTTGTTACCACACTAACTCGAGCCATACGCCCACTATCGAACAAACTACAGCTATCATCATATGAGGTAGCGTTGAGAGTCAGGTTATGAATCGAGAATCCGTTGGCAGTAATAGACACTTAGTTTGGTGTCTGTGGTAAATTAGTGTCGTAGTACATGGTCAGGGAGATGATGACTTCATCGTAAAGATGGTTTTATTTGTTGATGAGACCAGGAAGAACGAGGCTGTTTGAGGTGCTCAAGGTCATTGGGTAATTATTGCAGGTCTAAATTGGTTCAAGAGAAACTGATTGCCTCTTGTAAATTGAAGAAATTTAGCATGATCCATTGACAAGAGATCCCCAATGACAAGCTGTGCATGTATCTCCATTACTACAGTTTTTGCATAAAGATGGACATGAGTTACAAGTACCGAAATCTTAATGAACTCTTTGCAGATATGTTCCTTCTAGGCAACTACTGCAGCCTAGGGTATTATTATTTACACCTGCAAATCCTGAGCATCCGGTTATGAATTTTACATTAGTGATTCCCCAGACACCTTCAAATAGGAAACTACTGAAGCTGATTTTCACTTTAGATGCTGTAACTTTTTTATTGATTTTAATGTGATATTGCTAGAGAAATACTTTTCTTCCTTAACAGGTCACATTAATCGTTTGAGAATCGATTCTCATCATGCTCTGATATGAAATTTCAAAGATATCCAATGATGCTCCATCAGCGGTGAGTTCAATCATGAGAAAATCACTGAATGGAACCCACTCACCTCGAACCAATGTGAATGACAGATAGATCAGTTATGTTTGTTGAGGTACTTCATATTATTTTTCTATTGATTGAGAGCTCTAGAAGAACCCGATTACATCTATGATCTGTTTTGAGCCCAGAGATAAGTATTCACATTTTGTCAGTTTTGCATCAATGCCCCAACCTGAAAAAGATGGTACTATGCCTTGAGGATTTCTTTCTCCTAATTATTGAGAATTAATCTGGATAGATAGAGTTGTACTGTCAGGGAAGGAATGATTGTACAGTTTCCTTTTGATGAGGGATCATAAAATCCCCACTGGCAAGCCTTGAGTCCCTTGCATTGGGCGAGATTGTAAGGGTCACAGTTCGCACAATTACCAAGACAATATCCCATTGGACCGGATATGGTAGCTGCTGCTAGAGTACAAAATGCATAAAGCAATAGAATTCTATGAAGGTCGATCATTTTAAATTATACTAAACGACTTCTACCGGCACATATAAAAACTTACAAATCTTTGAAAAATACAGTTGAAGAAAAATGCAATCAAATGATTCATATATAATTATACCTTGGTTTGTATATAAAGTAAAAGGCCTGAAGTTTTTTGTAATCATCTTTTAGATAATGAAAGAATAAGAAAATTATTATGGAACATGAAAGATCACTCTTTTTTGAGTTTGTGGATGCCTTTTCTGACTTTCTTTTATTTCTTTTGGGAAGGAGAATCATCAGTCATGTATTTTTTTGTTTGAAGCAAGTTGTGGTGCAACTCTTCGAGTCTCCTTTCTTGCTCGTTTCGAGCAGTTGTCAACTTTTATAGCTCCAAATCCATTGAAGCATGTTCTTCAAGGAAGTTGATGGCTGATTGTGCGAGGGTGGGTTCAGGAGTTACACATACTTTTTAGAAAGAGTTGGAGGGTGAAGAATAGTCGTCGAACAGGTCCGTTTCTATCGGTCTTTCTTCGCAGTCAAAGTTCAGGAGTTGATCAAGGCTGTTTTCAACATCCTCGTATAGATCGTAATGAATCATTTTTCTCATATTATAGAATGCTAATCAAATATACAGATATCACACCACAAATACCATCAATCATTAGTTTTAAAGAAGGGTATTTTTATGGATTAGTGAACTTGTGGTCGACTCGAAAAGCGTCAATTCAGGTTATTCGATCGGCTATTCAAAAAATTATTCCGATTATTAAGATTGCTATTCACCCTAAGTTCCTAGATTTGCCTGATTGCAGATGAGTTTTTAATTCGAGTCTTTTTCAAGAGATCCGTCGTCACTGTTCATGACCTCATATGCACCTTATTAATGTTTTCCTTATTCGCTTGAACTCCTTTCCCCTTCTACATTCAATTATGATTCAATTTAATTTTAATTTGTTTCATTTGCAGAGTTATACAGTTTTGATTCAATTTTATTTATTTATGTCTTATGAAGGTTATCTTCGGCATTGTTGTTGATTTCTTCAGTTATTGATTCTTTGGCTAATTTTGTATTTTAGAGATGGTCAGGACTGATTATTTAAGCTATCTTTTCAACTTCTTTCTGTTGAAGCTATGCTTTAAGGATAATATTAATTGGCTAATCTACATTCAAATTTTCACTTGATACATTTCCATTTTACTGCTCTTTTATTGACGTCGCACTATCAATATTTTCTATTCTTTTAATTTATTATTAACTATTTTTTTGAATCTCAACCACCTAACTTTAAGTTTGAGTCTCTTTGGATTATTTCTTAATTTCCTTTTCAACAATAATTTCAGTTTGACTGGCAGGAGGAGTTTCAGCGACAAAATAATTTTTGATATTTTTAATCAACTCATCAACAGTATTTCTATCGACATCTTTGACCCTCCTAATGAGATAATCTTTTATAAAGTTATCTTTTTCGATCACCTATTTGGTTTTCCTAGCCACTTTGTCTTCCAAACTTGCAATTTTTTTGGCCTGAAGATGAATTTAAGTTTGTAAGTTATGTTGAATGACAGTTAGTTCATTTTTGAGACTATTTTCAGCACTTCTTTCTTTTAGTGAACTGATTTTGCTATCTTCTCGACTTTTTCTCAACTCTGTGAAGAGATAGTCAATTGTTACTTTTTGTTTATCCAATTCCATCGATTTAGTTTGTAAAGTTTCATTGAGATCTGATATTCTAGATTCATATTTAGCGATGGTTTATCCTAGATGTTGGAAATTGAATTCATCAAGAACGTTTTTTTCACTTTGAGCTCTTCGATTTTAATTTTATGTCAATTTTTTGATTTGAAGATGGGCTTTTTCTAGATTGTTTTATCTCTCACGCATACTTTCCATTAATTATTCTCCCTTCTTCATTAGAAAGTTTATGTCAGTCTGCATTTTGACAAGTTGAACTTTATCCTCACTGGAGACAGAAATATTTTCTATCTTTTGACGCCAAACAATTGTCTCTTTTTTCAATTTGTTTAGCTCCAGCTCAATTTATTCCAGTCTATTTGTCACTTGTCGTCTGCTGGTAGCCACCTCAATGATGTATTGCTGATGTTATTGGAACATTTTAGCGTTTTATGTCAATACTTATTGCATCTCTGATTTGAGGCGATTGTAGTCTCTAGCATGAATGAGGTCATCCTAGAAGAACATTAGTTTATCCATTTTGTTTTGAGCCTCATCATTTTTACCTTTTTACAGTTGTAGCAATTTTCTAGCGTTGTCAAGTTATAGTTCAGCTCTGTTTTTGAGGCCTTAAGCTTTTCTTTTTTAGTATTAGAGCATGATGATTTTGCTCTTATATTATTGCTCGATTGTTGTTACTTTGTTCTCGAGTTAGGTT
>Ga0100385_1004706_pt1 | contig 11675 bp, 10 predicted proteins | sample CryGeymeta201509_FD_81543 | JGI IMG/M metagenome (GOLD analysis project Ga0100385, IMG submission 81543) | Groundwater microbial communities from Crystal Geyser aquifers in Utah, USA - Crystal Geyser metaG 2015-09 | ecosystem: Environmental > Aquatic > Deep subsurface > Groundwater | place: USA... | reverse complement strand
TGAATAAGTTAAGATACATATGCGACATTGAGAGATGAGAGGAAGAGTTGGGGTGTCAATGAAGGCATACCCGATATTGAGTAGAATAGGAGGCTTGAAGGAGGTGAAAACTATGCTCTCAAGCCTACGAAAATACTCAGAGAGTGAGGTTGCTCAACAACGGATGAAAATCATCAAGTTTTACGAGCAATATGGTGAAGAAGCGACGAAGGAAGCTTTTGGAGCTGATCGGAAGGTGATTAGTCGGTGGAGAAAGAGGTTGACTAACTCAAGTGGGAAACTTTCTGCATTGGTTCCCACGTCAACGAGACCACATACAGTGAGGAGATCTTGTATTGATGGGAGAATTGTTGAGTTCATAAAAAAGGAACGAGACTTACATCCACGAATAGGAAAAGAGAAACTCAAGCCTGATGTAGATATTTACTGTATCAAGAATGGGATTGCTAGGGTATCTGTTTCAACCATAGGAAATATCATAAAAAGGAAACAGTTTTTCTTTCAAAAGAATGGGAGGATGTACCATAATCCTGGGTCTAAGTGGGCACAACGAAAGGTAAAAAAGAGGGTGCGAGTTAAACATTCTCCAAAACCACAAGAATATGGATATATTCTTGCAGATACGGTCGAACGGATTACAGATGGAGTTAAAAACTACTATATGAGTGCAATTGATGCCAAGATGAAGTTTGCATTGACCCTAAGGTACAAAAGGAATACCTCAACAAACATGAAAGACCTATACGAACGTTTTAAACAGGTATACCCGGGAGAAATCAAGATATGGCAAACAGACAATGGGTCAGAGAACCTGGGGGTATTTGATCAACAATTAGAGAAAGACAAAATACCCCATGTGTTCATTTATCCCCACTGTCCGAAGATTAATACGTACATAGAGAGGTACAACCGGACAGTACAAGAAGAATTCATAGACTACGATGAAGACATTGTTCATGATCCAATACTGTTTGGCAAAAAGTTAGCGGAGTGGAATATCTACTACAATACCAAAAGACGACATCATTCACTCGGTTTAAAAAGTCCATTACAGTATCTCATCGACAATCAGCGTATGTCGCATATGTCCTTGACTTATACAAGTAATTGACAAATACTATGGGTTGTAGTATACTATAAAAGCTACCAAAATAGCATTTTTGCTCGATCTTTAACACAAAAAGGAGATTGCTTATAAATCACACTGTTTTTTGTTTTAACCTTGCTTTCGCCTGAAAGTAAGGAATTCTGTAGTACATACCAAGCCGGGACGTCATCCCGCACATACGGAGGTGCAAAATGACACAGCGAATTATTCGAAACCAGACTGTTGCCCCATTTTTCACACGCCATGAAATCCGCTTAGAACTTGCGGGTCTTTGGCTCAAGTGTGCTGACTTTTCGCTCACCAATGAAGAGCTGGAAGAATGTCTTCAGAAAGTCAGCGAAATTTATGGGGTGGAACTGGAAGCCGTAAAGCTGTTCTTTGAGCTTTATGATGATCAGTGCCAAGCGTCCGATGTCGCCACGATTTTTTACAACGAGCGAGAATGGCGCAGAGATGCGTCAAACGTGTTCGATTTTCGTGTCGATGGCCAAATGCTCCCACGCCTGAGCGTAGGTGTGGGGTTTGTCGGGACAAACGGTGGTGCGGGGTTCGTTCAGACTCCGTACATGAAAGGTGGGAACGGCCAGTGGGAAGCCTACGAGCGCACGCTCGATCAGGCTCGATTGGCTGTTGGTCTCATCGACCATGAGTGGGTCCCTGGTCCACATAACGGTGGAAATGAGACCTTTGTCCTTCAGGAGCGGAGCGAATAGCTCCCTCCTAACAAACTGAATAAAGAAAAGCCTCAGCGTAACAACGCTGGGGCTTTTTCATGTTTAGGGCTTATTGTAATCATTAACGTATAATTCAAGCTGAAAAGGTAGTGAAGTTGTAATTATGGCTAATACGCTAGAAAAACTACAATCTATTTATGCTCGTGCAGAAAAAGCGTCAAGTTTCAAGTATTTTTTGCTCGCTCTGTTTGATTATGTGGAAGAATTACTGACGATGAGTATGACACGTACTACGAAAAGTTTCGGTCAAAAGTCGCAGAAGCAGACGCTCGAACGTCGATGCTTCAAGACGCGGAAGATGACTACTATATTACATTCTCGAACTGGCGAATAGGGCGCACTACCTGTTTGAAAACGCGAATCACGTTCAGAAACGCCATTTAGTGAATATCTTACTATCGAACCTCGTTATGGTAGGGGATAAAGTGCAGTACGACGTCAAAAAACCGTACAATCACATCCTTAATTTCTCAAATAGTCTTTCATGGGGTCGGATTGTAGAGGATGTTAGAACCATTATCCAAGGTCAGAAGGAATTTATTTACATCCCAGATTTACGACCACTGAACTTTGAATAATAAAAAATCTACCCCACCCCGCCAATCACTATATCTACTAAAGCAATTTCACCCATAAAACAGGTCCCAACGTTAACTTTAGTTAACTCAACTCGCAAGAATTACAGTTTAAATTCATTCTTAAATGACTCCGGGAATTGCTTTTGAAGCACTTATTCTCCTATGATATTGGAAGTAATCTACCGACCACAGGTTTTCGCAAATACGCTGGACTAATTGTTTCCTATCCGCAATATCAGCCTTTCACCTCTTAATTTATCTCCGCCCTGAAACCGTTATCTTTGTATGTTTCATGTGATCGCCTCCTTTCCCTTGAGGCAATCATATTCTCCGGGGGTTGCAATCGTTTTTAGAACTCGCCATTTCTTCACCACTCACCTTACGTCGCCTCTGCTTTTTGTCGCTACCTATGATAATGACTTCAGCATCTCACTTATTTTCTCAGCGTTAGGCTTGGTTACTCGAATTCCTTTTTTAATAAATCCAGTATATCCATCAGACTCCTTGAAATACCTAATATCTACAGTTGCATTGTCTGGGTTATGTACCACAAGCTTCAAGATATCTGAGATTATAAATTCCTTCCTGAAGTCACCACTATGAGTCGCACTATTAATTGCTTCAATGAGCTCAGTTAAGTTTTGGGGGTCAACACCAAACCCTTTGGATGTAAACCCTTTGTATCTGTCAGTATTGAGCTTTTCGTTGATCCATATCGAACCATCAGGTTTCTGTGATGCAACTATAGTCCGTCGCTCACTTAACTCAACCTTTGAAAGCTCAAGGAAATCAGACGATTCCTCCTTTGACTTTGGGGCCAACTCTGGCCCAGAAGAATTAGCATTAAGCTTCTCATCTTGAAAGAGAGTTAGTTGGGGTTGCTTATCTATCGACCCAGATACTGTTTCATCGATAGATGAACCTGGCTGGTCTTTTACTGATTCTACTGGTTTCGGCTTACGTCCAAAATAATTGCGTGATTGTGTTTGTGTAGCTGCACGCAACTCCTTCACAAAATCTTCTGAAACATTAACAGCCGTAGCAACATACACTGGTTCATTTGTGGCAGAAGGCTGCTCCGTAACAGGCGTATCCTGTTTCATATATTTAGTAATGTAATCTAGTAGCTCATTTTTCTGTTCAGTCTCTTCATCTAACCATTCCGAATATATAATTCGATAGAAACGCCATCCAGCGATTTCAAGCACAGATTGTCTTTCATAGTCATTTGCTACTCTGACTTGACCATCACCAGATACAAAGTGAGTTGGACCATCGCATTCAATAGCTAACTTTTTTCCTGACTCAATACTACGAATCACTAAGTCTATCTTGAATCCGCAACTCTCAACCTGGGTTGTTAGCGTATATTCAGTGGGGTCTAGCTTGCTAAACAGGAAGTCATATACATTCTCTTCAAACTTTGAGTCGAATTGTTGTTCTGACTTAGTTTGTCTATTTACGCGACCATGTTTTTCAACATACTCGAGATAACGTTTTATCCAAATACCATCAGGCCACATATTAGGCGCAACTGATGTAACGGTGTGCACCTGAAGTTTTGCACGACTGAACGCAACATTAACACGCCCCTCATTCACTTCTTTTCTAATCTCACCGCTCTCTCCCGTTAGCGCCACATATCGTTTCTTTTCTTGAGGGGATTTGATTACAAAGGAATATATTACAATATCTTTTTCGTCACCTTGTATACCCTCTATAATTGAGATCTTTATACTGTCGTCAGTAATGACACGACGTAATAACTCTGCCTGTTCATTAAAGAAAGTAAGTATTGCAATAGACTTATCGGTAGTCCTAGGGTCAGATTTTATTTTAGGGAGAAGTATGTCTCGTATATAGACAGCTTCAGTAATGTTTGTTTTTTCAGATAATTCTACTTTTGGGTTTGGAGCTACAATATGATTGGTTAATACCCGTCCTTCTTCAGTTGCCAACACATCATCATTAACAACTTGAAGCCTACGTCCCCTAGGAGCATAAAAATTCTCATTCGAGAATCCTATTAGTTCAAGTGGCGAACGATAGTGATTTCTTAGAACCGTAGTCTGAAAACCAACAAGCTTAGCTATATCCATCACTGATTTTACAGAATCCTCACTTGCTTTTATCTGCAAATCCTCTGGAATATTATGCTTATCCGCTATTGCCTGAAGTCGCTCATTAGACTTAAATGCTGTCGTAGTGTCGCGCATCTGAAGAGTGTCTCCAAACAATATGGTATGACCAGAGCGGTACATAACAGGAAGAGCATATGAAATATTACACTGCGACGCTTCGTCAATAATTACATAATCAAATATATTCTGTTCCAAAGGTAATACCCTTGAGGCGTCATCAAGCCCCATCATCCAAATTGGGATGATACCAGACATAGACTCAAAATTTTCAGGGTTTGATTTCAGTGAATCAAAGGTCTTGTAGGCTTTTTTACTCTTACTTAACTTTCTTCCGATACTTTCTAGTGCAGCACGATATTTTTTAATCTGACGAAACTCCTCAACCTTATTGGACAATCGGTTCTTTATATAATCTTTCACTAAAGACTTGTAGGCTTTTTTACTCTTTGAGATAGCCTCATTTACTACATTCGGATTAATAGTCTTATACTCTGAAAGCATATTCAGCAGCTCATAACGACGAGATATTGCTTGGAAGATAGTATCCCCATGGTTTTCCAACAACTCTGCCACCCGTTGCATATCGACTGCATCTAACTGAATTCTCGCGAGATGAATACTTTGATTTTTTAATTGTTCCTCAACATCTTGAATTTCTTTATTTGTTCCTGATAATTGTTGCGTTAATTCTTGAGATTTTTGTTTGTAATCTGTAACTTCTTTTTCAAGAATATCCTTAGTAGTAAAATAATCAGCTATAGCTTTTAATTCTACAAAACGCTTTGTTTTGGTTTCTTCTGCAAAAACGACTTCTCTCAAAGACTCATACATTTCTCTCGGCAAGGCTTCAATACTTTTGTTCAACTCTCGACTAAGCTTTATGTTATTTAGCTTGTTTTTAATGAAGTTGCTCTTACGGTCGATCGCGTATGTTTCGAAGCTATCAAGCAGCCTCTGCATCATATTTGCTACATCAATATATTTATGCCCACGAAGTATTTGTTGTTCATCCTCAATCCAAGTATAACCAGCACTCTTGGCAAATTCACTTGTTACAGTTACGAGTTGGTTGGCAGATTGTTCTAACAGTTCTTCTTGGCTGGTTTTCTCTTCTGAGAACGATATCTTCTCTGCTTCAAGACCTTTAATTGCGGTTTGAGATTTTTCTATATCCCTATAGAGTTGATTGATTTCGTCATACCACTCTTTTGTAATGCGTGGGGAATTAAAGCCAAAATCGTAGCTTTCTAATTCTGACCATTCCATATGTAATTCGAAATATTTGCGCTCTTTGTCTATAGTACGATTGAAGCTTGGCTTAAATTGATGCAGTTCAGTTAATACCTCTTGAGGGTTTTGGGTTAGGGAAATTGGATTATATAAGGCTTGAGCAATGCCCTTAAGCGAGTTGGCTACACTGTCTTTTTCGTCTTCTTCATTATGCAATCGTGATGACCTATCTGGTAGATATCCAAAGAGATAAGGTATGTCCAGTGTTTTTAGCTTATCCTTAACACCGCGTATAGCTTGATCTTTTTGACTAACAAACAAAACCTTCTTGCCCGTTGCAGCTAAATGAACCAATATATTGGCAATAGTTTGTGATTTACCCGTCCCAGGTGGCCCTTCAACTACTGCTGCGCGATTACCTAGCTTCCCCAATACCTGTAGTTGTGAGTTATCATATGGGAATGGAAAAAAGAGCTCCTGACTGCCGTCGTCTTCTGACGGTTCGTTAATAGACATATCTTCATCATCGACCCATGCACTCAGAGATGTATTTAACATTTCTTCGCCATCAGCAGCATCAATTATTCCAAGTAAGTCTTGCGACAGGAAGTAGTTAACTTTTGGTAATAAGGTTACAAGAACATTCTCCATGTCAGGTTCTTTACTGATATCTTTGGCACCCGCTTGTTGCAAGTAGTGTGTAATCTTAGTCCAGAGCTCATCTACATAACTTGAATTTAGTGGAATACTCGTCACCCCATCAGCTTCACTACGAGAAATAAACTTGAATAGCTCATCCCGATCCCCCTGAGGCAAAAACTCGTTGAGAAATCCAGCGTTTGTGGAAATCATAGTGTCCTCAACGACAAGTGAATAGTGCCTAGCTCCCCCAAAATCACGATACGCAATACTTACAGGTAAAGAAAATATATGCTGTTCAATATTTTTATATCCTGCATTATCTCCGCTTTCTTCATCAGCTGTATCGTTAATAGGCTGTGCAGAAAAACTAACTCTACCAAACCTTAACGAAATCTGCTTAGTATAAGAACTCGTCTCATATTTTCTATAGATATCGTCTAGTACTCTAGCTATGTCTAACTTCAGTTGGTCTTCTTCGTCGAGCTCATCCTGTTCTTCTCGAGCTTCTTGATCTTCGTCAATCTCTATCTGTTCAAGTCGCGGATCTAAATTCGACGCTGATGCCAGCATGAGTTGGTCTTCTTCGCTGAGCCCTTCTTGTTCATCTCTAGCTTCTTGGGCTTCATCAATCTCAAGCTGTTCAAGCTGTGGTTCTAAATTCAACACTAAAACTAACGATTCATAGTCAACTTCACTATCTTCCTTATATAGAGGTGTGGCATCAAGGATTTCTTGTGGGATTATAACTTGCTTATCTTGTCTAGAAAGCAAGCTTGGGGACACCAAATCGATGTAATCACGGCAATATTGTGCAAGTTGTTTTAGATTTACCATAGTTGTTGTGTATTATATGAGTTTCACCCCCGAATTACACCGAAAACCAGAATTGAAAGTCCAATCAAACCCAAAACTATATGTTTGTATTCTGCTGCATTCATGTTTTTTTGCGGAGCTTGACCGCTGCCTTGAATAATGTCTCTATGGCATTATTTTTAACCATACTATTTATTTCTGCTGTTAATAAACTGTTCAATGTCTTCTTTTTTGTATCTCCTGTCCTTTCTCTCACCAAACCGTATTGCCACAAGAATACCTTTATTGTCCCATTTACGGAGTGTGTTTGGGTGAACGTTTAGTATCTTTGCAGCTTCGGTAATTTTTACAAGTGTTTCGTCTTTGCTCATGGTCTTTCTTTACCTTTCTTCACATTAGTATATAGCATTCTTGATATAATAGGAAACGTAATGGATTATTAGATAAATATTAATATGACATCGCTAACAATAGTTGCATCTGATCTTCAGGCGAAGTATGGAGATATAAAAAACGAATCGAATGAAAGTAAGTTTTTTATTAAAATTGCAAATTACGGTAAATGTATTCACGACAACACTCAACTCAAACCAATATCCAGACAACTTCGTAAAGAATTTAAAGCTGATCTCAAACCCTTTGTAGATTCATGGGAAAAGTTTATTAAGGAATGGGAACCACTCGCCATTGACTTAATTTCAACTGCTAAAAAGGCTGGCATTAAGGATGTGGGACCTCTACAAAATGAACTTGCAGAGCTGAAACAAAAAATTAAAAAGCCAAGCTTTTCTTACGAATTGGACGAGATTTATGGGTATATTCGTCCATACAATGAAGTTATATTGAAATTCAAGAATGCAGGAAAGATTGCTTTAATATCAAAAAAACACCTTGTCAAGGACAATAATCAACTTACAAAACTAGACCTTCTATATAGAAATGCTTCTGCAGAATGGGATCGGTTTAAAACTTTAAGAGAAGTTAGTGACTGGCGAAGCCTCGATCAAATTATGCGTCTTTATTATGGTATGTACGGTGGGAAAGGAAAAGAACATTACTTCAACTCAAATGACGCTATCGACTCTATATATGAGTATTACATGAGTCAAATCAGTAGAGGTGAAAGACCTGTGGACTCATTTCTCAAAAGACATGTGTATGAGGAGTACCTAGACAAATTGCACAAGTATTTATTACCTCGAATTGAAGAACTGGCACAAAATTCAACAAATAATAAGATTACAATCGACCGAAAAAAATCCTCAACAGAATTCCATCTGTCCATAAATGATAGAGAAATTCGTGTTAACGATTACCTTATTGCAAAACCCCATGCCGTAGGGAGCAATCACGATTTCTTAGAAGAAATAACTAAGCGAACACCAGGATCACAAATCAAAAGAGACAACCTCCCTCCAGACCTTCAAAAAGAAATTGGCACGAAAAGTTTCATTAAAATCCTCAATGCACTTGGATTTACGGGGGAAATTACAAAGGCCTTTTTCTATAAGGTTGATGCTAACTCCTTGTATTTTTCTGGAAATACGGTAAAACGTGAACAACTTATTAAGAGTGGCATCAACGTAAGGTTGTTTATTAAGCAACTCGAAGCTGCTGATGCAAAATACCATCCCGATTAGTCCGGTTTAGTCCAGTTTCCACACTCTCACAACCGTAATACCATATCATCCTACCAATACGGCTTCTTGCGCACGCGCTTAGCTCAAAATGATATGGAATCTAGAACAAATATTAAACTAACAGATTATTATGCTACGTCAGATCTTTCACTGGCTGCCGCTATTGCACTCTTCTTTCCCCTAGAAGCAGTTGACCGCATTAATCCCTCAAAGTCTCAATTCTTATTCAAACGTAACGAGCATCTCGACCAACTCATCGAAAACTTCTGGCGAAATGAACTTACCGTGGAACCTCAAGCATATTTCAACCAAATCAAAGCAATTAAATCGAGATTATATACAGAAAAGTACTAATGTTATCCGATGAGCAAATTACCCAATTCCGACTACTCTACAAAAAAAGATTTACAAAAGAAATTAGTAGAGCGGAGGCAATCGCAAAAGGAACAAAACTTATGAGACTTGTCGAACTGATTTATAAACCAATGACTGAGTCCGAATACCAACAGGTACAAGAACGTAGAGCACAAACAACATGAAATCACTTGAACGCCGATATAACAACATAGCAGATAAAAACCCTCTGTGGGCTCCCTATATCTGCCTTGCAAATGCAGTAAAAGGGCAACAGTTTAGTCGAGGTACCATCAGCCATTCATTTACAAAACTGATTGACGTCAATGAGTATGGACAGGGTGAAAAACGACAACTAATCAACCATCTATGTACACTCTCAAACATACCGAGGACGACTAAAAAGAAGGCATTAAGGCCAAAATTAGCCTCGAAGACATAAAAGACGAATAAATAGACTACCTATCTATAAATATGAACATAGAAACCATTACAATTAAAGAATACCTCGCCAAAAAAGGCATCACTTTTCGTGAAAGTGGAAAAGAGATAATTACCCATTGTCTATTCAACAATTGCGACACTGACAGTAGAGGAAATGAGGCTCACCTATACTTCAGTGCTGAAACCGGACAATACAATTGCAAAAAATGCGGTGAAACAGGCAATATCATTACGCTTGCCAAACACCTAGGTGACTCAACGAAAGATATTACAATAAATCAACCATATAATAAGAAGTACCCTAAATTTAATGCGAAACTAGTCGAAATCTGTCATACTAATCTTCCAGACAAGATAAGACACTATCTCAATCAAAGAGGCATTTCTGATGACATTATTACTTCACACAAACTCGGATGGGGAGAGTTTTATGGCAAATCGTGGATAACCATCCCAATAAAAGATTCAACTGGTACGTTTAAGTTTTTTAAACTGCGAGAAGATCCAAGTGTTGGCAAAGATAAAATCACTTACCCCAAAGGATCTGAATCTCAAATCTATGGATGGGAAACTCTCGAAACCACTAAAGATCCACTTATAATTTGTGAAGGAGAGCTAGATCGACTGGCACTCCTATCAAAAAACATTTCGGCGATTACTTCAACTCATGGAGCAATGACCTTCAAAAAGGAATGGGTCGAACAGATTCCAACAGATGTGAAAATTTACGTGTGTTTTGATAATGATAAGGCAGGTAAAGATGGTGCACTTCGTGTAGTAAAAATGCTCCATGAAACAAAACACGAAACGTATTTAATCACATTACCTACTGAGCTTGGCGTCGGGGGTGACATTACGGACTACCTTACAACCTTTAATGGCACAACAGATGACCTATTCGGCAAATATGCAGCGAGTTATCCAGAGAAAATTGATATTTCTCAATTCAAACCCCTTTCAACACACGATCTTTCAGAAATACTTGGACTTACTATAAAACACGACAACTCAAATAAGATCGTCACATTCCTTTGCGAACTATCTGCATTCACTAAAAATGCGCAATTCAATATTAGCTATAACGCACCCTCATCTACCGGCAAAAGCTATATTCCGACTGAAGTTGCAAGACTATTCCCAGAAGAAGACGTTTTGGAAATTGGATACTGCTCACCAACTGCATTTTTTCACGATGTAGGTGAAGCAGATGATCAAGAGTTAGGTCACATTCTTGTAGACCTATCAAGAAAGATACTCATCTTCTTAGACCAACCCCATACCCAACTTTTGGAACGACTCCGACCACTACTCTCTCACGACAAAAAAGAGATCAACATAAAAATCACCGACAAAAGCCAGAAGCAAGGACTTAGGACTAAAAATGTTATTATGCGAGGTTTTCCTTCAGTCATATTCTGTACTGCTGGATTAAGACTGGATGAGCAAGAAGCAACACGCTTTTTACTACTTAGCCCCGAAGTTAACCAAGACAAAATCAAACAAGGGATCATTGAAAGCATTAAAAAAGAAGCCAACGCAGAAACATACAAACATCGCCAAGACGACAACATTGAACGCAAGCTTTTAATTATGCGTATTCGAGCGATAAGGAATGAAGGTATTGAAGAAATCGACATCGAAGATCCTCAAGCGGTTATTGATAGATTTTTGGAGGATAACAAAATACTAAAACCCAGGCATCAACGTGATATTAAACGTCTCGTTTCGATAATAAAATCGTTTGCGCTTATAAACCTCTGGTGGAGAAAACGAACAGGTTCAACCATTACTGCAAATACTGAAGATATTGAGCAGGGGTTTGCTCTTTGGGAAACCGTGTCTGAAAGCCAAGACCTTAACCTTCCGCCATATGTCAAGTACCCCAAAATTTAGACACCTTGTCTCTGTCTAAATACGACGGGTGGAACCCGAAGAGCTGAATGTATACGTTTATTGTTGTAATAATGTATCTGTTGGTAAACGTATTCAAT
>Ga0100385_1004676_pt1 | contig 11722 bp, 20 predicted proteins | sample CryGeymeta201509_FD_81543 | JGI IMG/M metagenome (GOLD analysis project Ga0100385, IMG submission 81543) | Groundwater microbial communities from Crystal Geyser aquifers in Utah, USA - Crystal Geyser metaG 2015-09 | ecosystem: Environmental > Aquatic > Deep subsurface > Groundwater | place: USA... | reverse complement strand
TTTGATGTGGCAGAGGTGCTTAGGAGTGATGTGCTATATTTGTTACAGCTAATACCGTATCATTCAATTGATATATCACCATGGCCTACAGTACCTCCCAGAAAATCGAGATCACCGTCATGATCGTGGCCCTCATCTTCTATTTTTGTGGACTCACCACTGCCACCCAAAACGGATGGATCTACGTCTTCTCTCTCGCTATGGTCTGCTGGATCGTCGGTATTTATCCCCACATTCAGATGCCCTCTTCATGAAGGATTCCGACTTTGACTATGAGCCCCACTACGAAAACTGGCAGAGAAAGCAAGAGGCTGCAGCTTGATCGTCCATCCTCAATATTGGATACTGTACGACCCAATCTATTAATCAGAGGTAAAAGGCAAAGAGTGGAGTATTGAAGTGGGACTGTAAGATATGAAAGCTTGATAGTTGTCCTGTTGAGTATCAACAGACAAGAAGGACAGAGTTGATTTATTTTAGAGTGAGAAGAGCATCATGTTTTTTTTCTTCGAGACGAAAATTTTACCAACCTCTCCCAAACACTACAGTCTCTCCAACCTTGGTCACATCTTCCCTTTCCGTCATTCCTGCTGCCTACTGAATTTTTATTTTTTTTCATTCCCTTGATTCAATATTTGATATCCTATGACTCACTATATCAAGCCAAACATCAAACTAAATTCTGATCATTCAGCAGCCAGCAAATTCAAAACATTTCTGGTGCTTCCTCAGGATGTTATGCCCACAGTTGGGACAGTAGTGTGACTTGTCAAGGCAAGACTCCATCAGGAAAGGCAGGCAGCAGAACAGAGGTGAGATGCACAGGCCGATGGTGACACACCAAAGAACGGTAGTGTTGCCAGATTCGAGGTTGACAACAGTCAGCACGCTGCTTTTGCAACAGGGGCAAGTAATTGTGGCAGGGTAGTTGTAGTTTCGATCGCTGAATGAGGAAAGATATACTTGACGACTGGGGCTACATATGGAGGAGGTGGAGGTGCTTGATGCATATGAGGAGGCATCATTTGAGGAGGTTGCATATGAGGCTGCATGTGGGGCTGTTGCTGATGTTGTGAGACATATGGTGATTGCTGGTAGTGTTGCTGATGGTAGTTGACTCCTTGTGGTTGTTCCTGGTAGGGAGTGATGGGCTGACCGACGGGTATGCCCTAGTTGTAACTGCCCAATTCAACACTTCCCTCCTCCTGCAAATTCTGATAGTTTCGCTTTTGCATCTGTTTGTTCAGAAAATGATTATAACATAGTCCACATCCATTCAATCTAATAAATACACTCATCCATAGATTCTGTCCTATCAAGTACTAGTCATAAGATTTTACGAATCAATTATTTCATTAGAAGGTTTATACAATATAACAATGTCAGAAGCAGCATAGTTATCGCCTGAAAAGTCAGAAGAAGTGATCGCGCCTCCAGCTGAGGAAGGGGCAGAGAACGCAGAAGAGCCTGCCCAAGAGTAGCCGGAAGAGTAGATGTCACCTGAGGAGAAGTAGGCCTACGACAAGATGATGAGCACCATTTCCAAAATGAACAACAAAATTGACAAGGTAAAGTCCAAGCTAAACAACGACTCGATGGTAAACAAAAAGAGCAAGACCGACTAAATCACCAACAAACTGATCGAATCCAAGTAGCACTCTTAGATAATCACAAAGTAAAACTTATTGACCGACATCACCGAAAGTATGAATTCATCTATGCAGGCTACGAAAAGGTGGTTATTGGTGTCTACAGCGAGAACAGCAAATTGAAGAAAAAAATAGATTAAATGGCAGCTATCATCAGATAGCAGAGCAATAAAATATACGATCATGCGCAGAAAGAACAGGAACTCAAGAAGGAGAACGAGGACTTGAAGTCAGAACTGTTGAGAATGAAGGATGAGCTGATGATAGCAGCCAGGGGACAGGTCCATCACACACAGGAAAGACAGCAGGAGGCAACTATCAGCTCAACTAAGAAGAAGAATCTCAATCCTCAAGGAGGCTCTCAGAATGAAGATTTCGACTTCTGGTCCATGCCTCAAAATGACTACAATAAAAAGAAGAAAGATTTTGTTCAAGACTCTAATCTGTGGGTCAATCAAAAGTAACACGACTCTCCTTTTATTACCGAAAACAACAACACTGGAGGTCGCAAGAAGAGGTGATCATTCATATGCTTTAGGGATGTATAAATATCGAGGGAATGGGATCAATAGGAGGCCAGCTTGCTTGGTGGCTTGGCCTTGACAATCAGGCTGCCCTTGTCGGTAACCACTAAAATGGAGAACTCCTTGATTTATTGAAGATCCGACATGGCATAGCGGAAAGTACCAGTCATGTCTGTGTATCCATCTCGGTAGAATTTGTTAATATGATTGCCTCTCTGACTGAAAATTTTCACATAGGCTCCAGGTTGCTTCTTTCTGCCGACAAATACTTGAATGGTTCCAGTGTTTTCACTGACCTTCACTTTAACTTAAGGATTGCTCCAGGTGAAAGTGGCTACCTTTTTGGGTGGAAGGCCAGGCTTGTTGTCAGTGATGGCTACAGTTGCGTCTCTGACCTGAGGATAATCTGCTCTCTTGATGACTATCTCTGTGGTTTCCTTTTTGCCTGCATAGTCGAGACTGATGCTGGGCTGAACGAAGCAGTACCATGCTTAGTCGTCAATGAAGGGATATTCAGAGAAGTATGTCTCCAGGTCAATTTCGAATATCTAAACTCTGATGTTGGTCTCAGCCGGTTGAATGATCTTGAATTGGTCGGATTCCTGAACCACCTGAGTATGGAACTCTTCAGGCTTCTTTGAATCAGTCGAATCAGAGAATTCCTCGTCCTAGACTTCCAGGGTCCTTCTAACCTCATCAAATAGCTTCCTCCAAGACTCGATAGGATACTCCTTATATTTGATGACAATTTCTCGAGCCTACGAAAAGTTGTGAGTATTGAGCGACATGTCCAAGAAGCATCGCATGTAGTCAACTTGAATTTGATGTTCATTGGGATATTTCTCAGTCATTTTTTTGATAATATTGGCTGCTTCCTTGAGCCTATCTTGTAGAATGAGGTAGTAAGCAAAAGAGACCAAAAACGCTGAGGTGCTATTGATGTTGACGATGTGGGTGGTTAGGAAGCGAATATAGGTCTACTTCAATTGCACGTTTCTGATGGTCGATTTGGCCTAGTTAGCAAACTGATGCGTCCTTGTAGAGTAGTAAGGGAAATACTCAAACACCTCAGCCTCTAGCAATTCGCAATTATTGTTGGAGTCAACAATCTACCTGATTGTTTTGATGTCATTGTGGTAGAAGGCGAAGCTCCAGATATTGAAATTGTAATACTTCCTTTCTCGAAGGCAGCCGAGCACCTTCTCATAGACAGCTTTGTCCTTGAGCAGCCAGAGGATAGCCTCAGGAGAGAAAACATTCCGATCCATAAGATTTTTGGTCTTGATGTATTCAATGATCTTGGCGTTGTCTGCAGAACTGAGGATGTCGTTGAATGATTCCAGCTTGTTTGTCGTCAGATATCTCTTGACTACAATATTGGGCTTTCTTGCGCATCGGGAGATGATGGTTGATCCTCTGCAGGCATTGCTTGGATAGATGGGATATTCTCCTTCTGAAGGGCAGTAGAACATACGGGTGAATTACTTTGAGGTAAAGGCCGCAAGGGTTATGTTGACTATTTGGGTGTACTCGTGACTGAGAAGAGGAATAGCTCCTTTGGGTATGTCCAATAAAATTTGAAGCTATAGTGCTGTTCCTGATGTATTAGTCACCACAGTTTGGCTGATATATGGTCTGTTGATGACAAACTCCTCAACTTATCTGTCTATCTGAATGCCATCCTCGTAAATGTATCTGTTCTGTGGGTCCAAGAAACGTTGGTTCATCTGTACACCAAATTTACTGGCATATTCTTACTCTTTGACCTCCTTTACAAAAAGGAGCAGAGGAGCTTGAGCTGTTAACTTATAGTTCTAGCCTGCTGGCTGAATTTCAAAGTTTGCTGAACTTTCGCTGGAGATGAAACAGGCTGCGAGAATGAAGCCGATGGGGTTAGGAATTGTCATAAAATCTTTGGAGAGGAAGTCTTGAGTGTTGCCCTAAAGGAAGGAACGAGCTAGGGAGGACCAGAATTGTGAGGACCATACTAGGTTGGGAGATTATTCTTTGTAGTTTTTGACAGTATAGTATGTCCTTTCTGTGTACTACTTAGTGCTTTCAACAGGCATAAATGGCTTCTTCTCTGCCATTCTATCTCTTCTTCTCTCAACCCCTTAGTATTTTACGCATTGAATTTACATCATATCCTCTTCCTCAACATCCATTCTTGTGTCAGTAAACCTCATGGCTCCCTTGGAAGCACTACTCATCCGAGCAGTTTGCTTGGTCCTGGCTCCCTGCCTTCTCGGCTCCTCTTCTGTAGCTTTAGCATTGATGATCGTATCGAAATTATGCTTGAAATCCTGGTAGTTTCTCTTGATACTGTTTTGCTCCATCTCCATTATCTCAACGATTCTTTTAGCTTATCCTTCCAGAGTCTTTGCCTTCACCAATGTGTGCACTAGAAGAGCTCTCTCGAAAGAATTCAGCAAGTTGAATCTATTCAGGTTGACATACTCCTTGACCTGTGGGATATCTTCAAGCAGGCAATAATCAACAAAGGTTTTGACAATTTTGTTAGCCAAATAGTTGGAGACCACTGACTTGAAAAATTGTGGGTCCTTGAATTTGATGAATGTGTTGAGCTCGTGGCAGCATTCTTTATCATAGATCGCTCGCTTTTTGGCCTAGTCATAGTTATGCCAAACAAGAAGGTGCTTGCTCCATTCGTACAAAGCCATTCTCTTGGCATTAGCATACTCAAATATGTCTTTTAGACCGACTGTTCGCCACTGGCTGGTGCGACTAACAAGCCTTTCTTCTCCTGCCTTGAGAGTGTATACTTCCCTTGACATGGTCCAGGCCTTATTCTCTTAAGTCTCGGTGATGCCTACATGCCTGAGATCTTTGAACTGTCTGTTTGAGCTCTTCAGAGAAAATTGCTTTTTGATGGCTGAGGTTGGAGTGAGGACCACCAACTCTAGCTGGTTGTAGTTAAGGGGCACTTCAATTTCTATTTTTTCTCCTCGCAGATTGGTCTCAAGGTGGCCGGATGACAAAAGGAAGTTATTGTGACTGCTGATAGCCAAGCAGTTTCTTTCAAGACTGATCCCTTTACTGTCAGCCTTATCTTTCTTCCTCTTTAGGGCAGCCTTCATGTTGGGATCCACATCAACCATGGCACATTCGTCCTGATACAGGTCACCTTCATACAAGTCCTCTTCTTATTAGTTTGTCTCCCTCACTAGAGCTCTCTTGAGGAAAACGCCAGGTTTTTCAAGGTTATTACCTACTTGCGTTTCTTTTTTCTGCTGTCTGTTCCACACGTAAGCTCCTTCATCTGATAGATATTTGTTACTGTAGTATGAAGATGTTCTCACGCCTGCATTTTGATGAGTGAAGCCAGGCTGCTGATTGAAATTGGCAGTGGAGAAGAGATCTTGAGTGTTTGGTGGGATGTAGTTTGTGGCAAAGGCATGCACTCTAACATTTTTAAGTTATTCTTTGCTGACGTTGGCGAGGCTGATCTATACTTTGTTGCTTTCAGGCTCATGGAAAAGATTGATCTATCCGATAGCCAAGTTTCTGCTTGGATTGTTGGTTATCGTGTAAATGTTTCCTTCGCTGTGATCAAAAACTGTCTGCTTGTGCTCTGTGTCACCTGCCCACTTGATGTCCTTGAGAGTGTATATGTCGATGTCCTTCTCAATGGGGAGCAATTTCATTATGTAGTATCCTTCTTCAGTGAAGGCAGGTAGAGTCAATAGTCCATCTTTGACTTCTACAACACTCGAATAATCATCAGCGTGGTATTTGTCAAATGTGCGAAGCAAAGTTATATCGTTTTTGGTCCAAGTTTTGTCAACGGGCAAGGTGAACTGATGACCTATCTTAACATGGAATTCTTTGGGATAGTGGAAAGTAGAGTCAGAGCTGAGCACCCATGTTCGATCAACCCGACCTCTATCGCTGTCGGTGTGAGCACTTATCAACTTAACATTCCTAAGGACTCCGAGGTTGATGACGCCATGATCGTTGGTCTTCAGGGTAGTTCTTTCCTCTTCTTAGACTCCTCTCACTGCGTAGGTGATCAAAACCTGAACATTTGGAATGGACTCGCCATTCAACCCTTTGAGATTGAGTGAGTAGAGTCCTTTTTAGTCTCTTTCGAGGTAGAAGTCACTGAAGTTTTGGAGGTCTTCACCCAAATTGATGTTGATATGCTTCTAGCTGCTTAAAGTAGTTTATTTGTTACTCTGCTTCATGATCTTCGCAGTCACATTAATGCTGATATTCTGAGTGTAGGACTGGATGGGGAACTCGATAACCTGGTCCTGGGTGTCGAACCACTTTTTGATGTCGAATTAGAAGAAAGTAGAAATATCTTGATTGTTTGTAACATTGATGGTGGCTTTGATGTTTTGAAGCAATTAGAGGGACATGGGATTGTTGTTCATTTTAAGGCGACCGTGAAGAAGAATCTTTGCCTTTTTGCCTACCAAAAATGACTCAGGAGTGTAGATGTAGCCAACTTCGAAGGTATACTTCTCCACTTGGATTCTCTTCTCATATATTTAGGCATAGCTGCCCATTGAGGCCACAATCTTGATCCATTCATCGCTTTCCTCTTTGTAGTCAGTCTCGAAGGAGTTCCCGTCCTTGAGGTTGACTGGTGTTCCGCTGTTCCATACTTTCAGTCCCTCCTTGCTGGTCAGAGGTCGACCATCTTCATCGTAAAAGCTGAATGTTTGACCTGCTTCGGTAAATGACTATAGGCACAGGATGGCTCCTTTCTTGATGACGGCCCTGCTGGTCACAGTTTCACCTTGAAGATCGACAATGAAGACACCCATCCTTTTGGGAATGTTGATCGGAATGTCGACGTCTTCCACAGCATAGGAGTTGATAAATTTATGCTGGTAAAACTCTTCCTGCGAAGGCTTAAGGAAACTCAAATTGACCTCATTGTCTGTAACTCTGTTTTGTCCAAGAAGACTGGTCTTCACGAGATTGAGCTCGTATACTTTTATGTGGATGGTTTTGACATTCTTGAGAGTAGCATGAAGAACGACGGCATCCGAAGCCTTGTATTTTCTTTTGTTGGAGGAGTGCAATTTGATTTATTTTTTATTTTTGATGGCTTCAAGCTCTGTTGCTGAGTAGTAGTCATGGACATTGGCAGGAACTTCCCCTCTGGATAACATGGCATCGATATTAAGCTTATTGAGGTATTATTCTCTGAAAAAGGCGCCAAGTCTTTTGATCCTATCTTTGTTATCTTTGTTCAATTTGAATAATTTTTCAATGTAGCTTTCGATTGTGTTCACAAAACCAAACTGGTTGACTTCCAGGGAATACCTCATTCTTGGCTTATAGTTGACTTGGTTGTTTATTCGATTGTATATATCGTTTCTGTAGTTGTTATCGATGCCTCTTATATTGTGGCTGTAGCAGTCAGATTGCAAATAGTCCACCAATCGGTTCAGTTCAGGGTCACTGATTTGAATGTCTAACATCAATATTTCTGCCTTCAACTGTCTTATATAAGCCTTGATGATAGCATGCTTGTGGTGCTCCAGTTATTTGACTATTTGAATGAAGAGGTCTCTCTTTTGGAGGTGCTTCTCTTTTGTGAAGTACTCAGTGCCGACTGCGAACTTGTTGATCCTTTCGCTGTAGTTGAGATTGAACCAAAGTTCAACGTAATCTTCGTTGCTGAAAAGATCACTTTTGACTTTGCCAAGGGAGTTGATCTGGTCTCTGGTCAATTCAGAAAACAGCTTCTTTTCCAAAGAGTAGTTCTTGTTGGTCTTTCGAACTTCTTCCTCATACCTCACCAAAAAATGAGAGATGAATTATGGCTTGAAGTGATACAGTATACAGCAATTGTCCAAAAGGTGAGCTTTTTCATTGTGTGGCAAATTCATCAAGGTAGCTTAGGGTAATTTTGAAATTGCGTAGTCAGATAGATTGCGAATGAGGGAAGGTTTGGACTTTAGTTTATGCTCGAGATATCTCTGATAGTTTTATTCCAAAGTGAGGCAAGTCGGAGTTTTGTCTTCTTGCTTTGATGGTCCATGATCTGAAACGTGAGAAGGTTTCGGATAATCGAAGTGATTTGTTGAGAATTAACTTCTTATCTATCTTGAAATCTCATCCTCTCCCAACTTGTCCACTTGCTTCAGATACGATCGGTACCTGAATTGAGTTAGTGCTTCTTCCAAAGGCCTAGGAATGCCTACTTCCCTTACTTTCTTTCTGAACTATATGATGTTGCTGGTTGTATCAGTGAGGATAGTCAGAATGGTCCTGTCAGTGGCATCGTTGAGGTCTCTGATGAAACTTTCAGGGCTGTCCGACTTGAGGTAGTTCTCGAACAGGGGGATGTATCGTTCTAGTGAGCTGTACATTCGGCAGACGTATCTTGTGATAATACTTATTACTAGAACAGAGAAGAGTGAGTTTTTATAGTGATAGTATAGTATAGGACAATGCACAAACATTATGATATCAAGTTAGTTGTGAGGCTGCTTTTCTCACTTCAGACTAGATCTTTGTTACGACTTCCAGAGCAGAGTCAAAGTAGTATTTCTTCCTCATTACTGGGTCATCTTTCATATATAAAATCCTCAAGGACTCTTCGGTGTTGCCGGAAAAGAAGGCCTTGCAGGATCTGATTGAGAAGTCCTCAATCTCGTGAATCACCACTCTTATGTGGCTCATCTTGACGTCCAAAGCCTGTTTCTTCTTCATCACGTCTCTCTCATCCTTCTCACTTCTTCCCTTCCTTGTCTTCAACTCCTTGTCGAGTTTCTCCTTCATGATCTCCCTGCGTTGAATCTTCTTGGACTGGGCAACGAGTTCCTTCTGGACTATCTGTGTGTAAGCTTCATTGAAGTCTTAGTTCAGATAATATTTGATGAAGATGAGCGCCACCACAAAGTAGTATCTTGTATGGTAGGAGACGCCATAGTCATCGAAAAGATGGTCCAAGCCCTTAGCCAACAAGTAGTTCTTCACAAGCTTATGATAGGACTTACAGTTATTCTGGTCCCTTATACCCTCCTCATGATCTTAAGTAGAAATATCGAAGTTGTCGCCTTCCTCAGCTATTATCTCAGGCTCTTCAGGCTCAGCTTCTCTCGGGGTCTATTGCCTTTTAGGCCTTTGAGACTTCCTGATTTGTTTGTTTTTGGGAATTCTTTCTGTCACGATTTAATTCTTTTACAAAGGAGTCATAAAACTCTCCAACACAGGGTGAGTGCTTCCTGATGACTCCTCCACCCTCATGGGCAAGTGCTCAGGGGTCTGAGGCTCGTCCAAGGCTTAGGGAGTTGCAGCATATCCAAGACCAACATTCTGATTTTACGAGTGCTGACGTAAAGCCTAGCAACAAGTAAAACCAAAAGCGTCAAAGGAGAGCGAGCTGGATGCCTGGTAAGGTTTGGCAGCCAGACGACACAACTAGTCCAGGTGACGAGAGGTGGCTTGATTGCAGCAAGAAGGAGTTATGCTCCCCATTTTGTTTTGCAAAGTAAAATATTATAAGTTGAGGGTAAGGCCGCCAAACTTAAGCTGAGAGTTCTTTCCACGATAGAGGCTCTCCGAGGCAAGGCTCATCCAGGCACTATGAAATAATCAACTCCACCAGCATGTTTTTTCAAATATCGAGAGAAGCCATCTTGTTGAAATCGAGTCTGAGGTCGCCAAAAGAGGCATTAAATGCAACTACCACGTAAGGCTGAGCCCCTCCAGGGACTCCAGTGAGAAAAGCTTGTCTGACGATTTATGATGCTTCCAGGGCGTAGAGCACTTGTAACAAATTATTACCTTTTAATTAATATAGAAATTCTTCCTCTTTAATTAAATTAGATAAATCAATAAATAAAATAATTAGAACCTCGAGAAGTCGCAGTTCTAGAGTTCCGACCCATAATCAAAAATAGGACTAACAATGGTCTAGGAGGGTAGCTCAAAGCGTAAAGATTCGAAGTGGAGGCTTATGAATTCCGACCGGGAGCTGTAATTGCTCAGAATTGTGCCATATACTATTATAAAATCCACACTTATACTTGGATTTATATTTAAAATCTTTTATAGATGGAGGTCTAAAAACCACAGATTGATCACAACGCACTCTCCAGACAGCTGGCTGTCTACGGAGCTGAGGCTCAGGGTAAACTCATGGCCCTTAGAGTCTTCATCCACGGAGTTTCAGGGGTATTTCCTTCATAATGTAGCTCGGGCTCGAGGTTGCAAAGAATTTAGTCCTTGCTGGTCCCAAGCAAGTCACAATCTATGACCCACGCAAAGTCACTACTGAAGAGTTGGGCAGGAATTTCTATGCTCGTCCTGAACACGTAGGAGCAGTCACTCGAGCTGAAGCATCACTCGATCAACTCAAAAATCTGAACTCCAACGTCCAAATGAACATAGCTGTCAATGACTCGATCGAAAGCATGTAACTTTGGAATGACGCAGAGCCGGAAATTACGAATGTGTGGTCGTACTTGATAACTATAATCGAGACTACCTCGTCAAGCTCAACAAGGCTGTCCGCGAAAAAGGACATGGATTCATCTACGGAGGCAACCTAGGTCTCTATGGATTCACTTTTGTCGATTTTGGAGAAAACCACAAGATCATCGATGGAACCGGAGAATAATGCAAGACTGTTCACATCGCCGGAATCACTCAGGAAGAGCGAGGATTGGTCTGTCTTCACGAGGAAAAGAAGCATGGGCTCAACGATGGTGATACCGTCACTTTCAGAGAAGTCAAGGGAATGACAGAAATTAATGGCAAGGAATTCAAAGTTGAAATCAAATCGCCTCATAGCTTCTTGATTGGTGATACCAGATAGTTCAGTCCTTACACTGGAGGAGGAATTGCATCTGAGATCAAAGTACCCTACTTCCTCAAGTCATTTGACCTCGAAAAAAGTTTGAGATATCCTTATCCTCCTGAGGCTAAAGAAATGCCCATAGCAAGCTGGGACAAATTCGGCGTTCCCGAGCAATTACATATTGTCCTCAATGCTCTGTTGGCCTTCAATAGCAAACATAACCGCATTCCTCGTATCTTGAACCAGGAAGATGCTGAAGAACTCAAAGCTTTGGTCAAGAGCTATATTGGCTCAAAAATGGAAATCGAAGGAGAAGACTTCAAGGTTGAGTCCGTTGACGATAAGTTAGTTGAAAATGTTTCTCATTTTGCTGACACTCAAATTTCTCCATGCAACTCTTTCTGGGGAGGTATCATCACTCAATAAATCGTCAAGCTCACAGGAAAATTCTCTCCTCTAAGACAATGGCTTCACCACGACTTCTTCTAGACCCTCCCTGAAGGTCAGGTTAACAGAACCATCATCAGCGACAGATATTCTGATTACAGAGTTATCTTTGGTGACGAGTTTATCGAGAAAGCACAAAAGTCAAGCTCCTTCGTCATTGGTGCTGGTGCTTTGGGATGTGAGTTCATTAAAATGTTCGCTTTGATGGGTCTGTCAACCAAGGGCAACGGAAAATTGACTGTAACTGATGACGACAACATCGAAATCAGCAATTTGAACAGACAATTTTTGTTCAGAAGAGAGCACGTCGGTAAGAA
>Ga0100385_1004664_pt1 | contig 11747 bp, 11 predicted proteins | sample CryGeymeta201509_FD_81543 | JGI IMG/M metagenome (GOLD analysis project Ga0100385, IMG submission 81543) | Groundwater microbial communities from Crystal Geyser aquifers in Utah, USA - Crystal Geyser metaG 2015-09 | ecosystem: Environmental > Aquatic > Deep subsurface > Groundwater | place: USA... | reverse complement strand
CTCTTGCTATCCACAATGCTGGATCAGGTCTTTCAATTTTGAGAATAACTCTTATTTTTAATCAAGCAAACTATCGACCTGTTGAATTAAAGTTTGGTTATCTTGGCTTTCGTTTAAGATCTTTGATTCCATTTTTTTAATTTGTTTGAGCTCTTGGCTGGTTTTACCCAGCTCTTTAGATTTTTATTGGAGAACTTCAACCAGGCAAGATTTTTCCATTTTCAATTTTGCCTATTGTTCTGATATTTTTTTGATAACTTACTCTTTTTCTTTTAGCTCCCCTTCCAAATGTTTTTTCTCTATTCTTTATCTCAAAAGTGTAGTTTTGAGCTCTTTGTTGTCGTTTTTGAGTCTGAGCAGATCAACCTCCATGTGCCTGATTTCTCTCATAGACCATTTTTTCTCTAGTTGGATTTGAGATTAGTATTATTTAATAGCCGATTATTAAAGTCGACTTTTAGTCTTATTGATATTGGAAAGACAAGCTTCTCTATTATAGCTTCTCATTATCTTGGTTAAGCTTTCAGTCTCAGAAGGAGAACTGTTCCTGTTTTTTAGTTCAATGCTGCCCTCCACAATTTTAGCTTGTGGTAGCTTAATATGCGATTTGTCCGAGGTCTTCCTGACTAACTCTAAAGATCCATCAAGATCATCTTCAGGCACTAAGTGGATGCTCGAAGATAGTGTATTTGGAGTATTCTGCTTTGATAACTTGGGAGGCTTGAGAAACGTTTTAGCACCATCGTCCATTGTGTACTTTTTCGAAAAATATATATGACCTGATGGTTTTTTCAACTGAGCTGAGTTCTTACGAACGAAAGGAGTATCGCTCTGATCCTTTTCTCTTTGGCAGCAATTATTTCCCATTGTGAATGAGAGGATTCTTAATTATTATATAGTCTAAGACTGAGTGTCAGAACTTAAATCCTTTATCAGAAAAGTAAAGTCTATTTGATTCGATTTGCCAAATCCTGAAAGCAGGTTCAAGCAGCATGCTCTTTCTGGCAACTTCTAGACAACTGCTTTAGGTGCGAGCTTAAAGAAGTATGGTCTATAACTATTATGCTAAAACGTTAATCAGAAATACATTCTCTGATACGAATCATGGACACTATTTTTTTTTTGCTAAGGGTTATCTTTGTATCTCTTTGTATTCTCTTCTTCTCTATTTGTCTTTTGACTGAATAAAGAAAACATTTCCATATATTCTGATGATTTTCCTACTTGCCGTTAAATCTACTAAACTTCTCATATTCTCGTCTTTGTCATTGTTGAACATTAATTCGACAGTTTTAGATGTCTTTGATATTGAAAGGGGAATATTCAGTAACTTTTGAATCATTGTTTTGGATTTGATCCTCAAGACCATAAAAAATAAGTAAAATAGTTAAAATTGAAGAATTTTGACTATGCAAATCATTTGAAGTTATGAGAAACATCACTTATTAACTACGATAAAGTGAATCTCAAACTGTTATACTTCCACTTTTTCAAAGCCAAAAATGTCGTTATTTAATGAAACACTCGGTTAGAAGTACTTTTGCTGATTGAATAGTTCCTGACAGATGACAAACGCCCTTGAAGACCAGATAAACTTGGCTTCAGTTGATCCAAACGTCAAAAAATATTTTTCGTTCTTCATCGCCAAGCTTTTGATGGTCTTTTTGCTTGGGAAAACAGTTTTTTATCTGGTCAAAGATGCCATGATGACTGTCACATCTTTTGTGAGACTTGGAGGAAATGAAATTGCAGCAAAAATAGAGTTTTTCTATTTGAAAAGCATGACCATGATCTCCTGATGCATCTTGTTCAGAATAGAAGTCTATATTGTCTTTCCGATCATTTTTGTCTGAATTTCAGTTTTTAGGACCTTTCTCTCAATAAATTGTTCAATGGCTGACAAAAGATACTTTCCTTCACGATTATTCTATTTGAGAATCATAGAGTCTTGAAAATGAAATTAACTTTCAGGTTTATCGACAATAGCGATGTTACTACAAATTGTTGAGGAAGCTGGAGATATGCTCAGCTGATGGGGTTTCTTTTATAGGGGTTTTGCTGTCTTCGTCATTTTGATTTATAGTTCAAGATTGGAGATGATCTAGTTTGCTTGATCAAGTTATTTTTTAGTCTTTTAAAGACTCTATTGTAATTCATTGATTTATTCGAATTAGCATTGATCTGAGGATAGAATTTGGCTCTTTGAGACTTGAAGTTCATGATTTTGCTTTTTGAGCAGCTTTAGCTCCTTCTTGAGACCTTAAATTTCCTGAATTTTAGCTTGGCTTTGATTTTGTTAATTTTATATTCTTTCAAAAGACTTTTAAGGATTATCATACTTTTTAGCCTTCAGTTTTTCAATTTCATATTTCAAAGAAGTTTAATTTCTCTTAGCCTCTAGTCTTAAGTTTTGAATTTCGGCTTATTTTTCTTTTAAAAGTGATCTTAGTTTCAAAATTTATTTTGTCGATTATTGAAATTTTTGTTATTACAGCTGCAACACCGTGATTCGCTCGACCAATTTATTGAAATTCTCTTATCTCAACCTTAACTATTGATTTAAAAGTGCCAGTTGTCTCGATTTATCATCACTTTATATTATAAGTACCTTATTTTGCTCCTCAATTTATCGAAGCTGCTCATTATGCTTGTCCTACTTTGATGCCATCCCAATAAGTTTTTTGTTTAAATTGTCATACTATAGATATGCCTCTTTAAGCAGCTTCAATAGTTGCTTGTATGTACCATTTTTATCGAACTTTTATATACCTCCAATGAGCTGTTATAGAATACCAATGCCAGGTTTTGATGAAGATATAGTCAAGATAATGTGATCGTACAGGTATAAGTCATGGTCATCAGCTTAATTTTGAGCTTGTAGCTGTTCCTTTTGAATTTATAGGTGGGCATTCTTTTATTAGAGTTTATTGTTTTTATACTCCAGTTATCCAATTTATTCTTTGCTTTTTGCTAACTGTCTTCTTAGCTGGGCTATTAGCTTTTATGACGATATTTTCATAAGAGTCATCTCCTGCTCGGCAAACTTCGCTTCTTGTTGGGATAGTGTTTCATTGAACTTCAATAGAGATTCCAATGCATCCACTTTTTGCTTCTATTTTTATATTGATTATTCATAGTGTGACTTTTGATCTGCAAGCATGCCTTCATAATAGTTGGCTTGTTCAGAAAATACTTCTTCGACCTTATCTAATAGTTATTTCCTTGATTTTCTTGATTAATATTGAGGTTTCAAAGATTCAATTTTATCTTTCAAAACTTTGATTTGTTAAAGTAGAGCATTACTCTTAATAGCTTCGCGCTGATACTTCATGACCATAATTAATTGGATCGTTCTCATCTGTTGCGCTTATTAATTCATTTTTTATTGAATTTAGAACGATCTGCTCTCATTTTATTCAGCTTGTTGAATCAATTCATATATGACTGTTTGCAGTTGCTTGATCTATTTGCCTTGAAGGGCAATTATACTTTAAAGCCCTTTTGTTTTCTGTTGACTGAATTCGAAAAATTTTTGATTGTTTTCAGTCTCATTTTTGATAAATTATGCCAACTATTTATTGGCGCTCTCAACTTTGCTTTGAAGCACACATTATTAATTATTCAAGGTGCTAATAATTTATTTAAGGCTTTCCTATTTCCTCTTTGAGGTATCCTAATAGTTTTGATATTCGACTTTTAATTAAACAAGCTTCTTTGATATTGTTTAGATATCTGTTTCATTTTGATTCCTTAGTTTCTTTATTCTTTATTAAATATTTTAGTGCTCTTATTTAGTCCTTTCTCTGAACAGGTCAAGTGTCTTCTCTATCTTCATTTTGCACTACTGGCTGAAGTCTGAATACATTTGTTTTATTGATTCTTTTGTTGATTCAATCTATTATTTCAACAATTACATCTTCTCCACTTAATACTTTACTGTTGTCAATTCATTTTCTGTATCCGTAAAAATCCTTTATAGATATTCATATGTTTGCTGGAGTTCAATAAGTTGTCTTTCGAGCTATTCTTTATCTGATTACATGTTTTATATTTCTCTATGGAATGTATTTTTTTATTTCGTTAACCTTTAATTATCCTTTTTGAATGTATCTAGAAGGGTTAGTTTAGCCTCAAGCTGATTGTTTTTATCTTTCAAGTCCATAATTATTTCCTCCATTTTAATAATATTCTGTTAATACATTTGTTGTTTCTATGGTGAATAAGGTGAACAAGGCTCATTTTATGTTGAAATAACCTCCTCAGGTATTATACTAATCTAAGTTCCAGTTCGATTGTCTATAGCATCTTAACTTTAGGTTCGATTGAGAGAAAGGTAATCATTTATTTACTGCTTGTTGGACCTATTCTCAAACTTTAACTCATTCTTCTCTTCTTTGCTTGGAGTTTATAAAATAGGTTCTGTTTCAGATTGTTCCAGTTACATTGACCAATTTCCCTATCCTCCAACTGCCTCTCTATCAGACATTTATTTCTTTTCTTATTCTGATATTTTTAAGCTTGTTGGGGATATTCTGTTTAATTCAGGGCTTTGAATAAACTATTTGTCCACTTTTTTGAAAGCCTATTTCTATTCTTATATGACCTCTTGTGATTTCGTATGCTGGTTAGCGGGCATTTCAGGCCACTACTTGATATCTTTTCCCCCTTCGTAAGGGAAAAACTCTTTGCCAAACTCTTAGCCTTCAAAGATGGTGCTTTTATACTTAGGTCCCTTGACTTCCTTGCTCATGAGATATAATCAAATGTGAGAAATTCTTATAAGAAGCATTACTTATTATTCTTAAAAACAGCAAACCAAAAAATAAGTATTTCTGAATAACCTACAACTTCTCCCCAACAAACTATTTCAGCCAGCTAGTGTATTTTATTATTCACAAGCATAAAGATGAAAGCTAGCGAAGATATTAAAATGCTTCTTGGGTCATACCAAAAATAAGAATACTCTGCTCCTTTCCATAGAATAATGACTCAAGCTGTCGACAAGGTCTATAAAAAGAAAGGCATCATATTACCCAATCGATTGGAGATGTTGTAACATGAAGGAGTAGTTTTGCCTCACAAAGGGGCAAAAAGTTATAGGTATACCAGTCATAAGCAAAAGGATAGTCCAGTCAAGGTAATTTCATACTCACAGTACAAAAATTAAATGTCTGACTACAGTCCTGTCCAAAGCAGTCAGAATATGCCATATATAAAATTATTGAGTTCTCTGCATAGAAGACCTCGACCGCCTCCTAAGACATAACATTCCTTGCCTCTCCAATGCAAGTCACATCGGATTTACGAACTGAATGCTCAAAAGATCAAAAGCATTGAAGAATCTATCACAACCAGCAAAGCCACTCAGATACCTTTTGAAAGAATGAAGGAGAAAGCTAGCAAAGGTAATACGGAAATTTTCCTCAACCAGGATCAGAATAGGAGGAGAAAATATCAAGAGAAGCAGTTTAAGGCGAGAGAGACAAGAATGTACAGAATAATAGCAAAATCACACAGGTATACTGAGGGAGAGAAGGAATAATTCTAGCCTTGGGATGTCAAGAAGGAATAGTGTTTTGAGGATTGATATTATATAAATATAGTCAATTTTCAGAGCCTCTTCTCAAATTATCCGAGTCACATAGCAAGCATTCATTGCAGTACATACTATTCTAACTATCACATTCTAACATTCTCAATAGGAGTCATTTATCTCTTGAGGATCTATTGTTTACACATGGGACAAGTTTTCTCCTTCAGCAGCCACTCCTTGATACAATCAATGTGGAAGTAGTGTTTGCAAGGAAGTTGAATGACTTCTTCTTAATCTTTGATGTTGTAGTAGCAAATAGAGCATACCTCATCTAAATTTTTGGCGGTGATTTTGTGGATCTTTTCGAACTGTTACTCCGTTAGCCCTTTCGAAACGCTGCCCATTTTCTCTTCCAGCTCCAGCAGTTCCTCATATGTCATGTTGTCAGTATCGATCTCCATGCCGTTTTGATATCGCATTCCCATGATCATATTTCTGAGATACTCCATGTTCATCATGCGGATTTCTTCATCTGGATAAAATTCTTAGTTTACTTCTTTGGATTTGCTCTTGACGCATGACCTAGTTTCGTTATCTGATCTATTCGATCTTGGCTTTGATTTATTAGCGACGTTGTAGTAATTTTTGCTTTTCTCCTTAGAGTCGCTCACTTTCTGTTTTGTATTTGTTCAGCTATTCCTAGCGTTCCTTCAATTTCTATAGAAGAATAAGAGATAGTGATACTTGGAGTCGGCGTTGCTTTTCATTAGCATGCTCTTCTTTCAAATTTTGCAATTTTTTATTCAGCTCCTTGTGAGGAGTACTTGCCACTGTCATCATCAGGTAATCTCCTTTCTTTGGTTGAGCTGAGTTATTCACTTAGGTACTTGAGGCGGGCTATCTCGAGAGCTATTTCTTTTGGAAGGGAGAAAAATTGGACTTGAGGTCTGATTGAAGGAATCTGTACATTTTTAGTTGTCGTATTGTTTGTAGGGCATTTTACGGACATTGAAGATCTTTTCTGGATCGGAAAGAAGCTACCTCTACGGTTGGTCGAGAACATTTGCTTTTAAAAAGCCTCTGACTCCATCATAAATCTCGAAATAAAAAATTGGGTTATAAAAAAATGTCACCCTTCTAATTAAAATACACCAGAACATATCAAAAACTGTACACCCAAGAGAAAAACAAGCATAAAAAGTCATAATGAGAACTTCTGGATGTTTCTTGAGCCAGAATTAACTATTTCTACTGAAACGGCAGATTAACAAATGATAAATTTCCTATCTTAAGTAGGAGCAGCAAGTATAATGGTTTTTCGCCATTTGAAAGGAAAGTTAATGTTAATAAGATTTTCAATTGTATTTAAATATTCCGATGCTAGATAAAAACAAGGAGTAGAAACACATCGACCTGGACAACAGATCCAACCCAATCATGACTCTCAGAACAGTCAAATATTATTGTGAAAAAGAAGGTCTCTTTTCCACTCCTGAGCATAACGACAAGCTATATCTGCAGTACAAAGGTTTCACAAGAATCATTCCTGAAACCATATCTCAGTATCACAATTTAGTGGCCTTGTGGCTCAATAATAACTCAATCTCTAAGATTTAAGGACTGAATCAGTTGATCAATTTGACTTCGCTTGCACTCAACAACAATTTTATCTGCAAAATGGAGGGATTGTAAAACCTAATCAACCTTTCCATTCTCAACCTCAGCCACAATAAAATATAGTATGTCTAAGGTTTGGATCAACTGAGGAAGCTCTAAACCATCAACTTATCTAAAAATTTCATAGTTCATCCACATGCATTGACTGGGTTGCATTTTTGTTAGAATTTGACCTCGATAGATTTGTCACAAAATTAAATCTAAAATTGTGAGGAAACTTTTAGTCAAATTGCAAAGAATAAACACGTGAGCTGTCTTTATTTGAAGGCAACTCCCTTGTCGAGAGGGTTCAGAAATTACCGAAAGAAATTCATAGCAGCTTTGAAGAAATTGAAATTTTTAGATGATAGACCTGTCCTCTAGAAAGATCATCGACTCTCAGAAGGTACAGTTGCATCGATATAGCCTGGCTCTAAGGGGGAGTTGAACAGTAGCAAACCTAAAAAGTCAGAATGGCCGAAGAAAAGCAACGCAAGGAAGAATAATAAAATCTCCTCAAAGCCTAACTCCAACATCAGTAAGCAAGCCAAAGACAGAAACCTGAAGGCTACATAGCTGACATCAAAGACACCAGTATCAGGATAATGAACATCGAGGACAGCTAATAATAGCAAAGAATCATCAATAAGTACTTTCAAAACGAAAAAGAACAAGTTGAGAAAAACCTCAGAAGGCAGAAAGAATAAGAACAAAAAGAACTAGCAAACATGGAATACTACAAAAGTCACGAGACTGAAGTGATAGCTGCCAAAGTGAGATAGATCTTCGGACAAGAAAAGTAGGATTAGGATGAGAAAAATAGGTCCGAGAAGAAAATCCAATAAAAATGGAAAGATAAATACTAAAAAATACTATAGACTTTACTGTTAAGATACAAATTTGATTTCAGCTAAGTCCAACCTTCCTTCAATATGATCATAGCCACAGTGAACAAAAAATTGCTGAGATCTCCTGTTAGATTTTAGATCCTCGAGCTGAGGAAAATATGGACAAAAATTGAGCTGAGAAGGCGTCAAGAATCCAAACATTGATGATCAGTTGCTTATATGTTTTTTTAGTTGAGTCTAATAGGCATAAATGTAAGTGGAAAGATATTTTTAAATTGCAATAATCTTTACTATTTATAAGATATTTCATGATCAACAGAGTTCTCGCTAAAAGCATACCCTTCATGAACACACCCGTCAGATATCAATTCTCTGCCACTTTCTTGAGAATGGTTGAAAATTTCTTCGACAGAGCTGCTCTCCATACCGGTATCAGAGCTGATAAACTCAATTTCTACAAAAAGGCAGAAAGCGTCCTCAAAGTCAGCCTGCCACTTGTTAGAGGTATTTCATGCTTCATTCAGATAACGGCAGTCTTGAGACTATTCTGGCATACAGATGCCAGCATAAAACACATAAGCTACCCACCAAAGGAGGTACCAGATACGCAGAAAATGTCAATAATGATGAAGTTGAAGCTTTGGCTTGTCTTATGACCATCAAGTGCTCTATCGTCAATCTTCCCTATGGTGGGGCCAAGGGAGGTATTTGCATCGATCCCAGAAAATACTCAGTGCGAGAATTAGAAAGGCTCACCAGAGATTACGCCATCAAGTTGGCCAAAAGAAACTCGATAGGTTCTTCAGTTGATGTTCCGGGGCCTGATGTCGGTACTGGCTCACGGGAAATGAGTTGGATGAAATCAAGCTACCAATCATTTTTTGGTCACAAAGATATAAATGCTGATGCTGTTACGACTGGAAAGTATGAACAACAAGGTGGCATCAGTGGCCGACCTTAATCAACTGGATTGGGAGTTTTTACCTCAACTAAACTGCTCCTGACTGATAAAACAATCGCCAAGAGACTTAAAGTGGCACCTGGACTCAAGGACAAAACTTTCATCATACAAGGATTTGGTAATGTGGGTTACTGGGCCAGTAAATATTTTACCGAAGAGGGTTCAAAACTTATTGGTGTTGCCGAGGTTGACGGCAGTATTTACAATCCTAATGGTCTTGATTTTGAAGAAGTTAGAGCTTATATAACTGAAAACAAAGGTCTGAGAGGCTATCCAAATGCCGAATTTTTCGAGTCTGAAGAAGCCATCTACAAACCATGGTAATCGATATTTAATACAGCGATATTTTCATCCCTGCTGCTTTGGAGATGTCTATTAATAAATTCAATGCCCACCGATTCGAGTGCAGCATAGTCGTCGAAGCTGCCAATGGACCCACCACAGTCGAAGGATAAAGAATCGCCACTGCCAAAGGCATCAAATTTCTCCCTGACGTTCTATGCAACGCTGGTGGTGTTACTGTGAGCTATTTCGAATGGTTGAAAAACCTCGAGCATGTCATTCCCGGTCGTATGCAAAGAAAATGGTAATAGAAAACCAAACGTAACCTATTGGAAGTTTTCTCTAAAGCTACAGGCATCAAAGTTGATGAGAGTTTGGTTCTGAAGGGTGCAGAAGAAAAGGACATTGTGCTTGGTGGTATTGAATAAGTGCTGACCCAGGCTACTTTGGAGGTGATTGAGACCTCAATCAATAGAAAGGTGGACCTCAGAACAGCTGCCTATATCAACGGTATTATGAAGATCGATCAGTACTACACGTTGGCTGGCATTCCGGGATGTAATGAATGATCTCTGACAAGTTCATCTTAATTGATAAAATATTTAACAGCCTTATCGATTTATATTTATACCTAAGAAGGCTAATACTTATTATGCATCACTAGCGGATCTACATAAGACCAGCTTTATGGAACGATTAATAGTGGAGGGAGTACGAGAAAAGCAAGAAAAAAATCAAGGTAGACAAAATCCTACCTCCTATCGAAAAAATAGGTGGCCCTTCCAGTTTTGTCATATACAAAAAAATGTAGTGTCTACTTATTCAGAATCTTTCTTACCTCAACCTGAGTATTTAAATAACTATCAAGGTGACTCAGGTCTCAGTAGCATGCTACTCCTCACATACATGGATCTCCACAATCTGAAAAATCTCAACCTAAGTACTTCATTTACCAACGCAGATAACAATTTCCTTACATCACTTCGAGGGTTATAGAAATGCAACCTGTCCAAACTGGAAATGCTCTATTTAAGTATTAACTATTTTACTCATGATATAACCAACTAAAGGATACTTAAATATTCCACAAATGCTAACTTCCCAGAATAAACCTCATCTTTTTGAATGAGAATCACATAGCAAATCTTCAGACTTACAAACTGGTGTATATGTGTCCAGATTTGATATAAATCGTCCAATGTAAGTGATATCTTAGTAAGTGGGAAACCCAATTATCAAACACAAACGGGAATATTAGCAAAAATTATATTGATCTGTCTGTCTATTTTGATGCCTATAATTCAATATCACACTATGAAACTCAGAATGACTCAAAATGATTCAGCATGATAGTATTATGAGTAATTTTTGAAATAATAATGAACGAACTGTGCGAGGAACATAAGAACAAAATTCAGAGGGTCTGCCTCAACGTCGAATGTTAAAATCGAGCACTATGCCTACTTTGTGACCATCCTCATGGCAATCCTTTCCAGAGCATCATGGTCAAAACATCATAAAATTACAAAACTTTCGAATAAATCATCAATAAATCAATAGATAGCTATCTCCTTGAGAAGGAAGAAAGCGCAGAAAATCAAGTCCTTCAAGAGCAAACCGCTCTTGTCAGAAAGTATTTTGCTGATCTGAAGGCAGAATTCGCTAATTTTTTGGGGACAATGGAAACAGAAACGATATCGAAATTGCAGTCTGAGGAAGCAGATATGTTCAAAGCTATCAAAAGAGCTCGTATTAATAAAAATTATGTCAACTTGCCCAAAAAAATATTCAAAGTTCTCCTAGAAATATATGAAGGAACTCAGTTTCAAGAACTGTTCAAGAATAATTAAAGTGGCAACACAGAGTAAGCCTACCATTTTTCACTCAAATTGCATTAAAAGCTTAAGTAACTAATGGAGGAGAGAGACTCTAGGTTAAGAGTCAAATTACCTGATATCAGGCAAGTCATGCTCCGTGAGTAGAGAGATAGAGTCATCGAAAACGAGACAGTCTACGATTTTTAGATGGCCAAACCCAAATACGAGGTCAAATTACTCAAGCAGTCCACAATCGAGTATGACTCAATTATTTGTGATTGCATCAAAATGGACAAATATTTCATGAGCACCAGCTATGATAAAAGTCTCAAGATTGTTGATGAGAAACTTTAGCTCAGAGCAGAAAAATAATATTCGAACATCCTCACCAAGGTCTTTCCCATAGCAGAGGATGTTTATGCTATTGGTCAGTCAAAATAGATTTTGATAGAAAATATCAAATTTGAGAAAGGAGAGCTGGCGGTCTAGAACATCATGAAGCTGAGAGGTCACACTGAAAAGATCAATGACATAAGTAGTCTAAACAGCAGAATTGTCGGCTCTAGTAGTTCTTAAGGCGTTAAAATATGGGATCTTTACAAGGAAAGATGTGAATTCACTCTCAAAGATGAAGCAAATCCAACTGTTAT
>Ga0100385_1004651_pt1 | contig 11756 bp, 8 predicted proteins | sample CryGeymeta201509_FD_81543 | JGI IMG/M metagenome (GOLD analysis project Ga0100385, IMG submission 81543) | Groundwater microbial communities from Crystal Geyser aquifers in Utah, USA - Crystal Geyser metaG 2015-09 | ecosystem: Environmental > Aquatic > Deep subsurface > Groundwater | place: USA... | reverse complement strand
CCCCCGCCGTACCCGTCGAGGTTGATCACAGTCCCCTGCCAGTAGTCGGTGCAGGTCTCGTAGGACTGCTCGAGCTGTCCCAGGAGCTGTTTTATGGCCGGCTTTTTCCTGGAGAGCTGCTTTAAGTCTTTCACGAAGCTCGGCCATGGCCCCTTTTCCAGCTCGTCCAACATAGGGGTTTTGATCTCATCCGGTTCTTTGGGTCCTGACATGGCGATTTCCTCCCTTTTATTCTGATATTCTGAACCCGTTAAGTTGGTTTGACCGGCATAAACTGATGCGGTTCATAATTAATTAATAATTCTCATGACTTGGGCATATTAAAGAAATTTCTTATTTGAATATTGCTATATTAGGATCTATTCTTCTGTGATATATATCACAGAAATCAAAGTTGCTCAGGATTAAGGGAATTTAGATTATACAGCGTTTCCAACTATACCTCAGATCGCAAAAGACGTCTATGACCCCGCCAGCCCCGGGTGTGCGACAAATTTATGGGTAAATATTTCTCTAAGAGCGTCATTCCCCGACTGGATCGGGGAATCCAGACAATAAAAAACTGGATTGTCCGGTCAAGCCGGACAATGACAAACATATGTAACCCTGATGTGTACCCATAAATTTGTCGCAGACCCGCCGATCCCGGAAACAGCGATAGGATGGCACCGATCTATCATCAGTCCGGGCAGGGGAAGTGTCTGACTGGCCACCAGGACGTCTTATAGGAAAATATTTTCCTATAAATGGAACTTTATTTCTATTAAATGGAAAACTTTTTCACACATAGAGCCGCCGGAGTCTCTTCATATCAAACGGCTAAACGAACCTGATATTTTAATATAATTAGATGGTTACAACCGAATTAAAATTTTATTTCAAATAAATCGGAGAAAAAGATCTGTTGGTATAATTTTTGCATAATTTTTTAGAAATAATGAGGAAAACTTTTATGGATTATCTTTTAAAAAAATTCATCCTTGTCATCCGGCTCTTATCTTCTTTTACCCTTCTCATGCTCGGCTGTTCAGGAGGCGGGGGTGGGGGAAGTTCCCCGGCAGCCGGTGTCGAGGAGTCAGCGCCAAAAGAAGTCGTGGCCCTTTCAACCCTGGATACCTACCAGACACCCGGCACAAGTTACAGCATCTTGAAAGACGGGAACATCGTCTATGTTGCGGATGGCTCCGATGGCTTGCTGGTCTTGGAGATTTCAGATCGTTCAACATTAAAAAAGATCGGTTCCTTACCCATCAGCCAGGGCGAGGCCTATTCCCTGGCTAAAAAAGGTCATTATCTGTATGTCGGCACATCCTCTCTGGGCGTACTGGTTGTGGACGTATCCATACCCGAAAGCCCTTCCCTCGTCTCCTCGTTCTACACCACGGGAGCTTTATATTATATCACCCTTGAAGGGGATACCCTGTATCTCAGTTCAGTGAGTGGATTCTTGAATGAATTCTTGATCCTCGATATCAGCACGCCGGATGCGCCGGTTCTAACAGGACAGGTTCAAGGATTCGATGTTTATTTACAGTCCGTCGTATCCAACCAAGTGGCCTATGTCGCCTCTTCTGATCAGGGGTTGAGCATGATCTTTATCTCTGAGCCATCCTATGCAAAGATCATTCAAAAGATCAACATGGGATATAAGATTAATGCCGTTGAAAAATATGGAGACTACCTCCTGACGGCCGGTGAAGTAGGCGGACTCTCCATATCGGACATAAAAAATGTTTATCCAACGCCTGTTTCTTCTCTTCCATTGACTGATGAGAATTCGCAATCGAGCGACCAGCCTTCCTATCAGATCAACGTTCAGGGTCACTATGCCTATATAGCCAACGGCAACAACGGCGTCCAGGTCGTGGACATCCAAGATCCCGCCGCGCCGTCCTTTGCCGCCCGTTTGGATACACAGGGATTTTGCACGGATCTTTGGGTGGATGGAGACCGCATGGTTACGGCAGACGATACCCACGGCATTCATCTTATAAATATTGCGATAGAGCCTGACAGCGACGGCGACGGCGTTGCAGACAGCAAAGATGCCTTCCCCAACGATCCATCAGAGACCTTGGATACGGATCAAGACGGCATTGGGAACAACGCCGATGCGGATGATGACAATGACGGCGTATCGGATGCGGATGATGCCTTCCCATTGGACCCGAGTGAATGGCTCGATACGGACAATGATGGTGTTGGGGATCATACGGATCTCTTCCCGAATGATGCCTCGGAATGGGCGGATGCAGATAAAGACGGAATCGGAGACAACGCCGACCTCGACGATGACAATGACGGTGTGCTGGATGCGGATGATGCCTTTCCATTGGACCCGTCCGAATCCGTGGATACGGATCAAGACGGGATAGGGAACCACGCGGATACGGATGACGACAATGACGGCGTATCGGATGCGGATGATGCGTTCCCGCTGGACTCGAGTGAAAGCGTCGATACTGACGGAGACGGGATCGGAAATAATGCGGACCTTGACGACGACGGAGATGGAAGGACAGATGATTCAGACATTTACCCGCTCGACACGGACAACGACGGCATAGACAACGACGTGGATGACGACGATGACAATGACAGTGTATCGGATATCGTTGATGCATTCCCCCTGGATGAGGAAGAATGGGAGGACCTGAACAGCGACGGCCTCGGAGACAATTTCCCGAGCAACAGGTTTGCTGTGATTGAAACCAACTACGGCACGATCAAGCTCGAACTCTTTGAAGACCTCGTGCCCCTCACCACAAAGAACTTCATCAGCCTGGCAAAGCAGGAATTCTATGACGTATTGACATTCCACAGGGTGATAAAGGATTTTATGATCCAGGGAGGCGATCCCAACGGAGACGGAACCGGAGGGCCGGGCTACAAGATTGTTGACGAGTTCCCTAAAGACGATTCAGGCAATCTTCTTTTGAAGCACGATGGGCCAGGCATTCTCTCCATGGCCAACTCAGGGCCCAATACGGGCGGGAGCCAGTTCTTTATCACGCTGGCGGAAACATCCTGGCTTGACGGAGTTCATACGGTCTTCGGCCGGGTGGTTGAAGGGATGGACGTGGTGCAGGCGATCGGCCTCGTGCCTACAGACAAAAACAATGATAAACCATTATCGGATGTCATCATAAACAAGGTCAGCATCACACCTTTCTGACCGCAGGGGTCTTGCTTCCATCCGGAACGATCACGCCTCGCCGGAGCGGTGCCCGTGCTGTTCGGAACCCGGCTTCGGGGCGGCTGCGCTTCCATCTCCCGTCACCTCTTCCGCCGGACCCCCGCCGGCCGCCCTCAGGGCCACGATCATCCGCCTCGCCTCGACCTTCAGGGCCGGCAAATAGACCCTGAAGACCACTGATCCGGCGATGCAGAATACTCCGCCGATGGCCACCGTAACCGGCGCGCCGATCCGATCCGCCAGCGCCCCCGAGAGCAGCGCACCTAACGGCGCCATGCCCATGAACATCATGGAGTAGACCGCCATCACACGCCCTCGCAGATGGTCCGGCGCCATGGTCTGGATGAGCGTGTTCGATGCGGCCATCTCGATCATCATTGAGAAACCGACCGGAATGAGCAGGGCCGCCGAAAGCCAGAATGACCGGGAAAGCGAAAACAGGATCAGGCTTGCGCCGAACGCCCCCGCCGACAGGGCAACCCAGCGTCCCAGGCCCTTCACGCCCTGCCTTGCAGCGAGCCTCAGCGCGCCCAGCAGAGCGCCGACTCCCGATGCACCCATGAGCAGTCCGAGCTCTCTGGCCCCGCCGTGAAAGATCCGGCCGGCAAAGATCGGCATGAGTACCACATAGGGCATTCCCATGAGGCTGATGATCCCAAGGAGGATCAGCAAGGCCCGAATCGGCCCAGGGGCCCACACAAAGCGGAACCCCTCGATGATGCTGGCCAGCGCTGATCCGAGTAATGGAACGCGCGCCTGCGCCGTGATTCTCATCATCAAAAGCCCGGTGATGACGGCAAGGTAGCTCATGGCATTTGCGAAGAAACACCACCCCTCGCCGATGCTCGCCACCAGCACGCCCGCTAAGGCCGGGCCGACAATCCGGGCGCCGTTGAACATCGAGGAGTTCAAGGCGATGGCGTTGAGGAGATCGTCCCGGCCCACCATATCCACCACGAACGCCTGCCGAGCCGGGATGTCGAAGGCATTGACCACGCCGAGGGCGGCTGCGAGCACGAAGACGTGGACCACGTGCACGCGGTGGGCCAGCGTCAGTGCGGCAAGTGCGAAGGCAAGAAGCATCGACGCACTCTGCGCGGCAATGAGGATGAGTCGCCTGTTGTGCCGGTCGGAGACGGTGCCGCCCAGGGGAGCGACCAGAAACACGGGGATCTGGCTCGCAAAGCCGACCAGTCCCAGCATCATCGCCGAACCGGTCAGACGGTAAACGAGCCACGACTGTGCGACCGACTGCATCCAGGTGCCGATCAGGGAGACAAGCTGGCCGGCGAAAAAGAGCCGGTAATTCCGGTGGCGAAAGGCCTGCAACACCGACCACTCCCGCGATGCGGCCGCCCCCTCTGTTTTACTGTCTGGAGATTCTCTGTTCACCAATTCCATTCTCGCAACGAAGGAGACTCCTGGTCTTTCTTGGCTCATAGAACATTAAGGGAATTCCGGCAGTATTTAATGTTGAACCTCGGCGCTTGGGAAAACTTCCAAACGCAGAACCGCTATTCTATACAGGAAGACGCCGAAGGAGATCACCCCTGCGGTGATCGCTATCTCCATCCAGGAAGGAAAATAGGAACCGCCGTGTGCGGCCTGGGTCAGAAAATTTGTGTCAAACCGGTTCAGGATCACGCCGGCCATGACAAGGATCTGTCCCCCCAGGATTCGTCCGACCGGCCCCTCACGGCTTGCAGATGCAAGGAGAAGCATGGGCACGATCACGCCGGCCATGATTTCAATAAAGAAAAGCACACTGGCTCGGCTCCCTTCCAGCATAAGAGGAAAATTTCCCCTAACGGCAAGATCAGTGAACCGTACCGCCAAATAGATGAGAAGCGAAACCGCCGATCCCTTGGCGAGGCCCCTCAGAATCCCGACCTCATATCCCCTTTTGAAGGCCCATGAACTCACGATGCTCTCAAAAGAGACCATGGCCATGCCTGCGGCCACGGCCGAGAGGAAATAAAGAAGGCCGATGAGAGGCGTGTACCAGAGGTGGTGGAGTTTGTCGGGCACAATCAGGAAGAGGTTTCCCAGCGAAGACTGGTGATGAAAGGAAAGGGTCACCCCTGCGATGACCAGAGGGAATAGGACCAGTTTGTTCTTCATGAAGCTTGCGAGACCGTGCATACCGGCCCCATCAAGCAGGGCCGGCGAAAATTCCATGGCCAGCACGGCGGTGTAGAGGGCGATGCACCAGACCACCTCAAAGAGAACCGAGCGGTACTGCCACATGACCAGCGGATGCCAGAACGAGAGCGGCTTCCCGATATCAATGATCACTCCCATGACAAGGAGAAGGTAGCCGAGGAAGGCCGTCAGGACTGCGGGCCGGGCCACGGGTTTGTATTTCTTCCAGTTGAAGATATAGATAGCCGCAGTGAGCGTGAACCCGCCTGCGGCCAAGGCCACCCCCACGAAGATATCCATACCCACCCAGATGCCCCACGGAAAACTGTCGCTGAGATGTGTGGAGGCGCCGAGTCCCATGGCAAAGCGGTAGACCATGCATCCCGCGCCCAGCGCCATCAGGAAAAACAGGGGCCATGTGCTCCTGGAAATCAACGGGATGTCTTTGAGCCGATTCATGTTGGAACCTCAACAGGGAGAATCCGTCAGCAATCAGCGATCAGCTTTGAGCCAAACATCCTGACCCCTTCGAGAGGATTTCTTCCCCTTATTCCCTCTCCACTCATCTCCCTCCCCTTTATCCCCTCCTCTATGAGCCGTTGGCTCCGAACCATAGGCCATCAAGAGCGGGGAAATAAGTCAGGATATTCTCAAAAACGATGGGACGATTCATTAGCTTACTTCTATTCTTTCCCCTCCCCATCGCGGGAGGGGGTTAGGGGGCGGGGGTCTTCCGCGTTCCACCCTCTGCCTCTGGCCCTCTGTCCGTGGTCTGCCCTCCGATCTCTCCCCTGTTTCTTATCCATGCAATCGCCCCAAGAAGCGCCACCAGTGCGGTCACGCTGAAGGGGATCTTGGCAAGCGACTTCCACGTAATCGCCGGCAGGACCGCGCTCCCCACATGGGTGTTGAATCCGATCTTATCAAAGGGGACACCGGAGATATAGATCCAGGAAGTCCCCCCGGCCTCTTCCAATCCGTAAATATGGGGCACATACTTTCCGGGGTTTCTGCGGATACGCGCTTTAGCCTCCTTGACGATATCGTCATACTCACCGTAGAGCATAGTCTCGGTCGGACAGGTCTTGATGCAGGCCGGAACCAGGCCGTCTCGGATCCTCTCCGAACAGAAGCTGCACTTCTGCACCCAGGGAAAGGCGCTTTCCCACTCGTACTTCGGGATCTCAAAGGGACAGGCCAGCATGCAGTAGCGGCACCCGATGCACCGGTCGAAGTGATAGATCACAGGCCCGGCCTCTGTCTTGGCGAGGGCCCCCACCGGGCAGGCCGAGGCGCAGGCCGGTTTCTTGCAGTGAAGGCACTGGTTCTTGACAAAGCTCCAGACCGGCACGCCGTCCATTTCCTGCTCATGAAAGCGGATGTGGGTATAGCAGTCGGAGTTAAGCCTGGAAGGATTGGTGAAGTTCCCGGACAGGGTCGTTCTCCGCGCCTTGCGCTCATTCCACTCCTTGCACGCCGCCTGGCACCCCCGGCAGCCCGTGCAACGCGTGAGATCAATCAGTACGCCTTTGGGCATGTACATGCTCCCTTCGGTCGGAGGAGTATACAGAATATATTTGCGGCAGAATCAGCTATAGTTTCTCCACATTCACCATAAACGCCTTGGTCTCCGGGATCATGGTGTTCGCATCGCCGATGGTGGGCGTGAGCAGATTCACGCTGTCTCCGCCGCTCCCGTCCTCGGGATACTGCCATCCGAAGTGGTAAGGGAGTCCCACCTGATGCACCGTGTTCCCCATGACCTTGAACGGCTTGAAGCGCGCCGTAACCATGGCTACGGCCTTGACCTCTCCGCGTGCTGAGGTGACCTTGACCCGGTCTCCATTCCTGATCCCCAGATCGGCCGCGAGTTCGCGGCTCATCTCCACAAAGAGTTCCGGCGCCATCTCCAGGAGCCAGGGCTGGTGGCGGGTCATGACCCCGGTCTGCCAGTGTTCGCTCACACGGTACGTGGTCGCCACAAAGGGATAACGGTAATCACAGGAGTAGAAGATATCCTCGGCGTTCTTCCCATCCTCCACGTAGAAAAGTTTCGCCGTAGGGTTGATCCGATGTCTGCTCGACATGGGGTTTTCCTGGATCGGGCACTCCAGCGGCTCATAGTGCTCGGGGAAGGGGCCGTCGTTTCTGTCGGGTCCGAAGATGTGGGCCGCGCCTCCGGGCTTCATGATGAAGGGATTCCTGGAGTCCGGGTTGAGGGCGCCGTCAGGCTTCTTCAGGGGAGGCCATGCCCCGTCCGGCACGTCTCCGACCCACTTCTCATCCTTCCATTCAATGACGGCCCTTGCCGGGTCCCACGGCCGGCCGTACTCGTCCACCGAGGCGCGGTTGTAGATGATCCTCCGGTTCACGGGCCAGCACCACCCCCACTCCGGATAGAGCCCGATCCCTGAGCGGTCTTCTACTGAACGCCGGGCCATCCGGTTTCCCTCTTCAGTATAGGAATTGCAAAAGAGCCAGTTGCCCGAAGAGGTGGAGCCGTCCTCTTGAAGCAAGGCAAAGCTCGGCGCCAGCGTCCCTTTCTTGTAGAGCGTCCCCTTAATCTCTTTATCTTTCAGGAAATAACCGTTGATTTCTTTCGCGATCCGGTGCGTGTTGATCTTGTCCGGCGAACCTGCCGTATCCCCGGACCCATAATCCCAGGCGAGCTTGAGCACAGGGTCGGGAAAGACCCCTCCCTCTTGTTCATAAAGTCTCTTGACCCGGCCGTAGAGTTGGTTCACGATCTCGGCATCGGGCATGGACTCTCCCACGGGCGGAACCGCGGCGTACCGCCACTGCGCCCATCGCCCCGAGTTGGTGATGCTCCCCTCCTTCTCCACCGAAGAGGCGCAGGGGAGAAAGAAGACCTCGGTCTTGATCTCCTCCGGATTCACACCCGGGCCCCGCCAGAAGGAGCCGGTCTCATTATCGAAGAGATTGACATTCACCATCCAATCGAGCTTCCCGAGCGCCTTTCTCACCTTGCCGGCATTGGACCCGGAACAGGCCGGGTTCTGCCCCCAGGCGAAAAAGCCTTTGAACTTCCCCTGCGCCATCTCATGAAAGAGCGTAAGCCACGAGGCATCCTGCGTATCGTCCAGCTTGGGGAGCCAGGCATAACCGAAGTCATTCTCCGGTGTTGCGGCCTCACCGTACGCGGCCTTGAGGAGGCTCACCGAATATTTCGGATAATTGCCCCACCAGTTCGCGCTCATGGGCTCCTTCGTCTTGAGAGTATATTTTTCATGGTAAAGAGCAAGGCTCGTATCCGAGGCCCTTGGGGCCTTGAGGTATCCGGGGAGGGCATCAAAGAGAAGGCCGTGGTCGGTGGATCCCTGCACATTGCTCTCCCCGCGGAGCGCATTCACTCCGCCCCCGGCTCGTCCGATATTCCCGAGAAGGAGCTGGACAATGGCCATGGCCCGGATGTTCTGGGTGCCCACGGTATGCTGGGTCCAGCCCATGGCATAGAGGATGGTGGCCGCCCTGTCGGGCCGGCCCGTGGAGGCGTAGACCTTGTAGATCTTTTCAAGAAGTTCCCTGGACGTGCCCGTGATGGAAGAGACCGTGTCCGGATCATAGCGGGAGACGTGCTTCTTCAGAAGCTCAAGCACGCAGTGAGGATCGGACAGGGCCGGGTCTTTCCTGACAACGCCCCGTTCGTCCGTCTGAAAGGCCCAGGCGGATTTATCATATTTCCTGGAGACCGGGTCATAGCCCGAGAAGACCCCGTCCAGTTCACCGGGCATTTTGAATTCCTCGTTCACCAGGAAGGAGGCGTTGGTATAAAGGCGGACATAATCTCTATGGTAGAGATCGTTTTCCAGGATATAGCGGATCATCCCCGCGATGAATGCGATGTCGGAGCCGGAACGGATCGGGGCATAGATGTCGGCCTTGGAAGAGGTGCGCGTAAACCTGGGGTCCACGCTGATCACGGTGGCGCCCCGATCCTGCGCATCCGTGATCCACTTAAAGGAGATGGGATGGTTCTCGGCAGGGTTGCTCCCCATGATCAGGATCACATCGGCATTCCGGATGTCGATCCAGTGATTCGTCATCGCCCCTCTGCCGAACGACTCTGCCAGAGCCGCTACCGTGGCAGAGTGTCAAATACGGGCCTGATGTTCGATGTAGACAAGCCCGATGGAGCGGAGCCATTTTTGCAGAAGGTAACACTCCTCATTGTCCAGGGCCGCACTCCCCACATGAGCGATGCCGTCGCAGCGGTTGACAAGCTGTCCCTTGTCATTGGTCTGCACAAAGGTCTCATCCCGTGTCTTCTTGATCCTTTTCGCGATCTCATTCAGGGCCCAGTCCCATTCGACTTCTCTCCATGAATTTGCGCCCGGCGCCCGGTACATGGGCCGGATCGCCCGTTTGGGATTGTTCACAATCTGAATCAGGGATGCGCCTTTGGAGCAAAGAGAGCCTTTGTTGATGGGGTGATCGGGATCCCCCTCGATATTCACGACCTTCCCATCCCTGGTGTGGACGATCATCCCGCACCCCACCGCACAATAGGGACAGATCGTAGTGGTCACGGCTGCCCCCTGAATCCGGTTCTCCCGTTCCCTGGCCTCGGCCTCGGACGAGCTCAAACCTGCAATGGCGCCTGCTGTTACTGTGGTTCCGGAGAGTTTCAGAAAGTCGCGGCGGGTCAGTGACATGCTGCATCCTCCATTTGCGAACTATAGCATTTTGACTGCATGGAGTCAAACTGGGGCTTAGAACAACTTGGACTTAGAAAACCGTTCCCATGACGTACCTCGATGCGGAAAGCGCCGCCATGGCCCCTTCGCCCATGGAGGAGATGACCTGAGCGTTCTCCCGGACCACGTTCCCGCAGGCGAAGATGCCTGGAATTGATGTCTCGAACTCCAGGTTGACCTTGATGAACCCTTTGTCATCCTTGTCCACGTCCACAAAGGACGTATTGGGCATATAGCCGATATAGATAAAAACCGCGTCCATGTCCATTCGGGAGGAGACGCCGGTCTCCTGGTTTCGCACCTGGATCCCGGTGACGATCCTCTCTCCGAAGATCTCCTCGACCACGTAATCCTGCATCATCTCAATCTCTTTGGTATGGAGCACACGATCCTGGAGAATCTTCTCACTCCGAAAGAACTCCCGGCGGTGGATTAGAAAGACCTTTTCCCCGATCCCGGCAAGGTAGATCGCCCCCAGGAGGGCCGACTCCCCTCCGCCGACCACGGCGATCCGTTTGCCTTCGTATCCGAAGCCTGCGCAGTGGGCGCAGTAATGGACGCCCTTGCGGGTGAACTCCCTTTCTCCGGGCACATTGAGGAGCCTGGGCCGGCCGCCCGAGGCCACGATCACCGCCTTTGCGAGATAAGCGCCTCGGGAGCCGATCACCTTTCTGACCTTCCCATGCGTCTCTATGCTCCGGACTTCTTCCGGTTCAATGACCCCGACACCGAGTCCCTTGATATGTTTTTCCAGACGGGTGGTCAGGTCCCAGCCGTCCAGGTCAGGAAATCCCGGAAAGTTCTCGATCCTTTCCGCCACCGCGGGCTGGCCGCCGAGGACGGCCTTCTCAAGGATCACGGTCTTCAGCAGATTGCGCCCCGCAAAGACCCCTGCGCTCATCCCTGCCGGCCCGCCGCCGATGATCACCACATCATAAAGCTCGAACATTTTTCCTCATTCAATTCGATTGATGCTCCAAGGGCGATAATACCCGAGAAGTGATGCTCCCGCAAATGCCCCGAAATGAATTCAACGCCTCGATTTCCCCAAAGGTGTCAGACACCAATTTCCCACTTCAATCCTTGTTTTCATGGATGGCCCTCTCAACAAAGTCAGAAGTCAGAAGTGAGAAGTCAGAAGAAAGGTTTCAATCCTTGTTTTCATGGATGGCCCTCTCAACAAAGTCAGAAGTCAGAAGTGAGAAGTCAGAAGAAAGGTTTCAATCCTTGTTTTCAAAGTTTCAATCGTGGCAACGAGTTTCAATCCTTGTTTTCATGGATGGCCCTCTTCAACTCGGTACGGAGGCTCACGAACAGCCCATTCTACGCCGTTTCAATCCTTGTTTTCATGGATGGCCCTCTTCAACCGACAACGGGAGTCAGGCCCAAAGAGGTATATTTGTTTCAATCCTTGTTTTCATGGATGGCCCTCTTCAACACACACTCGACTCTCAGATCACTATTGAGCTTTTTCGTTTCAATCCTTGTTTTCATGGATGGCCCTCTTCAACCGGCAATGACATATATACGGACGTAGAGGAATTCTGGTTTCAATCCTTGTTTTCATGGATGGCCCTCTTCAACCTTTTCATACAGATACAGTCCTTTCATCTGACTGAGTTTCAATCCTTGTTTTCATGGATGGCCCTCTTCAACGAACTCTCCGGGGATTTGTGAAGGATCAATCCGCCTGTTTCAATCCT
>Ga0100385_1004647_pt1 | contig 11765 bp, 10 predicted proteins | sample CryGeymeta201509_FD_81543 | JGI IMG/M metagenome (GOLD analysis project Ga0100385, IMG submission 81543) | Groundwater microbial communities from Crystal Geyser aquifers in Utah, USA - Crystal Geyser metaG 2015-09 | ecosystem: Environmental > Aquatic > Deep subsurface > Groundwater | place: USA... | reverse complement strand
TTTTGCCATGACCATTAATTTATCATGACTAACTTTTAGAAGTTTAGAAATCTCTTTATCTTTGATCGCCATAATTTTTTTAGCGACATTCATAGCTGCCTTTTGGACACTATCGTTATTGTATTCGAAAAATGCAGCATGTAGCTCTTCATTAGCATTTAAAACTTCAGCAACATTAGTCTTAACTTTATCGTTTAGTGGCGCTCTAGCAGCAAAAAGATTGAAGCTGGCAAGAATAAGCATAGCGAAAGTCATTTTTTTAAACATTGGTGATCTCCTTTTGAATTCTATTTTGTTCAACATAACTATAAATAACAGGCACAATAAATAATGTAATAAGCTCAATGGTCATTCCGCCAAGAATAGGAATCGCCATTGGGCGCATGACTTCTGCGCCGGTTCCACTAGACCACATCACTGGTAGTAACGCTATAACTGTCGTGGCCGTGGTCATAAGAAGTGGTCTAATACGTCTAGACCCTGCTTCGACAATGATATCAAAAAGTTCTGCTGTATTTTGAGGTTTACGACGCGCATGTTCAGATTTAATAAAGCTCATTAAAACAACACCATCATCAACAGCAATACCAAAGAGCGCGATAAATCCGACCCAAACGGCGACAGATGTATTCACTCCAAGAATCCAAAGTAAAATGATTCCACCAGAAGCAGCAACTGGGATTGCTAAAAAGACAATGGCTGCATCTCTAAGTTTTCCAATCCCTAAATAAATGAGGATAAGATTAATAAAAAGAGACAATGGTATGAGCCACATTAATCTTGTGTTAGCTCTTTCTTGATTTTCCCATTGACCGGCCCAAGCGATTGAATACCCGGGTGGTAGTTTTATATTTTTAGAAACCTTTTCTATCCCTTCCTCAACAAAACCAATCGAGTCGCGATCACGAATATTCACCAAAACAGTCGCGCGTTGCAGACCATTTTCAGACTGAATCATGGCAGGACCTGTGACGACCTTAATTTGAGCAAGTTGAGAGATTGGAATATGCGGACCTAGTGGACTTGGTACTAGCACTCGTTTTAATTCTTCAATATCTTCTCTGAATTCTTTTTTATAGCGCATACGAATGGGATAACGTTCACGACCATCATAAAACTGACCAATCGACATTCCACCCACTGCCGTTTGTAGAATTTTATTCACGTCCGCAGAGTTGATACCAAAGCGTGAAGCGGCCATACGATCGATATGAAATTCAACATAGGGTTTACCAACGATCTTTTCAGCATAAACACCGTAGGCACCATCAATTGTTTCGACTTCTTTCGCAACATCTGCGGCCAAACTTTCAAGTTTATCAAGATCAGGACCAAAAATTTTAATACCAATTGGGGTTTTAATTCCAGTTGAAATCATAGCGACACGATTTTCAATGGGAAAGAGCCAAGCGTTTACGAGTCCCGGAACCTGAACCATTTGATCGAGTTCCTCCATAATAGAGTAAATCGTCGTTCCTGAAGGCCATTCGTCGTCTGGCACAAGATTAACCACTGTTTCAAACATGCCTATGGGTGCCGGATCAAGCGCACTTTTAGCACGTCCAAGCTTACCCACAACTTCACGAACAAGTGGATGAGTTGAAATCACTTTATCGGTATGGGCCAAAAGCTCTCTTGCCCTTGTCATTGATATATCTGGAGTCGTTACTGGCATATAAAGAATGCTTCCTTCATTAAGTGAAGGCATAAACTCTTTACCTAGTCTGGTACTGGCAAAGCCACTGATCAAAATCAGAACAGCAGGAATTAATAAAAACTTGCCTCTGTTTTTTAAAACATGGCGAAGCATAGGTTGATAGTATTTAAGAATAAAAATTGAAACTTTATTTTCCTCGATAGGTTTTAGACGTCCCTTAAGAAAAAATGACGATAGCGCTGGAACTAAAACAATCGAAACAATAACTGCCCCAAACATGGCAAGAGTTTTTGCCCATGCAAGAGGACCAAAGAGTTTTCCCTCAGCACCTTGAAGAGCAAACACTGGTAAGAATGTCACAATAGTAGTTAGAACAGCTGTTAAAATTGGTCCTGCCACTTCCCTAGCGGCTTCAACGATGACATCTATTCTCTTTTTAGGATCAGTATTGTTCGCTAATGCAGCGTAAATATTTTCAGTAATAATGATGCCCATATCAACCATTGTTCCAATGGCAATGACTAAACCAGAAAGACTCATAATATTTGAGTCAATTCCTAGTTGATCCATAAAAATAAAACTTATTCCAACACCAAATGGAAGTGTCATTGTTACAAGAAGCGAAGCTCTTAGGTGTAAAAGAAAGAACATGACGACAAAAACAGTAATAATAATTTCTTGAGTAAGAGCGCTGTAAACCGTTCCTAGAGTTTTTTGAATAAGCTCAGTTCTGTCATAAAAAGATTTAATGACAACACCTGGTGGAAGACCGTCTTTAATTTCTTCAAGTCGCTTCTTTACCCCATCAATAACTTCTTGAGGATTGGCGCCATAGCGCATGGTGACGATTCCGCCAACGGCTTCTTGGCCATTTTTATCTAGGGCACCACGCCTAAAGCCAGGCCCAGTGCCAACACTTGAAATATCTCTAACGCGAATAGGAGTTCCATCTTTTACGCCAACAACAACGTTTTCAATATCTTCAAGTGAGCGAAGAAAACCGACTCCGCGAATGACCATCTCGCGCTCACCTTGCTCTATAACTTCAGCGCCAACATCGAGATTACTATTTTGAATTGATTTAATAACTTGAGTAAAATGAACATCATAAGCTAAAAGTTTTCTTGGATCGATATCAACTTGATATTCACGAATGAAGCCGCCAACACTGGCAACTTCACTGACACCACTAACAGATTGTAAATGTAATTTAGCGTAAAAATCTTGAATAGCACGCAGTTCATCAAGGGATTTTTTATCAACGGCATCAGCCGAATTTTCTATGGTGTACATATAAACTTGACCAAGACCAGTTGCATCTGGACCAAGCATAGGAGTAACACCTTCAGGAACAATAGCATCAACACTTGAAAGCTTTTCTAAGATACGAGAGCGCGCCCAGTAAAAATCGATATCATCATTAAAAATAATATAGATCGTCGAGAAACCAAAAGCTGAAGTCCCTCTAATACGCTTAACACCAGGAAGGCCTTGAAGCGCGCTTGATAGAGGGTAAGTGAGTTGTTCTTCGATATCTTTAGGCGAACGTCCTGCCCACTCGCTGAAAACGATTTGCTGATTTTCGCCAATATCAGGGATGGCATCAATTCGAGCTCTATTAAATGAAAATATTGAAAAGACGGCGACCAAAACAAAGATAAGAATAACAAGAACTCTTCTTCTTATGGCGCCTTCAACAAGATTTTGGATCATATTATTCAAGATAGCCACCAAACAGCTGAGCTTGAGCATCTAAAAGGAAGTTCCCTTTTTCTACGATCTTGTCTCCCTCAGTTAAACCTTCTAAAACTTGAATATAGCTTCCAGCGCTATGACCTGTTCTAATCGTTTTAGCTTCAAAGCTTTTTTCACCTGTTTGAATCCAAATAATTTTACGTTTTCCAGTATCAACAACGGCAGATCTTGGAACAACCAACTCACGACTATTTAAATCAACTTGGAGATTTCCATCAGCCACCATCCCGATTTTTAATAAGCCATCTTCATTATCAAGAGTCGCTCTAACTTTAAGCGTTCTCGTTTTTGGATCTATCACAGGTGATACAAAATCAAGCTTACTTTTTAGAACAGTTCCAGGAAGTGCCGAAAATCTTAGGCTTACATCTTGATTATTAGATACGAGTGCGGCATCAACTTCATAAACATCCATTTCAACCCATACGGTTGATAAATCAACCAAATCAAAAAGACTTTGACCCTCTTTAAAATATTTTCCTTTAACAGCATTTCTAGCTGTAACAATTCCGCTAGTTGGTGAATAGATAGTGATCGTTCTTTTAACTTCGCCGTCTTTAAACCACTGCTCTCTTTGGGCTTCACTAATACCCCAATTGGTTAAACGCTCTTCAGATTGGCGAAGAAGATCACGGTAATCTTTACTATTAGGTTGTTTAAGAACCTGTTTTTTTGCAATAACAAATTCTTCCCCAGAAGAAATCAGTGTAGGACTATAGATATCAACGACGGCGTCACCTTTTTTGACAAACTCACCTTCTGACTTGATATAAACCTTCTCTACTCTGCCATCAACACGAAGAGGAATATTACTTTCCTTTTCTTGTGCCTGCATGACACTACCCAAAAGCCTTACGTCTTTAATCATTTGCATGGTTGATACGCTAAAGACCTTTGCATCAAAATGGTTTATTTGCGTATTACTAAGCTTAACTTTTGCCACAACACTATTTGAATCTGTTGAAATCACTTCAACCATTTGTTCACCATCAATTGGACATATTGTTGGAGATGGAGACGTAATCGAAGCATCATCTTTACAAGCATAAAGCTTTGTATCAGTCATTGTGCTCGCTGCAGGCTCATCACTATTTTGCATGACGACTTTGGTTAAGTTCATATGACAAATAGGACATTTTCCAGGCTCACTTTCATGAACTTGAGGGTGCATTGAGCAGGTATAATAAGAATGCTCAGCATGCTCTTTCACTGCTTCGCTCTTAGCTTCATGCTCCGAATGATCTGAACAGCCAAAGAGAAAAAGAGAAATTAATATAAGATATTTCATTGGATCACCATGTCGCTATTCCATAATTTTTGCTGAATATAATTTTCAGAAAGCTTTGCTTCCAATTCATTGGCCCTAAGTTCAATTTCTTGAAGTCTTAACTCCGACTGCAATAGATCAAAATACGAAACCCCGCCAATACGATAAGATTTTGAAGAGACTTCTTTGGCCGTTCTGGCAAAGCTTAGAGATTTTTTTGTAAGAGCAAGTTGTTGATCCAGAGATTTTGCTTCTGTACCCAGAGAGTACAATGTCGCTGATTTTGATTGTTCATAGTTTTTGAGATTAGATTTAGCGGCAACCCACTCGTTGGCGGCAATAGACTCTTGCCCAGATCTCGTTGAGCCAAATGGCAAAGGCATAGAGATATTGATTCCAACAAAGTCCCCGCGACCATCAATATTACTTCTTTTGGTATAATTCACACCAACAGTAGCGTCTGGAAGTCTGGCCCATCTGGCTGACGACTGCTCAAGCTCTGCAGCGCTTACTGCCGCTTTAAAAGATTTTTCTTTAGGATCATCATGAATTTTAACTGATTTAATTTTATTCCATGGAGTCCCTTTTATTGAGACGGGCTGATCTTTTCCAAGGATATAAGCAATATTTGAATTGATAGTCTCGATGACACCAGTTTTTTCCGCTATATTCGATTGAACTTGTTGATGGCGAATTTGAATATCAAGCAGAGCTTGTTGAGTGATTTTTCCATTACTATAAAGTTTTTTTGAAACTTGAACCATACTCCTGAGCCAAGCTTCATTTTCTTTTAAAAAATCAAGATCAAGTGAATGTCTTTTAAGGCTAATCAGATAACTCCAAAAATTTGCTAATAGCTTTTGAGAAGTAAATTCTGATTGATAATAAAATTGTTTTGCTCGCTGTTTGGCCGCATCTTCTTTTTTTGAAATGCGTGAGCCTAAAGGTATCTTTTGGGCAACACCAAAAACAATTCCACTCATGGGAGTTTTATCTCTTCTTAGTCCGTCATCAATAGGTAAATTTGCTGCACCTACTGAAACCATAGGATCACCCCACGCCCCAGCAACACTAGCAGCATCATCCATGGCCTTTGCCTGAAATTGAGTTGATTTGATGAGATCGTGTTCTAAGACTTGCTTTTGAGCCTGCATAAAATCGATGCTTTCAGCAAATGCGTTAGAAATCATTAGTGTTGTAATTAAGATAAGTATTTTCATCTGTTAATACTACGAACTAAAACGGAAAATGTGACAAGATTTTTATGGCTTTTTATTAATAAATTTCAACAACTTATCTAGCGAAAGAAATCAAGGGCAATTCCACCACGCTCATGAAACCTCTCCATAAACTTTGGTGTAATACCTGTTGTACGAAGAAACCCATCTTCACGCTCAAGAATTGTCTGATGCGTTATCCTATCACTTTCAACGCCTGTTAGCTGAATTAATGACTGAACAACACGTTGTCCTTCTTGATCTCTAGAGATTTGAACAATGAAGTGAACGGCACTGGCAATCTGTCTTCTGATCACATGATATGGAACATCATAACCTGCTAGCATATACAGAGTTTCCATTCTTGAGATGGCCTCATAAGGAGTATTGGCGTGAATTGAGCTCATACTTCCTTCATGTCCCGTGTTCATGACTTGTAAAAGATCAAACAGCTCATCTCCTCTAACTTCCCCAATGATGATTCTATCCGGACGCATTCTTAGAGTATTTTTAACTAAATCTCTAGTGCCGTAGTACTGCTTTCCATCATTAAGATTTCTAACGGCTTCAAGCCTAACAGCATTTGGTACATTGATTTGTAACTCTAAAGTATCTTCGATACTTACGACTCGCTCTTGATTCGATAACTCTCCAAGTAGAAGATTCAAAAACGTTGTCTTGCCTGTGCCTGTTCCGCCGCTAACAATAATATTAAATCTTGCAGAAACGAGGGCCTTAAAAAACTCAACCCACTTTTCATTAAGCCCAAAGACACCTGGGTTTTCATCAAAGCTTTTAATATGTTTTTGATATTTACGAATCGAAATGGCTGGATGTCCATCAACATAAGGTTCGCGAATAGCGTTTAGGCGTGATCCATCTGGAAGTCTTGCATCCATAATGGCATGTTCTGAATTAAATGTTTTTCCATTTTGTTTTGCTACGTCTTGTAAAAATTCATCAACATCTTTTCTTGGAAGCTGAACATTGAGCTGAATGAATTGTCCGGATCTTTCGACAAAGACACCATTGGCTCGATTGAGAACTATTTCATTAATACCTTTCTTAGCCGATAGCTCGTTTAGAAGATTCCATACAGCATTATTTGCATTCATATTCTTTTCCTCTATACCGGTCTATCGATGAAAATATTTGTTTCATTAATAGAGGCTCCATAAGCTAACATATTAATTGTTAATTCTTCTCTTTGATCCATAGACAATTCACCAAAGATTTCGGCGTACGAACAAGCACGATTGAGCATTGAAACCAATGCACTAAAACCTAGGTAAGCTCTGAAATGCATCAACTGTAAAATAAGCCAATCGATTTTAATCACTCTCGAGCCCATTGCTCTAAGCATTCCCTTAAGTTCCGTATCATTGACGATATTTTTTACTCTTAGACTCGTGTCTAAATCACAGCCACTTACCTCTGCACCTTTTAAGTACATTCCTAAAAGAAAGCCTCTTGAATAATTTTGTACACAGTTTTGAGAAACAAAGGTTTCAAGTGATAAAACATCATTTAAAAAAGTTGGGTCTTGAGCTGAAGCATAATTTCCGTTCCACATATAATTTAAGTAGAGTGCAGAAATTTTATCGCGAAAACCCATCCAACCAATCGATTTAATAAGTTTACCAACGGCACCAAATTGATTCACTTCAGAAAAATTTATTCTAACGAGCTCATAGAGATCTTTTCTTTTATAGATATATTGATCTAGTTCTTTGTAGAGTTGTCCGTTTGAAGACATGTTTGCTTTCAATAGCAAAGTCAGATGATCAGGCAATAAAGTATGTGGAAATTCATTCATATATTTATATTGTAATTCTCCACCTAAATCCCCGAAAGTGCGGTATTCTGTTCCTATGAAATTACCTGTTTTTGAAGAAGTAAAAACAACCGACTTTAGTGTTCCAGTACTGGTCAAGCTTCTCCACCGCGCTGGTGCAGGAAGATCTGCTATCTATATCCATTTAACGGCCAAAGAAGCTGAACAGGCCCAAACCCAAGCTGACGCGGTCGTTTCAGCGTTTGAACAACTCGGTGTCCATCCCAATCTTCCCTATCCTTGCTATGTTATTAGCCCCATTTTGAAGTTTCATCCTGTTTTGAATGTCGTTGCTCTAGAACAAAATCTCCCCTCTCATTTTAGACAAAAAACCAAAAGACTTAAGAATAAGGAGCAATCGCTTCTTAACCGAGTGAAGTTGGTTTCGGATAAAATCACCAATCTCGATCTGAGCGAGCTCGATCAAGCTGTTAAAACTGAAATGAAAGAGCATAAAAAGCTTTATAAACTCACAAGAGAAACACATTTTTTAGAAATGCTTTTAAAGAGTATAAAATAAATGGTTAAGAAAAATATCAAAAGAGTCCCTACAGATAAAATGAAAGAACTTAGTGGTTTTGAGGAAGTCTTTGATTTATTTGAAAGCACAGAAATTAGAGAAGGATCCATTGATCCACGCTCGGGTGATGATACTTTTCAACTTTATAATTTTTTAGAAAATGAAAATATTAGACTTCAAAAGCTAGATCAGTTTTATAGTTCAAAAGTTAAAACGTTAAAAAAACATCCACAAAGTAAAAATCTTTTAGCAGAGCAAAAGCAAAAAAAAGAGCAATTACTCAAACAACTCGTGCCTAAAATCCTGTCCCATGACTCCGCTTTTAACGAAGAGATGGAAAGACTTTTTAATAAGGCTTTCAAGCCTGTTGATCAAACTACTGAGTCTGACGATTAAGAAGAATCGGTCCACCAACATGTTTAAATTCTTCAAAGGCCAGCCCATTATAGTCATAACCATCAAGATGGTTTTGAACAAGGTAAGCTAGATAAGAATCCATACCGTGAATCTGGTCCATACCAAAATTTTCAAGAAATTCCTTAACGGCTTTTAACAATTCATCACTTAAAGCGATCTCACCTTCGGCGTTGGAAAAAGGATGAACAAAGCTTTTAAATTCATCAATCGTTAATCCCATACGCTGTGGCATACCAGCTTTAAAATGACCAAGACGATGGTTGGCAAAACTTGTTAACAAGATAGCTTCGAGATCGATCTCATCGACTTTATAATTTAAGTAATAATCATCAACGAGTTGTCCCGCCTTAACTAAAGCCTTAAATGTTTCACCAAACTTAGCTGCAAATGGGGCCATTTGTGAAAATGTCTCGATATGGGTGGACCATCCCTGCCATGATTCAAGAGTTTTAAGCTCTTCAGAGGGAAAATATGGGCGATAGAACTTAGGAATATCTAGAAAGCTCTCATCTAAAAAGTCGCCCCAGTAAGTTCCTAGAAATTTATCGTCGTTATCAAAACCTGTTTCGCGCAGTGCTTTTTTAATTTTTCTTTGCTCTACAGAAATCAACGTTAATCCAACTTTGTACAGATCTGTAAATTCAAACACACTGAATACGCCCTGTTCTCCCCAATCTTTTTGCGACTTAACCCACTCATGTCCAAGCGCTAAGATATTACGTGTTCGATGTCCGACTCTGTTGACGGCCATGCCGCCTTCTTTAATACCATCTTGCAGAGCAAGACTGGCATTAATGAGTCTAATAAAATTGAAGTTTAAAAATCTTGCGCGTTTTTCATCTTCAACTTTATTAAGTTCAGCAGCTAGATCATTAGTACCCTCGGCATAAGGGGCAATGGCTTGGTAAGACACATTTTGATTTTCATGAAAAGGATCGAGGCTACCTGTTGCCGCTTCTTTTTTTCGAACAAATCCATCGAGCATTGAAAGGTTGGGAAAAGGCGATTCGTATTCTAGGGCGTCGTAATAATCGACAAAACCATAATCTCTGAGACGCTCTTTTTTTTCTTTGTATTCAATTTCTTCAAGTGAAGAGTATGAGTCGCTCACAAGTTTAAAGAGATAAGTATAAGCATGCTCTACTCCTTTTTGGGCGTAGAGTTCTCTGATAAGAGCTTTTGCTTCATGAACTTGTTCGTAGTCTTCAGAATATTCAAACAGCAAGAGACTATCGTCTGTTAAAAAATAATAGTCATGATCAGGGTAATTTGGATCTTCGACATCGAAGGTCCAGACATTGAATCTGGCTTTTAAAAAAAGATAGAATTCAGAAGAATTAATAAACTCTTGTTTAATCTCATCAACCTCACATTGGTGATAAGCTTCAAGCCAATAATCAAAACGATCTGGATCAAGATCATCTCTTTTCCAAAGGTCGATATCTAAAAAGACATTTCGCTGCTCTGGAGTGAGTCTTGGCAAAAGAGCTGACATATTAGAAGAATCAAGCGCTCTAGAAGCAACATAGAGGGGCTGCATCGGAATTGCTGAAAGGCTTTGACCGTCTTCGATTAAAGACTGTATCGCCTCCAAGCCGTTATAGGCTTGAGCCTCGGCCAGTAAATTCTTGATCATATCTTTCAAGTGAGCTCCAAGAGTAATTTGGCTTATTTTAGCATGTATAAATCAATATTCGTCATATTAAAACCATCGGTTATTTAAGAAGATTAGCAAAAAAACGATAAGGTAGTCATTAGGAGACATTCTTGGAAAACACAGACACAACCATCGTTGCGACACGTAAAGACTTGCAGCTACCGCGCCGGTTTTTTCATATGGGCTCAGGCGTTACAGTTGCCTTTATTTATAATTTCCTCTTAACCCATCAACAAGCCGTTTCAATTCTAGGAACAATCGCGTGTGTTCTCTACATTATGGAACAAGTCAGAATTAACTATCCAGAGTTTTCAGGTCATTTCGAACAATTTTCTAAGTACTTACTTCGTGCTGAAGAACAGCTTAAAGAATCAGCTGGTATCCCTTTTGTGATGGGACTTTTATTACCCATCCTCTCCTTTCCCAAACCAATTGCTGTCGTCTCTATCCGCAACTTGGCCATTGTAGATCCACTCTCCGCTCTCATAGGAATTAAATACGGAAGACTTAGAGTCGTTGCTCATAAAAGTATTGAAGGATCGTTAGCTTTTTTTGCTGGATGCTTTACTTCAACTGCGTTGGTTTTTCTTGGTTATGCTCCAACAACTGGAACAGCTTTAGGCTTAGCCTTTTTTGTGGCCTTTACTGTCGGTGTTTTTGAAATGGTGCCGATTAGGCTGGATGATAATTTAACCATTCCACTTTTTACTGCCGCGGTCACTTGGCTTTATTGTATTATTCTTGAAATCCCCGTTTATTAAATGAAGTATCAAACTGAATATATTCCCTCTCAGTACCGCGTTGATTATCTTTTTGAAGATCATGGTGGCCCTGTTTATATTTGCCTTCACGGCTATGGACAATCTGGTGATAATTTCTATTCCTTAATTAAATCTGCCCTGCCAGAAAACTCAACCATCCTTGTTCCCAACGGTCCTTACCCACTTCCTGGAAAAGCGAGGACTATTGAGTGCCTCGGATTTGCTTGGTATTTCTACGATTCAAAAAGTCAGCAGTACTATGTACCGTATGATATTCCTGCCAATATCGTTAAGGATTTAATCGATCATTTAAATTTAACTGATAGAAAAAAAATTATTATTGGATATTCTCAAGGTGGTTATCTTGCTCCTTTTCTGGCGCAAGAGCTAACAGCGCTAGAAAAAGTCATTTGTATTAACTCTTCTTTTAGACCGGATATGATGAAAGAAGGAAAAGAAGATTTTAAAGTTCACGCTATCAGTGGAGCTGATGATGATATGGTCAACCCAATTGAAGCAAAGAAAAAACATGAGCAATTGAGTAACTTAAATCGCGAGGGTGATTTTAAACTTTTAGAGAACACGAATCATCGAATTAATGATGAGATTCTAAGAGAACTTAAGAACTACTTGGTTTGATCAGCACCTGCCTTAGCAAGCTCTTTTAATTCTTCTTCATC
>Ga0100385_1004638_pt1 | contig 11782 bp, 9 predicted proteins | sample CryGeymeta201509_FD_81543 | JGI IMG/M metagenome (GOLD analysis project Ga0100385, IMG submission 81543) | Groundwater microbial communities from Crystal Geyser aquifers in Utah, USA - Crystal Geyser metaG 2015-09 | ecosystem: Environmental > Aquatic > Deep subsurface > Groundwater | place: USA... | reverse complement strand
ATTATTTCTTTACTTTACTTTAAAACCATTTTCTTTTAGATTCTTTTTAGCCACGGAAAGTGTTACTTCTTTCAAAGTCATTTTACAAAGCGGACATTTTCCAGGTGTATCAGAAATAACATTCCAATCCATTGAGTCTTGATAGACTTTTCCATCTTTGTTTTTGTCGATCGCTTTTAGGTCAATTACTCCTTCACGCACAATGGAAGTAGCCGCCTCGCTTTTTTGTTTTTCCATTTTCATATCGCCATGGTTGTGCATGTCATGTTTCATATCCATTTTTTTTGTTGAGTCACCGGATACATCGCTCACGGCTACTACATCTTTTTCCATTCCACTGCCGCAGCAAGATGATTTATGTTCTTGTGCTAATGTTAAATTAGAAAGCAAATAAAACATTAGTCCTGCCAAAACCAAAGTGGCAGAAAGAAAGTTTCGAGATTTTTTTGTGTTCATTTTGAACTCCTTTTTTATTGTTTGTTGTTATTATTTGAGAACATTTTACATTTTCATTCCGTTCATGTCGTCGGAAGAAGATTTCTTTTTTTCTGGTTTCGATGTTCCTCCGTGTTGATGTCCGGTTGGCCTTCCGGTTTTAAGTTGACTTTCGGAGTCGATCAAGAAACCGCCACTATGTGGATAGATTTATCCCAATTTTTGATTGTCCAATTCTATTTATAACCTTTTTATAACCGATTTAAGTTTATTTTGTATAGCTGCCGCTACTTCACCCAATTGATTATTTCCAACCGCCATCATTGAAGCTACCGGATCAATTGCAGCCACAACTATCTCTTGAGCTTCTTCATAAACAACAATGTTGCAAGGAAGCATCAATCCAATATCGGTCTCCATCTCCAATGCTTTGTAAGCATACGATGGATTGCATGCCCCAAGTATTTTGTATTTTTTGAAATCAATGTCAATTTTTTTCTTAAGTGTTTCTTTAACGTCAATTTCTGTTAAGACTCCGAAGCCTTCTTTCTTTAGTTCCTCGGTTACTTTTTGTATCGCTTCTTCATAGGACAAATTTACTTTTGTCTTAAAAGCATATTTAGTTGTTTCCATTTTTATTACTCCTTAATTATTGTTTTATTGAATGACTCAATTAATTCTCTAATAATTTTCCTTCGAGACGCGCCTGCTTTTTCATTTCCCAGGATCTCCACAAATAATAAATAACCGGGTAAACTGCCAATTCCATCAAGACAGAAGTAACAACACCTCCAAGCATAGGCGCTGCAATGCGTTTCATAATATCGGCTCCCGTTCCATGACTCCACATAATTGGAGCTAAGCCGGCGAGAATTACTGATGCTGTCATAATTTTCGGTCGTACTCGTTTAACAGCGCCGTGATGGATAGCATCTTTCAATCCTTTCAATCCCGTAAGCAATCCTTTTTCTTTCCATTCTTTTAGGGCAACGTCAAGGTAGAGTAACATGACTACACCTGTTTCCGCATCCAATCCGGCAAGCGCTATTATTCCCACCCAAACTGCAATACTTATATTATAACCGAGCAGATAGAGAAGCCAAAAAGTTCCAACAAGAGAAAACGGAACTGCAAGAAATACGATTCCAACTTTTACTAAAGACTTAGTATTTAAATAAATGATTACAAAGATGATGAATAGCGTCATCGGGATTACATACAGCATTCTTTCTTGCGAACGGAGCATATATTCGTATTCACCGCTCCATGAGATGTTATAACCTGCGGGTAGTTTGATTTTTTCCGATACAGTCTTTTGTGCGTTTTTTACATAAGTACCGACGTCAATGTTTTTAATGTCAACATAAACCCATGCGTTCGGGCGCGTGTCTTCACTTCTTACAACCATTGGACCTTTACGCGGTGTAATGGTTGCAAGCTGCCCCATTGGAACTTGCTCACCGGTTGGCGTAGGCACTAAAACTTTTTTCATCGCTTCAATATTATCTCTAAGTTCTCTGCTGTAGCGAAGATTTACAGTGTACCTTTCCAATCCCTCAACAGTATTTGTAACAGACATTCCGCCCATTGCAGATTGTATCACCATTTCAACATCTTCAATAGTTAGTCCATAACGAGCAGCTTCTTTTCTATTGATTTCTATATCGAGATAATTTCCTCCGACAGCTCTTTCAGCAAAGGCGGTTAAAGTACCCGGGACAGTTCGCATTACAGATTCAATTTCTTTTCCAATATCTTGCAGAGTTAATAAATCGGGCCCGGATATTTTTATCCCTACGGGAGTTTTAATTCCCGTGCTAAGCATATCTGTTCTTGTTTTGATAGGCATAGTCCATGCATTTGTAACACCGGGGAACTGAATAGCGCGATCCATTTCATCAATAAGTTTTTGAACGGTCATTCCTGGTCGCCATTCATCTTCAGGTTTTAGCATTATCGTAGTTTCAATCATATCAAGTCCGGCGGGATCAGTAGCTGTTTCTGCGCGTCCTATTTTTCCAAATACGTGATGAACTTCGGGAAATGTTTTTATGATCTTATCCATCTGCTGAAGAATTTCTCTCGCTTTAGTAATTGACATACCTGGCATTGTTGTAGGCATGTATAGCAGATCGCCTTCATAAAGAGGGGGCATAAATTCTGAACCAATTTTATTGTAAGGAATGATTGTTAACCCAAGAATAATTAGCGCCGTAACAAGCACAGCTTTGTTGTGCTTAATTACAAAATCAACAACGGGGTGATAAATTTTTATAAGAAATCTGTTTATAGGATTTTTTTCTTCGGGTAAAATTCTGCCTTTAATCCAATAGCCCATCAAAATAGGAACAAGAGTAACAGAAAGAATTGCGGCGGCTGCCATTGAATAAGTTTTTGTAAATGCGAGCGGTCTGAATAATCTTCCTTCCTGCGCTTCAAGCGTGAATACCGGAATGAAGGAAACAGTGATCACTAAGAGAGAATAGAAAAGAGAAGGTCCGACCTCCTTTGAAGCGTCAATAATTAGCTGCCATCTTTCTCTTCTTTGTTCCGGTGGTTTAAGCATATCGTGTTCAATATGTTTGTGCGCGTTTTCGATCATAATTATTGCGGCATCCACCATTGCGCCAATTGCAATTGCAATTCCACTCAAAGACATAATGTTTGCGTTAATGCCCTGCCAGCGCATAACGATAAATGCCATGAGTATCGCTGTAGGCAGTGTAATGATTGCTACAAATGCGCTTCGGGCGTGAAGCAGGAATAAAATACATATTAGAGCTACAAATAAAATTTCTTCTATAAGTTTTTCTTTTAGAGTATCTATCGCTCGTTCAATTAAACCGGCGCGGTCATAAACAGCTTCAATTTTTACATCGGAAGGTATTCCGGCTTTTAGCTCTTCAATTTTTTGTTTTACATTTTCAATCACTTTAAGGGCGTTCTGCCCGTAGCGCATAACAATAATTCCACCGACAACTTCGCCTTCGCCGTTCGATTCAGCCAACCCTCTTCGCATCAAAGGTCCAATTGTAACATCTGCAACATCCTTCAAATAAACGGGCGCGTTCGTCATTTTATTTACCATTAAAGGAATGTTCTGGATATCCTCCACAGATTTGATGTATCCGAGTCCGCGCACCATAAATTCCATTTCGCCCATTTCAATAACTTCGCCGCCAACGTCGTTATTGGATTTTTTAATTGCCATCTCAATCATAGGAAGGGGAAAGTTGTAGGCAAGTAATTTTGCAGGATCAACCGTAACTTGATATTGCTTTACATAGCCGCCGATACTTGCAACTTCTGAAACTCCATCAACTGCCGATAAAGCATATTTAAGATACCAATCCTGTATCGAGCGAAGTTCTTGAAGTGATCTTTTATCTGAAGTAAGTTTATATTCGTATACCCAACCAACACCTGTGGCATCCGGTCCTAATGTGGGCACAATATTATTTGGAAGCCGCTGCTGAGCATAGTTTAAATACTCAAGCACTCTGCTTCTTGCCCAATAGATATCAGTTCCATCTTCAAAGATTACATAAACAAGAGAATAACCGAAGAAAGAATATCCCCGCACTACTTTTGAACCGGGTACTGAAACCATCGCTGTTGTTAAAGGATAGGTTACCTGGTCTTCAACTATTCTTGGCGACTGTCCCGGATATTGTGTATAAATAATTACCTGAACATCGCTTAAATCCGGTATCGCATCTACAGGCGTACTTAGCATTGAATAGATTCCGACGCCGATTAAAAATAAAGTTGCAAGGATAACCATGAATTTATTTCTAATTGAAAACTCTATAATTTTTTCTAACATCTTTTCTCCAGTGTAAATTTATAATTGTCCTGTAACTTGCCACGACCTTTAGGTAGTTGGGAATATAGAATAGAGGACTCCGGCTTTAGCCAAAATTTTTTAACTAACATTGGGCTAAAGCTCATTTCTTTTTTGTATTCACATAATCCACGACTTAAAAGTCGTAGCAATTCAAAAATCCAAATGTCTATTTTATCTAACATATTTTTTTATTTATACAATGTTCGTCGAGAGCAATAAGGTCATTTTACCTTAAAACCATGTTTGATAAGATTTCCTTTTGCTTCATGCAAAGATGATTCTTTTAGAGTCATCCCGCAGATAGGGCATTTGCCCGGCTTATCTGAAATAACATTCCAATCCATTTGATCCTGAAAAACTTTTCCATCTTTATTTTCATCTATCGCATTTAAATCAATCACGCCTTTACGAACAAGATTGTTATCTCCATGTTTCATTTCAGTCTTGTTTGATTTTGTTTTTTCGTTCTTGTTCACAACATCATTTTTATCTGGACCTGACTTAGTTTGTTCATTCGATTTTTGTTCATCCATTGGCTTAGACATATCCATTCCTTCATGACCTCTCATCTGTTGAATTGCCGCTTTAAGATTACTTTCTGAATCAATTAGGAACTGCGAAGAGACAACTATTTTTTCACCATCTTTAATTCCTTCGAGCACTTGGACAATACCATCGGATGAAACGCCAAGTTTAACATCCCGCGGATCGAAATAACCGCCGCCAAGAGACATTACGGCAATTGTCCTTTCGCCGGTGCGGATGATTGCTTGATCCGGCACTACAACAGCATCAACAGAAATTGGGGATACAAGTTTTACAGTTGCAAACATTCCAGGCTTGAAATCGTAATTCGAAGTGTTCTTTACTTCGGTTCTTACTTTTATCGTTTTAGTTTCTTCGTTTAAATAAGGATAAATATATGTTACTGTTCCTTTGTAAGTTTTGCCGGGCAGATAGGAAAGCTCAAGATCAACTTTCTGACCGAGCTTAACCCATGGTAAATCTACTTGATAAATATCTGCCATTACCCAAACATTTGAAAGATCGGCAACTTTATACAATCCCATACCAGCCATAATTTGCTGTCCTTCAAAAACCATTTTTTCCACAACCGTTCCGTTTACTTGCGAATAAATAGTAAGTGTCTTCTTCGGAGCGTTATTTTTTTCAATCTCGTTTATATCTTTTTCAGAAATATCCCAGTAGAGTAATCTTCGTTTAGCGCTATTGACTAATTCTTGAGCGCCATTTTTAACATCTTCGGAACTATTAGAAACTTTTTTTAAGTAACGAATTGCCTGTAGATATTCTTCTTGCGTGCTAACAAGTTCCGGGCTGTAAATTTCGAATAGTGGCTGCCCTTTGCTTATGTACTTGCCGGTGTAATTAACAAATAGTTTTTCTACCCAGCCCATAATTTTTGTAGTAACGGTTGTTACTTTTCTTTCGTCGTAGTCAACCTTTCCCGTTGTTCTAATTACATTTTGAAGTTTTTGTTTTTTTACTGTTTCTATTTTTACGCCAATATTTTGAACCGTAACCGGATCAATCTTAATGCCTTCGGCGTTCTCATCGCCTTCATAAACGGGTACTAAATCCATCCCGCAGTCGGGCGCAGTTCCGGGTTTATCCGAAGTGAACCACGGATGCATCGGGTCTTGATAGTATGCAATTTTCTTTTGACTGCCGCCGCCTTTTTGGGTTTCATAAACCGGTACAAAGTCCATTCCGTCCGGCGCTTTTTTAGGCGTAGAGGAAGTATTTGCAGGATTCATAGGATCTTGATAGTAAAGAATTTTTCTTTCAGTCCCATTTTCTGAAGCCGTTGTTGATTTGAATACGAGCCAGCCGATTCCTAATCCGACTACAAGAAATACAACGGCAGTGATAATTATTTTTTTCATTCGTGAACTCCTATTTTCTATTTAATTTTTTCTACAATTTGGTTTATCGATAATCCTACCGCTTGTTCAAGCTGAGCTTTTGCCTGCTGAAGATTCATTTCGCTCATATAAAAATCTAACTTTGCCATAAACAGCATCCGATAAGCATCTATCAGCATTAAGAATTCTGTTTTACCTGTTTGGTAAGCTGCAAGAGTTGATTGAAGCGTTTGTTCAGCTTGTGGAATTACTGTGTACTTATTCAGATTATATAAATTTCTATTCGTTTCTAATTTTACCACTGCATTCTGAACTTCGTAAGAAATCATATTTTTCATTGCATTGAATTGTTCTTCCGCAGTTTTGATGTTCAATTCATTCTCTTCAACTTTTCCGCTGTATTTATCTTTAGACCAAAAAGCAATGGGAACATTTACGCCAACCATTGCCGACCAGAAATCAGTATTTGTGCCTACCATATTTTTATACATTAATCGAACCATAAAATCGGGATAGAATTCAAGCGCTGATGCCTTCAATTCATTTTTGTACATATCGATATTGAAATTCATTCCTTTCAATTCCGGACGATTTAAAACTGCAGTTGGCAGTAATTGCTGATAAGTGAAACCCGGAATATCTTCTGAAATTTCTTTGATATCACCCAATGGTTGGTAGGGAGGACGGTTAAGAATTGTATTAATCATTGTTTCACCATCTTTTTGCTCTTTATAAAGATTAACTTCTTCATTTAATAGAGAAGACAATTCTGTTTGTGCGCGTATTATATCCGTTTGTTTTCCCATTCCTACTTGATATTGTTTTGACGCTATCTCTACAAACTGTTTGAGCAATTCTTGATTTTCTTTATTGATATCAATTTTACGTTGAACGAGATAAAGTTCGAAATAAGAACTTTTTAAATCTCTAATTATTTTATTTTTTAAAGCGTTGAATTGTTCTTCAAACATTTTAGCGTTATTAGAAGCTGACAACCCCATTGCGTTTAGCTTGCCGGGGAACGGGATCATCTGTTGAATAGAGTAATCCATTTCCATATTGTTTTTTAATGGATTTGGGAATGATTGCACCGGAAGTTGAAAAAATTCAATTCCAACTTGAGGCGCATCCCATGCGGTTACTTGCTTCACTTTAGTTTGTCTGCTAAGAAATTGATTTTGTGCGGCTTTTAATTGTGGATTGTTTTGTAATGCTTCATTAACTAAATCTTCTAATCGTATCGTTGAAGATTCTTGTGCATAAACCGTAAAAGTTAATCCAAATATTATTAATAGCGCAGTTAGATTTTTTTTAAGCATTCGTTTTTCTCCTAATGTTTCTTTTCATAATCCGAATTACAAGAATAGTTGAAAGCAACAAGTTATTTCTTTCCATTTTTTACTTTCGGTTCTACTTTTTATCTGACAAAATGAATTGCCATAACGACAACCATTATGATACCCATACCAATCATCCAGGGGGAATCCATCATCATCCCCATTCCCATCATTCCATGTTTTGAAGTTGAAGCTTCAGACTTTTTCACCAATTCCATTCCACACTTTGGACACTTACCAGATTTATCAGCATGAACTTCCGGGTGCATTGTACAAGTATAATAATCTTCACTTAAAACATTACCGGAAGATTTTGTGGAGTCTATTTTTACATACACAGTGGGAATCAAATCCATTTCACATATTGAGCATTTCCCCGGCTGTAAAGATTTAACTTCAGGGTGCATTGTACAACTGTAAATTGTATCCGCTGAGAAATCAGTTTTATTGTCCAAAAAACTTGAAAGATTTGCTGAGTCGGTGCTTTTAGCCATCATGCTAATATTGATGAAGGCAAAAACAAAAACGTAATAAATTATTTTATACATGATTGTTCCAAAAATTGATTATTAAAAAACCGTTAACCATTCACTTATAAGTGATGGTATAGTAAGCCGGTGAAAATTGATACTAACTTTAGCCGGTGAAATTTATTTAACCGCTAAGCTAAGTATTAGTAATAATCAAATTCTGAGGTTATGATTAGAAAGGAAGAGTTTGGGTGTTGTCTCTGTTGGTGGAGATGAATCAGAAAAAAATTTTGAAGAGAAATCAGTTGAATATTCATCTTGTTGAAATGTAAAAGGAAACAGATCTACCTGAACTGATTTATTAGTTGATCCAATTTGATTTAGAAGATATTCATCTGTCCCGAGAATTGATGCAAGTTTGACTTCGCAGCATTTATGAGGAGTTCGGGTTATCACTAATTCATCGGAAGATGACATTTCGTCGGAACAGGCTTCATCCGTTACGCTCGGCGCTTCGCACATTCCGCAAGAAGACAATGACGCTTTTTTCTCCATGCTGCAAAAATGCAAGGAAACCGTAAATCCCGTATTGATTATAAAAAACAACGCGGTTAAGGTTATTAATGATATGTTCTTAAAAAGTTTTGTCATCTCTTTTGTAAAATTAGACTAATTGAACCGAATGTCAAGTGAAAAAAATTCTCGAATGAAAATTAAGCTCTGCTGCCAAATGAATCTTATATTTTTTTCATTCTTTGTTTCAAAATTTTGAGGAAGAAGGGGAAAAGAAAAAGAAAAATTTTGTTGGTTTACTTCCAAAAGAATTTTTATTATTGAAGTGTTTCTATTTAAATTTACCTGCCTGCCATAAGGCAGAATAAAAAACTTAAAAAAGGAGTCAGCTATGCCCATTTTAAAACCGTACAAAACCATTCCGGAACTTTATGAGTTTCTAACTGAAGAATACGGGGTAACTATGGAAAGACCGGTGTTGAAACAAAAGGTCAATAATCAATGGGTGGGAATTTCTTACAGTCAATTAAAAGAAGAAACTGAAAATTTAGCATATGGACTTTCTTCTCTCGGAGTGAAAGCCGGAGATAAAGTTTCCATTATTGCTGAAAATAGACCGGAGTGGGTTTACGCAGATATGGCAATCCTGGGGCTGGGAGCTGTTGATGTTCCCTTGTATCCTTCGCTAACCGCAGACTCCATCGAATTTATTCTAAATAATTCAGAATCAATTGGAGTAATTATTTCCAATAAGTTTCAGTTAAACAAAGTTTTGAAAGTCAGGAATAACTGCCGCTTGCTGAAATTTATTATTGTGATGAACGAAAAAGATTCTCCGAACGAAAACAGTATTTATTCTTTAAAATCAATTCAAGAACAAGGATCGGAAGCAAAAAAACAAAATCCGCAATTCTTTAAAGAGCAGAGAAACCGCATAAAAGAAAATGACATCTGCACCATCATTTATACATCCGGAACAACCGGCGAACCGAAGGGAGTGCTTCTTACACACAAAAATATTGTCTCAAATGTTCTTGATGCACTCAAAGCATTTCCAATTGGACCGGATGATATCTTCCTTTCGTTTTTACCGCTCTGTCATATTTTTGAGCGGATGGCAGGCTATTACACTGCATTCTCTGCAGGCGCAATGATCGCTTATGCTTCCAGCATTGAATCTGTTGCCGGCGATTTACTTGAAATTCATCCTACAATAGTTACCAGTGTACCGCGATTGTTTGAGAGAATTTATTCGAAAGTAATTAAGAATGTTGAAAGCCAACCGGCAAAAAAACAAAAAATATTTAATTGGGCGATTGGGGTCGGGAAGAAATATCACGCTGCTCAAAAAGCAGGTAACCTTCCCATTGGTTTATCGCTCCAGCATAAAATAGCCGATACCTTGGTTTTCAAAAAGATCAGAGAAAAAACCGGCGGCAAACTTCGCTTCTTTATTTCCGGCGGCGCTGCACTTGCCAGAGAACTTGGAGAATTTTTTGAAGCCATTGGAATTGTTATAATTGAAGGCTACGGACTGACCGAATCGTCTCCCGTTATTGCAGCAAACCGCGTTGATAGTTACAAATTCGGTACTGTCGGGAAACCATTCCCTTCGGTCGAAGTAAAAATTGCAAGCGATGGTGAAATCCTTGCGCGCGGCGCCTCTATTATGCAAGGATATTTTAAGAATAAAAAAGAAACCGATGCTACCATTATTGACGGCTGGTTACATACCGGTGATATCGGAGTTTTTGACGCCGAAGGATTTTTAATGATTACCGACAGAAAGAAAAATCTCTTTAAAACATCCGGCGGTAAATATATTGCCCCTACTCCAATCGAGAATCTCTTTCTTGCAAGCAAATACATTGACCAGTTTGTGCTTATTGGCGATCGAAGAATGTTCTTGTCAGCGCTTATCGTTCCCGATTTTGAAGCATTAAAAGAATATGCCGACAGCCATAATATTCAATATAAAACTAATAATGATTTAGTGGATATTAAAGAAATTTATGATTTGTTGGATGAAGAACTTGGAAAATTCCAGAAAAATTTAGCTAACTTTGAACGCATCAGAAAGTTTGCGCTGCTCGATAAACCCTTCACTTTAGAAACAGGTGAACTAACGCCAACATTAAAATTGAAGAGAAAAGTTATTGAGGACAGGTATAAAAATTTAATTGAAGGAATGTACCAGGGGTTATAAGGTGAGTCAAAGTAGTAAAAAGGCAGTTTTGTTCCTGTTCAAAACTGCCTTTTTATTTTACATTTCGTTTTTAGGATTTTCTAATTTCTCCAAAAGATGGTTGAGGTCAAGTTCCATATCTTCCTCTGTAAAGAAAGGCTCCCCGTATTTTTTCCCAATTTTGAAACCGTAAAATTCCGCCCGAGATTCAATAAATTTAATAAATTCAGGAGTGCTGATAAATGTTTCCGGTTCTTTACTTTTAGCATCAAAGAATTGAGTAGCATACGCCTTAACCGCTTTCATTTTCAATTCGAATGTTTCACTAATATCAACAATAAAACTTGGCTCAAACGTGTAGGTTTGCATATAATAAAAAATTCTTTTAGGGCGGTAGGTAGCTTGCAATTTTTCTTTCTCAAAAGTTTTCATCTTCGCTACTCCGGAGAAGAAATATGCTTGTTTTACAAGTTCGCTTGTCCTTACATGATCGGGATGTCTGTCATTCATGTATGGTGCAAAAATAATTTTGGGTTTGTTTTTCCGAATTTTGGAAATGATTTTTATCAAATTTTCTTTTGAGCCGGTAACCTCTCCATCAGGAATATGCAGATTCTCTCTCATTGATATTTTCAAAGCGATGGCAGATCGAAAGGCTTCTTTCTGCCTTGTTTCCGCAGTTCCCCGTGTTCCTAATTCCCCTTTGGTTAAATCAATAAGCCCAACTTTCAAACCGTGTGAAGTTAATTTAGCAATGGTGCCTCCCATCGAAAGTTCTGCATCATCCGGATGCGCTCCAAAAATCAGTACGTCAAGATTCATTTTTTCACTCCCTGATTTCGTTTTATAAAAAAGAAATTTATTCCGTAATGAATTATACTACTTTCTCTCATTTTTTTAAATATTTTTCTTCTTTATTAATGTACCCCACGCAGTAATTAACTGAATAAATCCTTAATCTTACTCGTTTTTAAGTCTTAAAGGTAGATTAAGAAATCAATTTTATCTTTTCCCTAACGTGGACAAGCCAGAACCAATTTATCACATTAGAATGGTTGAATGAAAAACATCCATCCATTCATTTTCATTCAGTCATTCTTTCGCTTTAT
>Ga0100385_1004637_pt1 | contig 11783 bp, 11 predicted proteins | sample CryGeymeta201509_FD_81543 | JGI IMG/M metagenome (GOLD analysis project Ga0100385, IMG submission 81543) | Groundwater microbial communities from Crystal Geyser aquifers in Utah, USA - Crystal Geyser metaG 2015-09 | ecosystem: Environmental > Aquatic > Deep subsurface > Groundwater | place: USA... | reverse complement strand
TAAGTTCTTTACCAACTTTAAAGAATGGAACTTTCTTAGGTGGAACCTTAACAACTTTACCAGTCTTAGGATTGCGACCTTCATAAGCTTTGTAGTTTCTGTTTGCAAATGATCCAAAGCCTCTAATTTCGATTCTCTCGTCATCAAATAATGCCTTAATCATACTGTCAAAACAAATGTTCACAACTGTCTCAGCTTGCTTGTGAGTTACATTTGCTTGTTTTTCTAGTGCTGCAATTAAATCTGCTTTTGTCATATCTCTCCTCCCTCAGGGAACATCGTTTCTAACTTGTTGTAGTTACTAAAGCCCTATCGGCTAAAGTACCAAAAACATTAATTATTTCGAGATGCCAATTTATATTCACTATTAGCGTTTTGAATACACTTCAATCTTAGCACCTAACTAACTGATTTCACAAGAAACATAAGAAAGTCAGTCATCATCGATATAAAGATGCCGTAAAATTAAAGAAACCTTAATAATCTTACGAAAATAGTCGTAAGGATAAATTATGAAAAAGATTTTGATTATAACATTACTACTAAATTTCGCTTCTTGTATCCCTGATGGAACTCGAAGAACCTTGGCGACTATTTCCTCAGGTAATAATATTACAACTTGTGAGGACTCATTCTTTGACCTTACATCTGGGGACACCTGCCAAAGTGCTTGTGATGAAGATACTCAACAAGAGGCCACTGAAGAACAGATTTCAGAAATCGTCAATAATAGTGATGTCGCTGACGACATTAAAGAAATTGTGCAAACATCAAAAGGTGTTTGTATCGAAAAAGAAACAATCCCAACAAGACCAAGTGATTCAATTTTTATCAATGGAGACTTCTGTGTTTGCAAGGCCGGAAAAGTGGCGAGTGTTAACGCAGACTCAAGCTGTTCTGCAACATGTGCAACAAAATCAGATGACTTTGCAAAACTCTATGGGTCAGTAACAGTTGGTCCCCTCGAATCAGGTAATGATAGCTTTAAAAACCTATACGGTTGGTGTACAAACTCAATAGACAATAATCAAGTAAACAATCCAAGTTGCCAGTTAGTTTTAAGAAATACAAATAACGAAACGATCCCTATTAATATTGAAGTAACTTCAGGATCTAACCGCTTCAGTGTTCCTCTTACAAATGCAACTTTTGGAGAAACTTATTCATTTAAAATTCAAGAAACCGGAACACAAGTTGAAAACGCAGTAAGTGATATCAAGCAGCTTCGAATGAAAGAACCTGAAGATGACGGTGGGATAATTTTAGACGATGAGTTACACTTAACACTTATAAACCAATACACATGTATCTTAAGAACAACGAGTGTTAACGAAGCGACAAGCCAAAACTTCTATGTCGACTACGCAAGATATCACTACTACCAACAAGCTACGTCACCAGTCCTCCCGCTCGCTCCAGGAGCGGCCACAAGAATCTTTTGTCACGACTATGTAAAAGAAGGCAATGTGAATGACAAGGTACAATACGCACGACTTGAAACGATTCCAGGCCATTTCACTGTTTGGGATGTTCAAGATCCAAGATTTTTAAAAGACGGAGATAACCTTACCGTTGACTATCTCATCAAAGAAAAACTTGAAAAAATGGGTGTTACAAACCCAACACTAAAGAGTTATTTTGGGACCATTAGTACATGTGTCGCGCCAGATAGTGCGGATAATATTTGTGTCGGACCTGACATCTTAGGTTTTGTTATGACACCATTCACTGACTCAACAGGAAAGTCATTTTGTCCTGGAGAAGCTCAATACAACGACCAAACAAAGCCTGAGTTTGTCGCGATTGGTGAAGTTGTTGGAACACCAACAGAAGGTCTATACTTTGCTGAAGGAGAAAGAGAAGTTGTTTCAATCACCAATAGTGACGGCTCTACAACAGAAACAGAAATCCAAAGAGATCTTATTCTGGTTAGAGAAAATATTCTCAAAAAGATTTGGTTTCATTTGAGCTCTACTGGTGTTCCTTATAAACCAACATCTTCAACAGAGAGACAAGCGACATATTTCTACTGGCCGCCAAACTACAACACACCTTTTGTTCAACAAAAAGGCAATCAAAAGCTTTATACTGTAAAAGGCCCAACGGAGATTGGAACAAACGGAAGAACAACAGAAGTTCCAACGTCATTGATACCACACGACAGAAAGGCTTACTGTGTACCAGCAACTTCGAATTAAACGAAGAAAACTTTTTTAAATATTTTATACATAGGATTTAGATACTCGCCATAGAAGTGGACGAGTATTCCAATTCTAACTCCCCACAAAATAGAACTTTTTAAAAAGTACATCCAAAGTCTTTTAAAAATTCCCTGACCAGCGTGAATTAAGAGTTTAGAGAGAATGAAACTAAGAGCAAAAGTCCCTAGCATCCAAAGACCAGCTGTTTTAAGCTTTTCATGATCCTCAATGATTTTTGAGGCCTTAGGCAAAGCTTCCTTATCTTTCATGAGTGTCGCAACATAAGTTAACATCTTTGGAAACTTCTGAAGAAACTTATGGAGATAACTCCCCTCTGCTTGTGACAAGATATCATTTTCAATATCCTTCACACTCTTATCTTTGAATTGTTCATGAATAAGATTAAAAGTTTGCTCCATCTGCTTAGGATCAAGCTTAACGTCTTTGTTAGAGTACTTCTGTTGAAGGTCCTTGACCGCATCAACCATTTCTTCAGACTGCTCTTGTAGTTCATCGTATGAATCATCATTATCAGAATCAGCAAAAACAGAGGGACTACAAAGTAGTCCCATCTTTAAGCATATAAATAGAATAGTTAAAAACTTACGCATTCACCGTACCAGAAGTATTAGATTCTGATTTCTTTCTGTACTTATCAAAAACAAGAGTGATTGGAGCCGCAACAAAGATTGAAGAGTAAGTTCCAATAATTATCCCCATCGTAAAGGCCATAAAGAAATCTCTAATGGCCAAACCACCACCAAGAAGCATTGAAATTGATACAAACAAGGTAGTTCCAGAAGTTAAGATTGTTCTAGAAAGAGTTTCATTAGTTGCATTATTAATATGATCAACAAGCCTTTTTCCTACAAATTTAGCTTCATGCTCACGAACTCTATCATAAACGATAACAGTATCGTTTACTGAATAACCAATAACGGCAAGAATAGCGGCAACTGTTTGAAGTGTAAATTCAGTACCTGTTAAAGCAAAGATCCCTAGAACAATGGTGACATCATGAAAGAGAGCAATAATGGCACCTGGTGAGTATTTGAAATCAAAACGAAGCCCAATATAAACCATAATCGCAAGAAGCGCCCAAAGCATTGCGAGGAAACCAGATTGTCTAAGTTCAGCTCCGGCCTTTGGTCCTACGATATCAACTTTTCTTATCTCAACACCTTCTTTCCAGTGACTAGTAAGAGCGGCAGTCACATCTTCAGTTACCTGGTTTAAATTCTCTTCATTTCCTGGAACTTTGATTAGGTATTCATTCGAAGATAGCTCGCCGATTGACTGAACAGAAATCCCATTAAATCCTGCTGTCGAAAGTTCACTTCTAAGCTTATTTAAATCAACTTTTTCCGTGAATTTTGTTTGAAGCTCAGCTCCCCCTCTAAAATCGACTCCATATTTCATCTTACTAAAAATAAGTCCAAGAGAGATTAGAACTAACACAGTAGACAGAATTCCTGCATACTTAAACATTCCCGCAAAATTTATTTTTGTATCACTTTTAATTATTTGAAACATATATTCTCCTAAATTTTATAACTAGATACTAAGATCTTGTCCCTCAACTTTGTTCATATAGAATTCAAAGAATAATTTTGAAACAAAGTATGATGAGTAAACAGTTGCAAAAATTCCGATTAAAAGAGTGATTGCAAAACCTCTAATTGGACCAGTACCAAAGTTTAGAAGACAAATACCAGCAAGAGCTGTCGTGATGTTGGCATCAACGATTGTCCAAAATGCTGATTCAAATCCACCTTCAACGGCTTTATAGAAGCCAACTCCGCTTCGTATCTCTTCTCGAATCCTCTCATAAATAATGATATTGGCATCAACCGCCATACCAACAGTAAGAGCAATCCCTGCAATACCAGGAAGTGTTAGAGTTGCCTCAAGACCAACAAGCATCGCTAGAATGATCATCACGTTAAGACCAAGTGTAACGATTGCAAATAATCCCGAAACTCGATAGTAAACAAAGATGAAAGCAAATACTAAAATACAACCAACTATACCTGCAAATCTTGCTTGCTCGATTGAGTCATGTCCAAGTGATGGACCAACTGTTCTTTGCTCCTGGAAATCTAACTGAACAGGTAGTGCTCCAGCTCTAAGAACAAGTGCTAAGTCCTTCGCTTCTTTAAGTTGTGAATTATAATTTCTACCACCAAGAGTAATTGAAGCTCTTCCGTTTGGAATCTTTCCATTAATTCTTGGAGCTGAATAAACATTTCCATCAAGAACGATGGCCATTAATTTACCAGTATTCTCTCCCGTGATATCTGCAAAGATTTTTGCTCCACGTGTTTTAAATGTCATCCCAACTTCAGGTTGATTTTGTTGATTACCAAATTGAACCCTTGCATCCTCAAGATCATCACCAGTAAGTCTTGCACTTTGCTCGAGAACATATGGTGACATTTGTACTTCAGCATTTGGATCAACAACATTACGTGCTCTTTCAAAAGCTAAAGTATAACCTTCAGGAAGGTCAGACTTTAGTGCCTCATTAACAGATCTTACATAGTCTGAAAATCTTGCACCCTTTTTAAACTCAATTCCTTGGGCCTTAACTTTTTCAAGCCAAGTATTAATTTGAGACATTGGAACATCAGAATTTACCATTCTAAATTCAAGCTTAGCTGTTTTACCGATAAGCTCTTTTGCTCTTTCAATATCTTTTACACCAGGAAGTTGAACAACGATTCTATCTGTCCCTTGAGAAACAATTTCTGGCTCAGTAACACCAAACTCATCAATTCTGTTTCTGATAACTTCGATAGATCTCTTTACAGACTGTTCTTCGATATCTGTTTTAAGCTTCTTTGTTAGCGCTAGTTGAACAGTAGAACCTGTTTCAGCAGTCACTCTAAGGAAACCATTAAAGTTGTCATGGACCATTGTCTTAACAGCTTCAACATCTGTAACACTTGTAACATTTAAATTAATTTTTGGATCAAGTTGATCAGACTCATCAAGTGCACCGACAGTAAGGATTATTCCCTTATCATCTTTAATTGCATACTCAACTCTTCTAGCATAACCCTTAACCTCATCCTTGTAGACTTTCTTAAAGTCAATTCCAAGAATCATGTAAAGACCACCCTGAAGATCAAGACCTAGATTAATCTTAGACTTGATAGGGAAATTATCCGTCTCTTTAAAATCAAATGCCGTTGGAATAATCGAAATCCCTGATATAACCACGACAAAAAGAAGGAACACAAAGCGATACCACCAGCTTCTTTTCATTAAAAACTCCTAAATCTTTGGGGAAAACCCTCAGTAATCAAATAAACTCTTAAAATTATAGGAGCATTAAAGTCGAAAAAGCAAGGAGCGAAATTTTCTTTTTTTATTCTTGATCGTTTTTATCGGTCATCTTTGGTGAGGATTGCTCTTCAATTTTACTTTCAGATTTTTTTGATTCAACCTCAGGTGCTTCATTCAAAGAATTCATGAGATCGTTTTTGGCCTTGTTAAATTCACGAATGCCCTTACCCAAGCCCTTTGCAAGCTCGGGTAATTTTTTGGGACCAATAAAAATTAAAGCTATTGCTAAAATTAATAGTGTTTCGCCACCACCAAGACCACCAAACATTTTTATTTACTCTCTTTCTTTTCAAAAAGTTTGCTCGAAAGACCAGCAATCTGAGACTTTAAAACTTTTAATTTTACACCTTCAGAAACTTCAAGAGTAACGATTTTTTCTGTAATTCCAACAACTGTTCCTAAAAGCCCAGATTTTGTGAAAATCTCATCGCCTTTAGAAAGAGCATCAAGAAGTTTTTGTTCTTCTTCGAGTTGCTTCTTTTGTGGTCTTAGCATTAGAAAATAAAATACTACGAAAATTAAAACCAGTGGTGCAAATTGCATGAAAGCTGGTTGTTTAGCTGCGCTTGCTGCTTCTTGAGCAAATGCACTAGAAATAAATAATTGGATCATATCATTCTCCTATGGGTTGGCCCATCTCTTTGAGTTGTATCTTGTTGTAAAGGTTTTATAGTACTCTTCAAAAGTTTCGGCAAGGATATTCACTCTCGCCTGCTTAACCATATTTAGCATAAAGTACAAATTATGATAACTAATAAGCTGTCCAGCAAGAAACTCTCCCGTTGTATAAAGGTGTCTAATATACGCCCTCGAGTAGTTTTGACACACTTTACAGTCACAATCAGGATCCGGCGCAGCCTTGTCTTCTCTAAAGCGAAGATTTTTTATATTTAGTGGACCGTCTGTCGTTAAGAATTGTCCATTTCGTGCATTTCGCGTTGGAAGCACACAGTCAAACATATCAATTCCAGCTCTAATCCCATTTAATATATCTGTTGGCTTTCCAACTCCCATCAAATAACGCGGCTTATTCTCAGGCATCGTATGACCAAAGCCATCAAGAAAATTTACCATCTCATCATTTTTCTCACCAACAGAAAGACCTCCAAGCGCGAGACCTGGAAAGTTTAATTCCTCAAGGCGCTCCATACATTCCGTACGAAGATCATGGTGAAGTCCACCTTGAATAATACCAAAAAGGTGTTGATGCTCTTTAAGTTCATAGTCTTTACATCTCTTGGCCCAACGAAGTGTCAACTCCATCGATTCACGTAGTCTCTCCTTCGTCGCAGGAAGGGCCGGGCACTCATCAAATGCCATGACAATATCAGGACCTAGTGCCCTTTGAATTTCCATACTTTTTTCAGGACCAATTAAATGTTTTGATCCATCGAGATGAGAACTAAAAATAACTCCATCTTCAGTAACTTTATTAATATCTGAAAGTGAAAATACCTGGTATCCACCCGAATCTGTGAGTATAGGTTTTTTCCAATTCATAAATCCATGCAGGCCACCACCGACTTTCTCAATAAGTTCATGACCTGGTCTTAGATAAAGGTGATATGTATTTCCAAGAATAATTTGGGCACCAATTTCTTCAAGCTGGTCTTGCCACATACATTTTACAGTTGCACGAGTCCCCACAGGCATAAAGATCGGAGTTTGAATTTCTCCATGTGCCGTCGTGATTGTACAGGCCCTCGCCTTTCCATCAACTTTTTCTACTTTAATCATTTTGTGTTCGATCATCTCATTACCTTATTATTAACATTGCATCACCGTACGAGAAAAAACGGTACTCATTTTCAACAGCTATCCTATAAAGCTCCAGGGCCTTCTCTCTTCCCATTAACGAGCTTATAAGCATTAAGAGTGTTGATTTCGGAAGATGAAAATTTGTAATCATCCCATCAATACTTCGAACTTCCTTTCCCGGGTGCAAGAATATATTTGTATCGTAGCTCTTGTCTGTTTCAAATTCCTCTAACTGCCAAGCACTTTCTAAAACGCGCAAGCTTGTCGTTCCAACAGCAAAACGCTTCTTTGCATTCTTTATCATCTGAAAATTTTCTTTATCAACATGATAAGACTCGCTATGCATTTCATGCTCGCGAATATCGTCAGTCTTCACAGGAGCAAAAGTTCCCATTCCAACGTGTAAAGTAACAAAACTTTTTTGAATTCCACGCTCTTCAAGTTTTCTAAATATTTCATCCGTAAAGTGAAGCCCCGCCGTCGGCGCAGCAACGCTGCCAACTTCTTTGGCATAAACCGTTTGATAATCTTCCTTATCACGATCATCTGCAACGCCATCTCTTATATATGGCGGAATTGGAATTGTTGCATGCCTATTGAGATAGCTCTCAATGGAGTCAATATTTGCACAAACGAGAAATGTTCCATTTAAAATTTCAGCAATTGTAATTTCCAGACCTTCGTTGAAAAGAAATCGATCTCCCAACTTCTTTTTCCCACGGGCCTTAATGAGGCAATGAATAAGCCCTTTTTCATTTGGAGAAATCGTCAAAAAGAAGACTTCAACATTTCCACCAGTCACTTTATTTCCAGTGAGGCGGCACGGAAAAACCTTGCTCTGATTCAGGACCAAAGTAGATTCTTCGGGAAGAAGATCGACGATCTCATGAAATTGATGGTGAGAAACCTCATCCTTACTAATATTGTAAACTAAGAGTTTTGAATGATGACGTCCTTCCACCGGCCTTGAAGCTATAAGGTGTTCGGGTAGGTCATAATCATATGAATCTAATTGATAATCTCTTTCATCCGCATGCATGGGCGGGATAATACAAAATGGTGAGCTATGCGTCCATTCAAAAAGGAACTGCTCCACTATAATGGGGAAAGTTTCCAGAAATTTAAACCTTCTATGCTTGAATTATTAGTAAGATACACTTAGTTAAGAGAAAACAAATGACGATTATTTAGAACTGCCGAAAATTTCATTGAGACATTAAAAGCTATAAGTCTAAAGTATTCACGGAAGTGGATAATGAATATTAATCATCCCCATTTAATAGGAGCAGTTTAAATGGAGCTAAAATTAAGAAAGATTCCTTTTCCATAACAACCCTCCTCACCCCTAATAACGATACCCGCAAGATAGTATTGGTCCGAATCATCTTTTAGAAATACTGGTGCCCCACTATCGCCATTACAAAGATAAATTGGCCCCTCCTCTATTTCAGTTAGCTCACCTTCGCTTAGACGAACTCCTGTTTCTCCAAAGACAATATTCTTATCCACATCAAGCCCGCCAATCAAAACATTATCACCACTAACTAAAGGCGATGAATAAATGCCTTTAAAACGTCTCTCAACATTCATTGTCGTCGTTTTTAGAATCGAGATATCAAATTTCGAATGATCAAATACTTCGAGCACCCTCGAGCCAGCTTGGCCAGCAACTCTTAGAGCTCTTAGTTGCTTATGAGTGTTAATCTTGGCCATACAGTGCTTCGCTGTAATTATCGAAGCGTCATCCCAAATAACGCCAGTACAAAGAAGGTTTTCCCCAACGTAAATCCCAACAACACTTTGAGATAGGCCTGGGTCAGTGGGAATATTACCGTCAAAAGCTTTTAAAGATAGCCCAGTAATAAGCGAAATCAAAAAGACAATATATTTTAATATTTTCATATGAGACGATTATGACATAAAACTAAAATACATAAATATAAGTTTAGTTAATTTCATAAGATCAGGTTAAAAATCATGTAATATTAGAGAATTAGATACTGAGTAGGATTTATGAACTATTTCGATTTTATGCAACAAATTCCTGTCGCCGGGTCGTAAGTCCCCCCAAGAATTAGGCAAGTGGCCTCGCTTGGAGCAGGGACGCAAACTTGTCCCGAATAGGCCCTTACTGACATAAGAAGAATTAAGATTATTTTTTTCATAGAATATTTATATCTTGAGCAGCAAATTAAAGTCAAATGATACTCGAAAACTAAATAGAAACTACATAGTAGTCAGAGGAATCCCTGTGAAAAATATACACAACCTTCTGCTTTCAGTAGTCTAAGTATTTACCCTATGCGACAAATTCGTATTCAAATATTGGGGGAAAATACGTGAAACAAATTTTTAATATCTCAGCGCTTGCACTAACTATGTTTGCATCAAACACTTCAGCATTTAAACAAACGAGCGTAAGTAAAGTTATTTACGGAGTTGATAACAGACTCGAACTTAGAAATACCCCATATAGCTACCTAAAAGATTCTGTTGCAGGTCTTACAAGTAAGAATGCCTTGAAAGAATCAGAAGACAAAGAATTACTAGAGGTTCTCTATTACGGTGATCTTACAAAGTATCGTGGCAAGGAGACTTGTGATGATTTCCAATTTAGAGACCAAGCGACTCTTCCATCATGTACAGGTTTTTTAATTGAAGAAGATATCCTTGTAACTGCTGGTCACTGTGTTTTAAATTATGGTGAAAAGAAAAAAGACACGGAGAATTATCAGTGCTTCAACGCTAAATGGGTATTTGGATTTGAAGATAATACTGAAAATAAAGATGGGATAGCCTTTAGTAAAGATGATGTTTATGGTTGTGATAAAATTATCGAAGCGTCTTACACAACAAATGCAGATTTTGCTGTGATCAAACTTGACAGAAAAACAGTTGGAAAGAAAATTGTAAAACTTAGTTCAAGTGATGATGATTATAAACTAGGTACATCAGTATTTGTTGTTGGCCATCCAACTGGTCTGCCTTTGAAATTAGCAGCAGGTGCAACAATTGCTCAAAACAAACATCCAAATAATTTCATAACGAACCTCGATACTTTTGGAGGAAATTCTGGTTCTCCAATATTTAACTTCTTTGGGGAAGTCATCGGGATACTTGTTAGCGGTGAAACAGACTATTTCTATGATAAAGAAAGAGAGTGTGTAACTCCAAACAAGTGCGACGTCGTTGGTGGAGAATGTAATATCACGATGAGAGGAAAAGCAACAGGAGAGACTGGTACAAGGATTCACCTTGTCACTAAAGCACTTAAAGAATATAAAGAAAAGTTACAAACTCTTGCTCAGTAACTACTGAGATCTTCGAGACAACTGGCCTTGAACATTACTTCATCGCCAGTTTTTATATATTGATTTACATATTCGATCATGTTTGAAGTACCTTCATTTTGCCAATACATAACACATTCAGGATTAGAACAATGAGCACCATGTTCACCATCATGATGAGAATTAACTTGGCTAACGCCATTATTTACTAAGCCCATTGCATGACCAATTTCATGAATGATTGTTGATTGCTCCGAAAACTTTGCTACGGCACCGTCTTTAGCACCTCCCATATTTCGAACCACGTCTTTAAAAATCGCTATATCCATTGAACCTGTAACATTAATACCAATGACATTGTTATTAATTGATTCACCGTTATTAAAATTTCCATTAACAAAGAATACATGGATCACGGCGTGAGTATCAGAAGAACTTAGTTTCTTATTTACAGCAATGGCATCCTTAACTTCTAGTGCCGTCCAACTCTCTTTATTTTGATCGGCTATTAAAATCATATTTTCTGCAAGCTTTGGTATTACCAACTCGACATTCATCCCTCTTGCATCGTAAATCGCCTTTAAATTATTTTCTAACATATTCCAAAGTGGCTGTTTTCGATTAAGTTGATTTTCAGTGTAAGGCTGTGCACCTGCTTCATAAATAACTTCAACACTAACTTTTGTTGAAGTCTTTAAAAGTAGATTTAAGTTAGCACTTGTTTGCACCTTATTTGTAAGCACATGGTATTCAAGTGCAGAGTCATCATTTGCACAGCTACAAAGAAATAATAAAGAAATGGAGAAAATAATTAGTTTTAACATCCCCTTCTTATCGGATAATAAGAAGGGAGACTTAAGCGACAATTATTCGAGATTACCGATAGATACATTCGATAAAACTGTATCATCACGGTTTAAGTATCCACCTTTTGGTGATTTAATACGGCTTGGTAATGAAGACCTTGAAACAGGCTTAGAGAAGCTTGGATAATCATAAGCATCCACTTTTATATCTTCGCCAAAATCAACGACTGTAAAACTATACTTACTGACACTAGAGCTTGAAATGGGCTTTCTTGGACCACTGCCTAAACAAGACTGTGAAACAAAACGAGTACCATCATAAACTCCTGGGTAGTATGCATGGTGGTGACCAGAGAGAAAGAGGTTCACACCACTTGCCT
>Ga0100385_1004620_pt1 | contig 11818 bp, 11 predicted proteins | sample CryGeymeta201509_FD_81543 | JGI IMG/M metagenome (GOLD analysis project Ga0100385, IMG submission 81543) | Groundwater microbial communities from Crystal Geyser aquifers in Utah, USA - Crystal Geyser metaG 2015-09 | ecosystem: Environmental > Aquatic > Deep subsurface > Groundwater | place: USA... | reverse complement strand
CTCATATCGTCAGGAGAGAATGGTTCTCTACTCACCAACAGTGTCCCCACTCCATCGGGAATCTCTCCGGGCAAATCAGCTCGTTCGGTCGTACGATAAATCATAATATGATCGCGAGGAGTAATAATCCCTTTTGATCGTAGTGATTCCGCCGCGAGGGTTGCCAGTCGATACACCTCTCCTGGCTGATCAGCAAAATACCAGCGTGATACCGACAAAACCCCGTTCGGCTGCAGTCGATCTAAAAACAGCTGCCAAGTTTCCTTTGTATAGAGAGTATTCTCTGTGAGTACAAACGCTCCAGCAGCAGTTGCGGCCCAGGTATCAATCAAAGAAATTTGGATAATATCAAACATTTGATCTGATCGGGACAGATAGCTGCGCGCCTCATCATTTACAATCGTCACTCGTGGGTCGGTAGCGATATTACCAACATAATCAGCAAACTCAGTAGTCAATACATCAATGATAGTATCGTTGATCTCCGCAGCAGTAATCTGCTTTTGGTCAAACACAAAACTGGACAAAATATCTCGACCACCTCCAATTCCAATCACCATGACAGACGCATCAGACCGAAGATGGTGTGGGAGATTAATGATGTCAGATTTTAGATACTCTACCTCCTGCAAGTCACCTATAAAATTTGTTAATACCGTGCCCGTTGCTGAATCAATGAGGAGTGTACGCTGACCGATAAGTTGGTCGGTCTTCAGTGCGCCGGGGCCGAATCCCCAGCCATAGGGAATGGACCCAGTCGCCGATTGATAAGGATAAACTGACACTCTTGAAAACGAGTTCCAGCGCTCAAATAATGGATCCTGACTCGTTGCTCCCTTCGCATACATAAGATCAAAGGGTTCACGGTTAGTTTCAGCAAAATAATTATTACTAAACCCGATCGATAACAAGAAACCCGCACCGAGGGCGGCGAAGTATCGCATGTCGCTATGTTTCCCAGACGACAGCATCATGGCAGGGACCATGGCGATGGCTGCGATAATAAACACCGCAGAGGTAGCCGTTAGAAAATTGAGCGCTAAAATAAATGTGAGCGCCCCCAGTGCTGCCCCACCAAATCAACTGCGTAGAGTGTACCACTGTTACGGGGAAACTGTGTTAAACACAAACAAATCAATACACCCGAAATCACAAATGGTATACCAATCAGTAAGTAGATGACTGACAACATCACGAATAACTCAAAGAGTAGAGAGGCCTCTGCCGCTCCTGAAAACGGCAAACCAAGCTGAAGAATAAATGTGGTAGGGATAGAAAGCGCGAGTGCCACTGACCAAAGTGCAAGTCGCTGCCTCACGATATGAGGATCAAAATATACCGGCCGTAAATACACGAGTAGCGCACCCACAGTCAGTCCAAACATGGCGATTGATATGACTGCGAAGGCATAGTGATACCACATAGTTACACTAAAAACCTAGGTCAGGAGTAATTGGTATGTCATGGTAACCAGGGAGATAAGAAAGATTGTCCAGTGAATTGATTTCATACTGCAAAAGTGTACCGTATTCGGAAAGCATCAGTCATTGACTAATGCTTATTTTATGTACCCACAACTACTGGTCATGCAAACATTCAGCGAAATCACGCATTATCTGCTATTATACGTGCATCATGTCATCGCCAACCATTCTTATTGTTGAGGATTCACCACACTTATCAGACTCACTGAATGACGTATTACAACTAAAAGGATACCGTACACTCATCGCCAGGACGGGTAATGAAGGTATCCAGTTAGCCCTTGATGAGCACCCTGACCTCATCCTACTTGATATTCGTCTACCAGACATAAATGGGTACGAGGTGTTTAATCGAATTCGAAAGGACCCGTGGGGTGCAACAGCAGAGGTACTTGTACTCACGGCTTCTGAGTCAACGGAGACAATTGCATCAAACATCTCACTACCGACCAATCGAATTCTATTCAAGCCTGACTGGGGACTTCAAGAACTCCTAGAAAAAATTAGTTCAATCATTCCCCCGCCTGCGGCAGCATCGTAGCGCCAGCTGGTAGGACGAGTGGGATGCGTACTTCAAACGTTGTGCCGATGTTTTCAGCTGATGTAAATGAAATATGCCCATGGAGCACACGCACTGCTTCTTTCACAATATAGAGGCCGAGCCCGGTACCATCTGGCACCTGCTTCGTTGCATTTTGAGCCCTAAATAATTTTTTAAAAACATTCGGTTGCTCAGCGACGGGAATACCCATCCCATTATCTGCAACCGTAATCACGATCTCTTCGCCTTTATGAGTGTATCCAATATGAATCGTTCCCTGATCAGGAGTGTACTTGGCTGCATTTGTAAAAAGATTAGTAATGATCATTCGTAGTAATTCAGCATCTGATACGATCTCACTGAGGTGTTCATCAAAAAAAGTCTCAACAGTAATCTGCTTAGTCTCCACCTTGATATGCTGTTCTTTCAAAATATCAGAGACCAATTCAGGCAATGAGAAAATCGTCGTATCAGACACAAACGTACCGAGCTCAAACCGCGACACTCGTAAAAAGTCGTCGACCAACACACTCAAACGATCAATACTTGCAAGCAGACGATCAATATACTTTTTCTGACGAGAACTGAGTGGATCAGTTGTATCCATCACGAGCAGTTCAGCACTCCACTTCATGCCAGCAATCGGAGTCCGCAGCTGGTGCGATGCAAGTGACACAAACTCGGATTTTGCATGCTCTGTTTGTTTTTGTTTGGTCACATCGACAAGAGTGAGAAGCCCGAGATGACGATCCCGAAGTGATGTAAATCGAAATAAAGACATGAGTGCCCATGACATTTCCCCATCAACTCGTTTCACCTGCACCTCTTCGCTATCAATAGCGATATTGCGCTGATATTTCTGCCTGATCATCTCTAGGTGGTCAACCGATCCACATTCAATTGAAGAAAAAATATTAATGCCCTCGATCCGTTCCCGGGGAGTCAAAAATAAGCGGCCAGCAGCGACGTTCGCTGATATCACACGACCATCAACATCGATTAACAAATACGGCACAGGACTGTTGTAGTACACCTCTGCAAATAGTTCACGTGATGAAGAAAGCATTTCCTCAACCAGCGTCTGCGCTGCTGTTTCCGTCGTTTGGGAAGCGCGAGCAAGATCAAAAATATTTTTTGCAATGAAGATACAAGATACAGTCGCAGCCATGAAAAGCCAGCCTCGCAAGTCAATCGTTGAAAAATCATACAGAATCGAAAGCACAACCACACCACCAAACAAGACAAAAAAAGCGGTCAACGCTTGAATGAGTGGTATGCCGTTGTGTTGCAGCCATTGCATATTTATACGTGATCTGCTGATACCATAGCTTCCGCAATGCGTTTAATTTCAAACATCTCGCCCGTTCGCACGACTACAACCGGTACCGCACTCCCTGCACTACTTATGATACCATCTCGTCCGACGATTGATTCGTTACGCTCCGCCCCAATTTGAATGCCAAGTGGATACTGCAAACCTAGACATAATTGGCTCCGTAGAGTGGCGCTTCGCTCCATGGCAGTAGCGGTCAATACAATTGCATCAAGTCCACCAAGCACTGTCGCAAACCCGCCAATAGTTTTTTGCAGATGGTACATCAACACCGTCAAAGCCGAGGTGGCTACCACGTCTCCATTTGCCTGCCGCTCAAGTAAGCGACGAAGATCACTTTCTCCAGCGAGCGCATACAGACCACTTTGCTTTTGGAGAACAATCTCCGCAGCCAGTGGATCGAGTCTGGACTTCTGCATCAGGTATAAGAGCGCGCCAGCATCGACATCTCCTCCACGACTTCCCATCACGAGCCCACTTCCTGGTGCAAAACCCATCGTCGTATCAATACTTTTACCATCCCGAACTGCTGTCACACTGACTCCACCTCCCACATGCACCACAATCACCCGCGCCGGGACATACTTTAATTGTGTAGCGGCTCCTCCAAGAACTGACGCCACTGATAAACCATGGTAACCAAATCGATGAATGTCGTACATCTCTGTATCGTTCTGTGGAAGTGAATAGTCCCGCGCACACGTTGGCATCGTGGCGTGGAATGCGCTATCAGATACCGCTATGAGTGGGGTACCAGGAAAACTTAAACGCAGTTGATCGATTTCACGGATGAGTGCAGGGAGATGGAGTGGCGCGGCACTTTCAATCTGGCGCAATCGATACATGAACGCATCATCAATAATTTGGTGACGCTGAAAGTGTGTCCCCGGTGCCACCACCCGCACTCCGATAACGTCAAGCGTCGTACTTAATTGCGAAAGATACTTTTCAGTCTCAGTCGCCACCTGCTGTACTGCGGCAGAAAATTCCGTATCAGTGATCGAACCACACGTCTGCGCGACCCCCTCCTTGCGCGTACACACCTCATGCCCTTCACCTGCCTGCTCAAATGCAAGCTCAAGGAGCTGATCAGTACCGTTGTAGAGTACGTATTTGCGAGAAGTGCTACCTGGGTTGACTACGAGCGTGATTCCCATACCCAATTCGTAATCTCCTCTGGGTCATCACCATATTCAATAGCGTATTGGCGATGTGCCTGGAGACGTTCTTGGAAATCAGCTATATGTGACTGGGCTACTTCGTTGGTAATCACACCCATCTCAGCTGCTTTTGCAATTGCTTCCATTGCAAGATGGAAACGATCAACCCGATTGCGCACCATCATATCAAACGGCGTCGTGGTAGAACCACTCTCCTCATAGCCATGAATACTGAAGCGACGTGCGTCAACCGCGTAATCAAACAGCACCTGCTTCATCGTCTGTGGATACCCATGAAAATTGAGAATAACTGGTTTATCGACAGTGAAGTAATCTTCAAAGTTGTGCCGAAGAACACGGCATTGTGAATTTCCCATGCCAAGCGCTGAAAGCGACGTAATATTTACAAACCGAATACGAAGCTCAGGGATAACTTTTCGTACCAAGCTCACTGCTGCGAGCGCCTCGAGTGTCGGATAATCTCCTGCAGCCGCAAACACTACGTGCGGATCAGCATCACTAGCAAATTGCCAAATTGATACACCGTCGGCCACATCTTGTTCAGCTTCCTGAATGGTACGCCAGACTGGAAGTGGACGCTTCTCACAAACGAGCACATTGATCTCCTTCGTGGAACCCATCATGCGATTGAATGCAGCAATCGCAGTGTTTGCGTCAGCTGGGAAATAGACATTGGTATAACAACCTTGTCGCTGCAGAACGCCATCAATGAAACCAGGGTTTTGGTGTGAAAAACCATTGTGTTCTTGCCGCCACCCAGTCGAGGTCAAAATGTAGTTGAGTGATGGAATGGTACCGCGCCATTTCACTTCCCGAGCAATTTTTAGGAATTTTGCATATTGGTCGGCCATACTGGCCACTATCTGCACGAACGCTTCATACGACACAAACAGTCCATGTCGGCCTGTCAGTATGTATCCCTGCATTAATCCTTGTAGACTATGTTCGGACAACATTTCAATCACCCGCCCATCCCACGCTAAATCCTTATCCCACTCTTTGTGTGGCCACACGAATGCGCGCTTTGTGTACTCAAACACAGCATGGACTTTATTCGAATACGTCTCATCCGGCGAGAACAAACGAACGTTACGATGTCCCTCATTGAGCCGCATCGTGTCCCGTAAGTAACGTCCGATTGCTTCCATACTACTTTCGGTACCACAGATTGGCTGATCTAAGTCGCAAGTATTCGTTGCTGCGTACTCTCGTAGTGGCGGTTGCATGAGTGGCTTGTAATGGGGATCGCCACCTCTCGCATGCGACGAATCACCCATGCGTCGATCTTCACGAGGTACGAGTGATTCAATGTCTGGATCAAAATGGTCGCCGTGGAAAAGTTCTCCAAAACGGTACGATCGTAACCATTGCTCGAGCTGTACAAGCTGCTCCGGATCATGCTTCGCACCATCGGCAATCACTTGGTGAGAATAGTGATTATCTTCAATTTTCTTATCGCCGATTTGAGCAATACTGTGCCAGCCTTTCGGGGTGCGCAAAATAATCATAGGCCAACGTGGTGTTTCTTGAAGCGTACCTTCCCGTGCACAGTGTTGCGTAAAGCGAATTGCCTCAACCGCGGTGTCGAGCGTTTCCATCATCACTTGATGCACATCTTCACTCGTATACGCATCCACAAAGTGCGGTTCATACCCATACCCATAAAAGAGCGATCGCAACTCCTCATCGCTCATGCGACCATAGATAGTCGGACCGGATATCTTATACCCATTGAGATGCAAAATCGGTAAGACCGCACCATTAGTACCGGGATCAATAAACTTATTTAAATGCCAGGCAGTCGCAGTGGGACCAGTTTCAGCTTCACCATCACCAATGAGGCAGGCGACGACAAGGTGTGGGTTATCAAGTACGGCACCGTAGGAGGTGGCGAGTGCGTACCCGAGTTCACCTCCCTCTAAAATGACACCAGGGGCTTCCGGATTACTATGGCTCGGATAACCATACGGCCAACTGAATTGTTTGGCCATGTGCGCAATCCCTTCAGTCGTCCGCGGCATGACTGGGTAATACTTGGACAAGGTGTGCTCAATGAACAAATTTGCTTGCACCGCTGGAAACCCATGCCCAGGACCAAGGACAAACATCATCTCCACATCATGAGCAATAATGGCGCGGTTGAGGTGTGCGTAAGTAAAATTTATTCCCGGACAGGTCCCCCAGTGTCCAAGAAGGCGCGACTTAATATGCTCTGGCTTAAGTGGTTCTTCGAGTAAAAAATTAGCTTGTAAATAGATCTGTGCGGCGGAGAGATAATCTGCGGCGCGAATGAACTTATCAAGAACATGACTCATACGCATCCATTGTAGCAAGTTACCTGGGAAAAATATCGCAACCCTGTGCAGAGTGCTGGTATACTAGTGCGCGTATTCTCAACTATATGTATACCGTCAAACGCAGTCGAGCCGGCCTTGGGCTTTTTGCCACCACGCATATTACAAAAGGGACACACATCATCAACTACACCGGCAACCGTCTCACCAGCGCCGAAGCAGAAATCCGAGGTGGGAAATATTTGTTCGAGATAAATGACGAATGGACAATTGACGGTAGCCCCCGCACAAACCTCGCCAGGTACATCAACCACAGTTGTCGACCAAATGCCTATCCTGAAATCAGTGACGATGAACAAAAAATATTCATCTTTGCCAAACGTACAATCAAACCCGGTGAAGAAATCACCTACCACTATGGTAAAGACTATGTTACTCGGGTAATTCTTCCAGCTGGTTGTCGGTGTCAGAAATGTCTTGCGTCAACGGGTCAGACACCGCCTCATCAGCCACATCAGTGACGATAGGCGCCACTTCTTCGGTAGTGCTCGCAGTACTCGTCGCTTGATCAGAAACCACATCAACGGTAGTTGTTGCAGTTTTCACCTCAGTAGATACAGGACGCTGCTGTGTTCGACCGCCGGTACCACGACCAGTCATACCACCATCAGCCTCCACCGGCCGAGCAGAATTTGCCGTCGCAGTAGTGATCGGCTCGACACCACCCATCAAATCTTGCTCGGTAGGAGTGTTATTACGAATCCGTTCATTGCGGGCTTCTATCCTCGCTTCGATATCTACCGCACCTTCATCGGTAAAACCAACTCCGGCCGAAGCTGTTACGCCTACAAATATGATACTCGCCAAAATGATCCGTTGCCGTTTTAGCTGACGGGCAAAGGTTGCCTCATCAGAGAGCGGGGTGGGTGACTTGCGCGTTGGTCGCTCGGAGGGCACAGTCTTCGCCTCTGGCTCTTTACTCCGAGTTGTGCGTGCTGCTGAGGTGCTTTGTCGCCTGGGTGTCCGACTACGAACAACCGTTTCCTCTTCAGGCTCGGGTACTGGGGCACGAGTTGTGACACGCTTGCGCGGAGCACGTTTTTTGGGCACAGCCTTTTTAAGCGATTCTTCTTCTGGCATACAGTACTTGGCATTGTAGCATCTGTTATACTAAAAAGTATATGGAAATTATACTGATCAACATGGGTATATTCAGTACCCTTCTCCTGATCTACGTCGCAGGGGTATTTCTCATCGCACAGTGGCGTGCCGATAACAGCCTCATGGATATTGCATACGGCCCAGCCTTTACGCTTTGTGCAATTGGTCTACTTCTCCTTACCAAAACCACGACCATCCTTCCGTGGCTGATTACAATCCTGATAGGGGCGTGGTCAATTCGACTCGCAGTACGTATCTGGCGCAAGAATCATGGTAAGCCAGAAGACGCTCGCTACGCTGCCTGGAGACGTGCGTGGTCAACCCGCGGCACGACATATTTTATTATACGAAGTTTTTTACAAATTAATCTCCTCCAAGGCATCATTATTGCAATCGTCGCACTACCAGTCGTCGTCGCGAGTGCTACTGAAACAAGTCTTACCATCATCACCGTGATTGGTGGCTTGGTATACTGCTTCGGGCTCACCTACGAAAGCATTGCTGACTACCAGCTCGATCAATTCCTCGGCCGCAAGCGCGCCGGTACTGAGCCCGCGACACTTATGACCACTGGCCTCTTCCGCTACAGTCGCCGGCCTAACTATTTCGGTGAAACGCTCATCTGGTGGGGGCTCGCGATTATGGTCCTACCCCTCCCCTACGGTTGGATCGCTATCGCATCACCACTCCTCATTACCTTCATCGTCACCCGTGTCACCGGCCCGATGCTCGAAGACATCTTCCTTGAAAAATACCCCGACGAGTACCGCGCATACATGACTCGCACCAGCTACTTCATCCCGTTGCCACCACGTCGCGTATGATGACTTTCGCCGCGCGCTACCGTGTCTACTACGCCGGCGGCACACTACTACTGCTTTCGAGTATCCTCAGCTACTATTTTCTCGTCACCTATCCGGCCAGTCAGCGGACCGAGACTGTCTTTGTGTACGCTACACTCACCAACCCACTCATTCGCACCTACGCCTGCCGCTGCTTCGTCGGCAGCCAACCGTCGACACTCTCTGGCTACTACCGCGACGGACGCACGATTATCGCGAGCAACACCGCTACCGTTAACGGCGCCATCATCACCGTCTCCCCCGCTGAACTCGCTCGCCTCGATCGCTACGAAGGAGTACCAATCGACTACCAGCGAGAAAGTCTTTTAGTCAATGATGTCCCGGTATTTGTGTACATTAAAAATCCCTCCCGAAGTCAACAATCAGATCTGTCACACTAGATACGGGACAATATATCACACTACAAAAACTCATCAGGAGTGCTCGGGGCGCAAGACTGATCGTTCGGCTTTTTGCCAGTACTTGAAGAAGCTCGGGAAGTAGCCGGTCACGGCAGGTGCGAGGAGCTCACGCGGGTCATGCTGGCCTGGCCACGATTGGTTTGTCGGATGGGCCTTGGTATACACTGCGACTGCCTCGGTAATACCTGGCATATCATAGACATCACCGACAAACACCTCTAGCTCTGGCATGACCGTTTGCCCCTGTCTGATAATAAAGTCGAGCACGAATGGTGAGACTGGAAAACGGTCAAACCACGCTGGATCAATAATGAGAAGGCGCCGGGTGTGTGACCCACGATCGCCATCGGTACTCCCATCACCCGCCCGCCGCCAACCCGGATCAAGTGTCCAAGGCGTATAGAGATATACTTCTGCTCCGAACACGCTCATGACTTCTGGCTGCTCAGGATATTCCATAGGTAATATAACTGGCTCGCTCTGGAGTAAGTGCTCGGGGATTGGCATGGTGAGCGTCGCCTCACGCTCGAGCGAGAGCCAGGTATGTGGCTGCTTCGTGTCACTACAGGCATTAATCAGTGACTGAGAAGTGGTGTATCGCTTATGTACTGATGTCCCAGCCACCCACTGCCAGGAGAGAAAATTCGACGCTGGATCACTATCAAGTAAATGATAGTACAACCACATTCCCATACCATACCAATGCGCCCGAGCGACATTGCACGCCACACTGGCGACCCACATCCGCGCATGGTTATGCATGTAGCCAGTGTCATAGAGCTTTTTAACTGCATCATCAAGTGCCGCAATACCCGTCTCTGCTCCTACCAGGGCACTCACTAAGTCTTCATGCTCCCAATCATCGCGCGGGAAGCGTAGATCAGAAAAGATGGCATTGCCTTTTTCCCACCACACATTTTGGAAGTACTCACGCCACGCCAGCTCTTGAAGTAACTTCGCACAATCAGCAGGTCGATGCCGTGCCAAAAGTCGCGCTTTCACTTGTGGCAACGTAATGACACCGCGCGAAAGATACGGTGAGAGATGGGTCACTGCCCCGCCAAGATGATTGCGTGTCTTCGCGTACGCGAGCGGATCAATCAGATCAATCTGCTCTATTATTTCTGCATATGATTGCACTCCTGACATACCATTAGTATACGTATCCTACTTCCCCTTCTTACAGCGCTCACTACAGTACTGCACCTGCTCCCACTGTCCACGCAACTTCCAGCTTTTCCGGTTGGTAAATGGTTTGCCACACCGTATACAGACTTTGACTTCTTTCACCACAGACATATTGAGTGCACTATAGCACAATGATCGCTCACGCCTGGTCTTCGCGACAGCAAATCAAACGCTCTTTGAGCAGTACGAACTGGCTGAAGCATCCACGAAATTACTCCGAGAGCGAGTGCAGTCCAAGTCCACGGGCCGACCTTTTGCTATTTCATCTCTAGATCACCACCACCTAATATCATCACTTTCGTAAACCATCTCGGGTATAGAAAGTCCACAGGTAATAATCTTCAACCTTCTGTCTCGCCCACGGCGTCTGACGTAAAAACTTCAGGCTTGAATTCACTGACGGCTTATTGGTAAAACACTTTATATGTACCTTGCTCGCCAATCCATCCCAGCCGTACTTTGCATGCAACTCCTCTACTATCACCTTAAGGGTGACCCCATGAAGCGGATTATTTTTCTGTGGTACAGGATCTGTCATGCAATAACTATACAGGAGTATTTGCTTTGGAGTATTTTATGCTCAGGTTACAAATACATATCTAGGATATACTCCTGCCCCAACCCTAGGCACCATGCGCCCAGCGGCGGATTTCGTTTAGGCTAATCATGGCTAAAATGTAGCATTTTGCCTGGTGGGATGGAAGTACGAAGTTTTAGGGTAACACTAGTACAGGACAGCATCTTATGCTACCGTTTCGAAAGAACAGTAGCCATACGTGGAGGACAAGCCATGTTTCTGCGCACCATCGACAATCATGAAATATTTTGGGAATACATTCAGGAAGGCATGTTACATTTGCCCAAGAACTACAATCCGCAAGATTGCCCACTATTGCAACGAGTGCTCGAGCGTCTTCACTTAGGCACCAGCCAGGTCATGCTCGTGATCGGGCAGACGCGCTCTCGTCATGTGGGTAAACTTGCATGTCCACCGGTTCACTTGGCGGTCCATTACTGGGCCTACTCCAAACACACGATCGTGATTGATTTCGTCCTGGCCAGCATACCTTACCACGATGCGACGATTCGACCGTGGGTGGTGGCAGAATCATTCCGTGACTGGTTTCAGTTGCTCGAACGCAACAACCAGCGCGTACTGATCGGCATCCAGCCAGAGATGCGTCCGGAACATCAGGCGCTCAATACGCTCTGGAGGACCGCGCAAGGTTCGTCACAGCGCCGGGTCATCGACGGACAGTACTTCACCCTCTACCAAATGACCCCTCAATGGTGCGACACCCTGATCACCGTCGCACTCAATGACAGTGGTCTGCGTGCACAAGAGCAACAGCGGGAGTTCATTCCGCACACG
>Ga0100385_1004614_pt1 | contig 11826 bp, 8 predicted proteins | sample CryGeymeta201509_FD_81543 | JGI IMG/M metagenome (GOLD analysis project Ga0100385, IMG submission 81543) | Groundwater microbial communities from Crystal Geyser aquifers in Utah, USA - Crystal Geyser metaG 2015-09 | ecosystem: Environmental > Aquatic > Deep subsurface > Groundwater | place: USA... | reverse complement strand
TGAAGAGGCAGAGAAAACCTTCTGCAACCCAAGTGGAAATCAGAGAATGAGAGACTCCGAGTCAAAGGAATGGAGGTAATGTTTGCGATGAGTACTATAAATATTGATATCCCCGAGAGCCTACCGATTATGCCTATGCGGGATTCCATTATATTTCCAAAGATGGTAGTCCCCCTTATGATCAGAAATGAGGATTATTCGCGTCTTATTGATGATGCGCTTAAAAAGGACAACCTTATTGTGTTGGCCCTGATAAAGGATAGTGCTGATGGGAGCGATAATGCTCAATTGGACATCCTCAGGGTGGGAACGCTTGCCCAGGTGGTAAAGCTGTCAAAAGGCGAAGAGGGCACCCTCTTAGTGCTGCAGGGACTTCACCGGGTAGAGATATTGGAGGTAACCGACAGGGAGCCGTATCTCAAAGGAAAGGTCATAAAGCTGGAGGAAACAGAGTCTAAGGGTCTTGAGATTGACGCCCTTGTAGCTACCTTGCAGGAGCTTTTCAGGCAGATTCTAGAGCTTTCACCGCAGATGCCGAAGGAGCTTGGCCAGCTTTCAAAAAACATAGACGAGCCGGGCTCCATGGCGGATATGATAGCATCAACAGTGAATCTGGATAGGCTTAAGAGGCAAAAAATACTCGAAAACTTGGACGTTCGTGCAAGACTCACAGACCTTGTACTTTTCCTTAATGAGGAGATCGAACTCCTGCAGGTAGGAAAGAAAATTCAGGATGAGGTCAAGAAAGGCATAGATAAATCTCAAAAGGAGTTTTTTCTAAAGGAGCATCTGAAAGCCATACAGAAAGAACTCGGAGTGGATAAGGAGATCCCGTCCGAGATAGAGGAACTCAAAAAAGCGGTTGAGCAAAAGCCCTTGCCGGATAATGTAAGGAAGACTGCCGAAAAGGAAATTCAAAGACTTTCCAGCATGAGCCCTTCATCTTCCGAATACACGGTATCCCGAACCTACCTGGACTGGATTATGGACATTCCCTGGCTTGAAGGAACCGACGACCGCATAGAGATCAAGCACGCAGAGGCTACTCTCGACAAGTATCACTACAACCTCGAAAAGGTGAAGCGCAGGATACTTGAGTATCTCGCTGTGAGGAAACTAAACCCGGATCACAAAGGCCCCATCCTTTGCCTGGTAGGCCCCCCTGGAACAGGTAAGACAAGCCTTGGCCGCTCAATTGCCGAGGCCATCGGAAGGAAATTTGTTAGAATTTCCTTAGGCGGGGTGAGAGATGAGGCGGAGATCAGGGGACACCGGAGGACCTATGTTGGCGCGCTTCCGGGAAGGATTATTCAGGGGATAAAAAAGGCAGGCACGAATAATCCTGTTTTCATGCTGGATGAAATTGACAAAGTCGGCACCGATTTCAGGGGAGATCCTTCTTCGGCCCTTCTTGAGGTTCTTGACCCGGAGCAGAACTTCTCCTTTTCAGACCATTACCTCGAACTGGAATTCGATCTATCCAGGGTCATGTTCATAGCAACTGCCAACCAGCTTGAGCCCATCCCGGCTCCTCTCAGAGACAGGATGGAAGTGTTGGAGCTATCCGGATACACAGAGGAGGATAAGTTGGCAATCGCCAAAAGATTCCTCATCCCAAGGCAGACAAAGGAAAACGGCTTAAAGGCAAAACAACAGGTTGTGTTTAGAAAAACCTCGGTGCGCAAGGTAATTCGTGAGTACACCAGGGAGGCAGGTCTGAGGAACCTGGAGCGCGAGATAGGCACGATATGCAGGGGAGTTGCCAGAAAGGTTGCTGAGGGAGAGATTGATCATATCATCATAAATGATAAAGTAGTGAGAGAATACCTCGGAAAACCCAGATTCACCATAGATCTGGCCGAAAGGACGTCCGTTCCCGGAGTCGCTACCGGTCTTGCCTGGACGCCTGCAGGAGGTGACATTCTCTTTGTCGAGGCTACCATGATGGCTGGGACAAAAACCCTTTCCCTTACCGGCCAGTTAGGTGATGTCATGAAGGAGTCCGCGCAAACCGCACTGAGCTATCTCAGGGCAAACGCGGCATCCATGTCCATACCGGTTGATTTCTTTAAGGACCATGATATCCATATCCATGTGCCTGCCGGCGCTATTCCGAAAGACGGCCCTTCAGCCGGTGTCACCATGCTTACCGCGCTGGCTTCTCTTTTATCCTCAAGGCCTGTTGTGCCGGCTTTGGCCATGACAGGCGAGGTCACCCTGCGAGGGCTGGTGCTGCCTGTGGGAGGAATCAAGGAGAAGGTTCTCGCCGCAAGCAGAAGCGGCATCAAACAGTTGATACTTCCCAAGGGAAATGAAAAGGACATAGATGAGATACCGGAGGACGTAAGAAAGAAGCTCGTCTTTCATCTCGTCTCCAGGATGGAAGAGGCAGTGTCAATCGCTCTTGAACCTCCGGCCCCTGGGGCCGGAGGCAGAAAGGATTAATAGGTAAACTCAATACCTGCTATCCAGTTCCTTTCCGGAGCTGGGTAGTAGTTGAGAGTGGTGGGAAAACCTCCCACAACGACGTAATCGGAGTATTTCTCGTCGGTCAGGTTGTTTACTCCTGCAAAGGCTGATATGAATCTCCACCTGTAATAAACCGTTGCGCTGATTGTATCATAGCCCGATGCCTGTTGGAAACTGTTTGACTGATCGCTGATGGCGTAGCTCTTTGCTGCATGGCTGTAGATGGTCGAAAATGTTAATCCCTCTAGAAGATCATGGATTTCCAGCCCGGCGTTCAAACGGTGCCTGGGGACCCCCGGGACATTATTCCCGTTGTAAGGGGCAGCGTCGAACTTTGCCTCTTCATAGGTGTAATTCCCAAACAGTCTTAGAAATCGTGCAGGCTCCAACTTCATCCCCACTTCTATCCCCTGATGTAAGGTCCGGGGATGATTCTCATTGGTAAAGTTGATAGAGTTAAAGAATATCTCATCGGTTATAGAAGCCCTGAAAAAAGTGAGCCTTCCATCCAGGTAGTTGTTGAATCGGTGCATGGCACCTATTTCAATATGCTGTCCCCTTTGAGGCCTAAGATTCTTGTTTATGTTTATCTTTGCATTCATATAATCAGAAACGATAAGTTCATCCAGGAGCTGAAAACGAAGGCTTCTGTTTACACGGGCGAAGAGAGATGAATCATTCTTGTAGAGATAGGTCAGCCCAAGGGTGTAAGCATATTCAGATTCCGTCAATTCATCATCAAGGGGGGAGAGAAAACCTGTCAAATCCCTTTGCTTGAGATCGAATTCCACCCATTCCTTCCTTGCACCTGCGGACAAAAGCAAGTCCTTTCTAATGTAGAATTCGTCATGAAGATATACGCCTATGGATGTTCTATCTCCCTCCGTTACAGTGGTCTTTGAACGAGGTTCTCCATAAAAGAAATCCTGATCCAATGAGGAGCGGTAAAAATCCACACCCCCAATCAGGTTGTTTTTGAAATCGGAAATGGGGTTGTTCAGGATATATCTTGGAGTAAAAGACCAGGTCGTTGAATCACTTTCAGAGGCAAATGTGTATTTTGCGTAATCGTAATCAGATGTTCTGTTTCTGTAGGATATATCACCCGTTATTGCGCCGTATCTTCCAAAGTCCATATCCGATGTAAAGGTTATATATCCGTCCTTTGTTTCCGCCCCGTCATCGGGAGAAGTACTTTTCCTTCGATCCTGGGCCATCTCCATTTCTGTTAGAGGCCCCGGAAGTCCGTAGGAGTCCTCATGATAATTTCCTTTCAGTGAAAGGGAAAAAGATTCGGATACGTCATAACTTAACTTTCCGCCTGCGTTGGTTGCGCGCAGTTCCCCATTTTCCCTGTAGCCGTCTCCGGACTCGTAGGCCACTGAAATGAGGCCTGCTAAGCCTCCCTGACCTCCACTCAGAGATATCTTTTCTTTGTGCCTGCTGTAGCTTCCTGCCAGAGCGCTTGCCTTTGCGGAAAATCCCTCCCTTGGGCTTTTCGTAATAATATTGATCACCCCTCCAACCGCATTATCACCATAGAGAACGGTGCCTGCGCCTCTTATAATCTCTATGCGCTCGATCTGTTCAATAGGTACCTGAGTCCAGTCAACCCCGCTCAGATCAATCTCGTTTACGCGCCTTCCATCAACAAGCACGAGGGTATTGTAGGGGCCGCTTTCTCCAAATCCTCTCAAATCCACCGAGGCAGACTTGCCGTTTCCCAGTATATCTCTTACGGTGGTTCCCTCCTGGCTCCTCAAAAGCTCAACCACGTTTTGAGCGCCTGACTGCTGTATCTGTTTTGAATCAATAACGGACACATTGGCCGGCACCAGTTGTTCCCTTCTTTCAGTCCTGGTAGCGGTTACTACGACCGTTTCCAGGGTCGTATCAGGTTTATCACCGATTTCCGCATAGGCAACGCCGGCAAGAAAAAGAGAAGAAAAACAAATAGAGAAGAGCTTACTGCAAGATTCCATGACAATACTCCTTTCCCAAAAAAAATGATTACATCAGGGTCCGGAGAAACGAAATCCCGGACCGAATAAATCGATCCGGGACTCCCCTGTTTTATCCTCAAGATCACAGCGCACACTTCTATCCGCGTAAGTGTTGTGCGGCCATTCAGGCAGGTCTTCTGACTTACGGATCATCCTACTTGCCGCGCCTTCCCACCCCATGATCACCAGGGCAGTGGTTTAAGGTAGATATAGAATCTGACCTTGCGGCTTTCGTCCCCGATCACAGCGGCGGGTCCGTCCCCGATTATTACGGGGTTCCCTTTTAAGCGCTAAATAGGCACCTGAGCCGGTTTCGTTTAATACTCATAGCCACGTAAAGTGTCAAGCAGAATATCTATTTCTAACAGTCATGCCCTTTTGGGGCACAACGAAACATGAAAATCACCCCCACCCCTCCCTCCCCCGTCGAGGGGGAGGGAATAATGATGCCTCATCCCGACGTTTCGACGGTAGAGCGGGAGGGATAAAGGGAAGGGGCATTTTCATATAAATGAATCAATCCAGTGTAAACAGAACCGGCACCTTAACACGCATAGGCAACGTGATGCTCCCTCTTCTGGCAGGTTGAAATTTCCACGAGGCTATGGCGCCCTTAGCCGCCTTATCCAGGATCAAGTGACCGCTTGATTCGGCAATTTTTATTTCTGCAGGAAGGCCCTTCTCATCAACCAGTACATCGAGGACAACCTTACCCTCGTAGCCCCTCTTTCTGGCAAGCAGGGGGTATACCGGGGCAGGGCTGAGAAGATAATCAGGGCTTGCCTCCACGAGAGTCTCCTCTGATCCCACGGGGGCCGACTGGGGTTGAGCACGAGCAAGGGGCTGTGGCGAACCCTCAGGTTCTGCCTTTTCTAGAGAAGAATCTTTGCTTATCAACTTTTCATGGGACTTCCCTTTGTCCCCAACCATGCCGGGCGACGTCACCGATACAATCGGCGGAGGGGGTATCGTTCCTGCTGCAGATTCTTTTTCCGGTACGGGTGCCTTAATGCGCGCTCCGGATAATTTTCTCTCAATATTCTTCTTAGAAATGGATTTCCGGTGAGGCACGATTTCCTTTTGTTTGATCTCATGCTCCTCCACCACAGGATCTCTTAGTGGAATCATATACGCGTCATCTTTTTTAGCCTCATCAAGCGGTCTTTCCCTGGCACTTTCTAGCGGAGCCGAATGAAAGACTCTTATATTTATCGCCTTTAAACCATTAGTCTCACGCGCAGAGGATTTCGGAATGGGAAGCCTTACTGTAAGAAGAAAGAGGTGCAGGCATAAAGCTATGGCACCCGCGGCAAAAAGCCTCTTCACCTGGAGCCCTCCGGTCTGGCCTGCAGGGAAATATTTCTAATACCGGAAAGGGTTATCTCTTCCATGACATCAAAGATTATATGGTAGGGCACATCTCTATGGGCAAAAAGCATTACCCCTTTATCGGCGGCGTCCGCCAGTCTTAGGGATACCGACCTTCCAAGGTACTTAAGAGCAATTTTTTCACCTTCAAGGAAAAGGGTGCCGTCCTTTTCAACCGTAATTGAAGGAAGCTTTCCCACTTCTAGCGGAGCCTTGTCGCTTATGGGAATATCCACGGGAAGACCGTGGTGCACAGTCATGGAAATCATGGCGTAGATAAAGAATACAAGGAGCAGGAAGATCACATCAATGAGAGGTATTATCTCTATTCTGGTCTTTCTTGCATCAAAGGCTACCTTCACCTTTCACTCCGTTTTTGCTGTCGGTCTGAACCAGTCTTTCATAAACAATCTCCAGACTGGTAGCGTACTTCTCAATGGTTTTTGCTGCCTTTTCAGCCTTTGAGTTAAAATAATTGTAAGGAAAAACAGACGTGATGGCGATCCCCAGCCCCGATGCCGTTGTTATGAGCGCCTGCGATATCCCGGCGGTTACAGCCTGAGGGTCTCTTATGGCTCCGGCTCCGAGAAGGTCAAAAGACACTATAATCCCTATCACTGTTCCAAATATCCCGAGGAGCGGCGCCACGGTGATCATGGTATCAAGTACCACCATGTAGTGCCGCATCCTGCCTATTTCTTCAGAAGCAGCAGATTCCATTGCCTTGGCCATGGAAAATTCCCTGTGAAGTATTCCGCTTACCAGAATGCGGATAACATAATCCTTGGATCCGGCAACACTTTCCCTGACCAATTGCCATTTGCCTTGTCTGCAGAGTTCCAGGACATCATCAACCAGTTTCTGATTCCTTCTCATATCCTCCCGAACCCAGAAGAAAGCCCTCTCCAGGATCACAGTCAGGGTTATGAGCGAACATGCCAGCAGAGGGTACATGACCACTCCGCCCTTGATGAAGAGATCGTACATCAGAGTTCAATCCATTTACGAACTATTATTTCCAGGCTTCTACCTTCCTCATGGGACAGTAACCAATAGGCTAAGTGCGTCGGAATCTTCAAAAAAATTATTAGTGGTTCCAATTACTTTCATGCCCGGGCAGGGCACAACGAAAGATGAGAATGCCGCACTCATTCCGGCGAAGGCCGGAATCCAGCGGCCAAGGATCGGACATCGGCCTACGCCGCTATGACCATCTAGTGTCCATCCGTAAATGGCTAATTTCACCGATTTCGGCGTTGGGCTCAAATTTTAATCCTCAAAATACCTAAATGTATTCCTGCGGTTAAAATTATCGCCCGCCTTGAACTCGATAAAACTATCTCATTTCTAAATGGACACTATCTATTTTCAGATAAATTCATCTCACTCATCGCTTCTCTAATTTATAAGGGCGATCCGTTTGTAGATATTTTCATCAATCCACCTCTGATCCCACCACTCAATCGGGTTTACAAACACCCCCTGAACCATTACGGCAAAATGCAAATGATCCCCTCCAGCAAGTCCGGTTTGGCCTGTTATGCCGATAGTATCTCCCTTTTTTATATCCTGCCACACGGAAACCTTAATTTCGCTTAAATGACTGTAGAGAGATGCCACACCCATACCATGGTCGAGGACGATGGTCTTACCGTATATACCCAGTTCCTCGGCAATAATGACCTTTCCTGAATTGGCAGCTGGGACTGCAGAATTTGCAAGAGATGCCAGGTCAATTCCCAGGTGAACCTGTGCGTCAACTGCCTTTCCTTCATAGTAGTAGGTCCTCGAGTCTCCAAATCGAGCCATTGTCGCGGCATTGGGAAGCCTCAGCCATGAGCCTTCCCAGAGATGCTCCGGTGCGGTTTTACTTCTGACTTCTGATAGTGTCCGATCGTTGAACACCCTGACTTCTCTGTTGATCTTCAAAAACTGCTCCAGTTTGCCGGTCGAATCGAAATCCACCCGCCCCTGAAAGTATGGAAGTATCTTTTCAAGAAACTTATCCGTAATCACCATTTTGTCCGATGGAAACTTTTTTTTTCGAACCTTGCAGTGAAATGGGCTCATAGCATTATTGCCGGCGCTGTCCCTTGCCCAAAGCCTTATCTGCGTTTCAGGTTTGAAATCGTACGGGATAGGGAAAAAGCATTCATACATTCCCACGTTCTTAGAGCTGGGATGCAAAAAGCCCCTGTAGAATTCGGATCCTACGGAGACACCGCTATCAGACGTATCCGAGGAAGTCTTATAGACAACAAATCCTGTTCCACCCTCGTTGACATAGTGGAGCCCGCTTATGCTCCTGACTGAGGGGGGCACGGTGTCTATAGTCGTCTCCTGTCTTAAGACCGTTAGGTTGCCGTCTCCGCCGGAGCGCATCGAGTAATCCCGGCACCTTATTTCCATGACGGCTCTTCCTTGGGCAAGACCAAGCCTCTTAGGGTCGAATTGAATCTCTTCCCTCATAAAACGGGTGCCTTCCCTGTTCATAAGCCCGCTGAAAGGGTAGAGCTTTTCAAGAAGCACCTTTTCAGAACCGTTTTGCACGACAACAGCTCTGATGCTCCTAAGCCCCCTCCTACTGTCCGAGGCCTCGATTGTCACACTCACAGCACCTGAAACATACTCGGCAAGGGGCCGGGTCTTGATTGATGGGCTTTCGCCCTCAAAGAGATTAACAACGAAAAATCCTCCCAAAAAGACGATCAAGATCACAATTATGATGGAGAGATAAAGCCCTTTTCTCTTCTTTTCTTTAGCAGCCAATTTAAGTTCTCCGCTCCATTTTCCTCGCCGGAAGCATCAGCCGGTTGAACCGGATCATTTACCGGCCCAAGGTCAATCACTTTGGTGATGCATGAAAAGGCTCACTCATTCTTTTCGATCACAAAAAGTATGATGGTTCAAGTGGAGGTTAAGCTTTCTAGATACCAGCTACCTGAGCTTGTAGCAAACTTTTTTCTATCAACCCCCCAAGCCGTTTTATCTCCTTAATGATATCGGATGGTTCAATAGCGAGAAATTTGCGGTCCTTCATCAGGATTTTCCCCGCAACGATCACGTCTCGCACGTCTGAGCCCCCGGCACAATATACAAGGCTTGATATGGGATCATAAAGAGGCCTCATGTGGGGCCTCTTTGCGTCTACAATGATTACATCCGCCTCTTTTCCAACCTCAATGGTCCCTATCTGTCCATTGAGTCCTCCAACAGCGCTACCCCAGGAGGTAACCATCTTCAAAAGTGTTTTGGATGACATCACGGTGGGATCGCCGGCCTGGATTTTAGCAGCCTTTGCTGCGGTGTCCATCTCGCCGAACATATCCAGGTTGTTGTTGGATGCGCATCCGTCTGTCCCCAGTCCTGGTCTGAGGCCTCTTGAGATCATTTTGGATATCGGTGCCATGCCCGAAGCAAGTTTCATGTTGCTCTCGGGCGCATGAACTGTTCTCACCCCTTTTGAGGCAAGCAGGTCAATCTCTGATTCGTCCAGGCAGACATTATGCACCGCTACCAGGTTTTCGTCCAGGATGCCGAGAGAGTCCAAATAATGAGCCGGTCTCTTCCCCGACTTTCTTATTACTTCTTCCACCTCAAGCCTCGTTTCAGACAGGTGGATAAACAAAGGAATCCCCAAAACTCTGCAGGTCTCACAGGCATAACTAAGAGTCTTACCAGAACATGTTACGGGGCTGTGACAAAAGATTGCAGGCTTTATGAGATCTGAAAAACCGCTCCATTTCTCAGCAAACTCGCGTGCAACAAGGATGTTAGCGGAAGGATCAGGAATCCCTGGGGCCGGGAAGTCAATAACTCCCTGGCCTGCTATAACCCGGATTCCGGTTTCCAGAGCTGCGTGGGCAAGACTGTCTTCGAAGAAATAGCCGTCCATAAAACAGGTTGTCCCTGATGCAAGCATTTCAATGCAAGCCAGAAGCGAGCCCAGATATGCCGTTTCAGGCGAGAGAAAGGTGGCCTCAGCAGGAAATATCTTTTCAAAAAGCCACTTTTTTAAAGGGAGATCGTCTGCCATTCCTCTGAAGAGGGTCATGGCAGAATGGGTATGGCAGTTAACCAGGCCGGGCATTACAATAGTACCATCGGCCACTATGACGTCACTGCAATCGGTGGGACATGCCATCCTTTCTTCATGACTCAAGATACGGGATATACTTCTTCCTGATATCTCAACGCGCCCATTCTTGATAACAGGCATATCATCTTTCACAGTAACTATGGTGCCGCCCTCGATAACAAGATCAGGTTTTCCGTTTCGATCGCACTTATAATGACGTTCTATCGCCCTGTCTGACGTAATGCCCATATCAATGTGCATCTCCTGCAAAACAAAGTGCTAAAGTTTAATTATACCTTAATATTAAGACGATGTAACTGCTCAGGTTGTCAGGTTCACGGTTAGTTGGCTTTCGCTTTTCATATTTCTTGAGATAGGCTATGAACCCACGAATGTCAATCCTGGCTTCTTTGTTAAACGGTACACTTTCCGGGTCAATTCACGTGCCGCTTGCCAGGCCTCAATATCCCCAAACCGTTCAATCTTAATCCCTCTCTAACCTTGAACCACTGAACCTTGAACCTGAGTAGTTACAGGACTATTATAATCACCAAATCTAACGAATAAAAAAGGCTATTATCCTTTCTAACCCCCATGCCCGGGCAGGGCACAACGAAATATGAAAATCACCCCCACCCCGCCCTCCCCCGTCGAGGGGGAGAGGTAAAGGAAAGGGGCATTTTCATATAAACCCCCATGCCATGAAAGGGGCACAACGAAGCATGAAAATGCCTCATATCATTCCGGATTCGATCCTGAATCCAAGGTGCTAAGGATCGGATAGCAGCCTACGCCTCTATGACTATCTAGTGTCCATCCGTAAATGGCTATTTTCACCGATTTCGGCGTTGGGCTCAAATTTTAATCCTCGAAATACCTCAATGTATTGATGTGGTTAAAATTATCGCCCGCCTTGAACTCGATAAAACTATCTCATTTACGGATGGACACTATCTATTTCATATAAACGGTCATTTTCAGCCAAGGCACAACGGAAGATAGAAATAGTCCATAGATTACGGCATTCTCATATAATTTTCTATATTGACATTTTTATAATTTGAGCTTAATTTTATATAAATTGATATTTTGGGTTTATATAAGAGTATTTGTTAATGGTATTTCTTTAATGATTTATATTTTTCTAATATTCCGAATTAGTTGGGTATAGAGAGGGTATATGGAGCCTACTGTGTGATACGAATACGTAACGGATTTCATGCACAGCTTGCTATTTTGTAATTGCAAAGTATGCGATCTGCTCTTATATACAGCGAATAGTTCCTTCTGGTCTTTGAATTTACTGTCTTTGACTTTTTAACAGGCCGTTCAAAAATGCCTATTTGCCGGGTTTTGCCCATCTCCAGTAACTATGGAGTATTTCTAACTGCTCCTCATTCCTAGGCAAATCGCAGGCCTTGCATCTTGGCGTTTTTCTTAAGCCTGACATCATCGATTTTTCAATACGCTGTTAAAGTCGTAGTTTTGAATGATAATTGGATTGAATCCATATTAGCAGGCAAGCTTATTGCATAAGAATATTTTGATAAGTACGCCCTTGAGGCTGACAATTTATTTTAGTGAACAGCTTAAGAAAAGAACCTCCTGAGGGAAAGGAGCGTCGGCTATGAAAAAATTATCCCTTTATTATACAACGGCAAGACTGTGCCTCGCCCTTTTTTTGTGCTTCTTATTTTCAGGTGGGATGACTGCATCTGCAACCCTGTACAACTATCCTGATCTCGATGAAACCCCTTTTGGCGCAGGAGATACAGGCCCTGACTATGCGGCAGGCTCCGGATTGGAAGGGAGCCTGTACAGCCTTGATCCACCTTATGACGATCCCTATGGTCTGGGCGCTCTTGGCTTTGATCTTGAGCCGGAGGATTTCGGCTTGCTTTCATGGGA
>Ga0100385_1004607_pt1 | contig 11835 bp, 11 predicted proteins | sample CryGeymeta201509_FD_81543 | JGI IMG/M metagenome (GOLD analysis project Ga0100385, IMG submission 81543) | Groundwater microbial communities from Crystal Geyser aquifers in Utah, USA - Crystal Geyser metaG 2015-09 | ecosystem: Environmental > Aquatic > Deep subsurface > Groundwater | place: USA... | reverse complement strand
TTTCAAGAATGTTCTCAGTAACATTAGAAACAGATATTGAAACCATTTATAATCTCGCAGGTGATGGACTAATTGTAAGTAGCCCAATTGGCTCAACGGCCTACTCTCTTGCAGCTGGTGGACCTATTGTTCATCCACAGGTAAGAGCAATTACTCTAACTCCAATTTGTCCTCATGCTCTTACTCATCGCCCTCTACTTTTACCAGACAACCAAGCTATATGGATAAAGGTGCCCAAAGATGAAAGCGAGTTATCTCTGACACTTGATGGGCAAGAAAATATAACGATTTTGAAAAATCAAAGAGTAAAAATCATTAAATCTTCAAGATCACAAATTAGTTTGATAACAAATCCTAATCGTGAATACTTTGGAACTTTAAAAGAAAAATTTAAACATGGGCGTCGATAATTATGAGTGCAAGACTAAATTTACAAACACTGAAACTACAAAACTTTGCAACTTTTACAAACCAACAAATTAATTTTAACGAACATTTTAATTCAATCGTTGGTGAAACGGGATCAGGAAAAAGTTTAATCCTTGATGCTCTTCAAATGATATTCGGAGCAAGGGCTGATAAAAAGCTTGTTCGTAATGGTTCGGAGTTTGCTTCAATTGAAGCTATCTTTACTTGTGAAGATAATAAATCTCGAGATTTTTTCGATTTAATTGGTTTTCCATGTGAAGAAGATATTGTTATTAAGAGAATCATTTACAATAATGGGAAGTCAAAATCTTTTCTAAACTTTCAATCTTGCCCACTTAATATTCTCACTCAGGTTGCTAGAAAGTTTATCGATCTCGTTGGACAGTTTGAAAATCAGAAACTTTTATCAGATGATTACCAGCTCAAGCTCCTTGATAATTTCGCTGGTCAAAGTTCAACTTACACAACTTATAAAGATAGCTACAATGAGCTTAAGTTACTTGAAGCAAAGCTAATCGATCTTCAAGAACTTAAAGGGAGATCACTTGAACGAAAAGATTTCTTGCAGTTTCAAATAAGTGAAATAGAAAATCTGAACCCTGACCTTGTCGAAGAAGATCAATTAAAACAAAAGAAAGATCGTATATTAAACTACGAGAAGAACCAGAAAACCCTAAATGAAATCAACTATATTCTAAGTGAATCAAATAGTAGTGCAATTGAAACAGTTTCTCGCGCAGAAAGACTTTTAGATACTCTCTCAATTGATGAAGGTCTCACTTCAAGATTTGCTAATCTCAAAGCTGAACTTGATGATATTTCCTACGAAATCACCAAGATGTGTAACGACGAAGCTCCAGATGACACAATCGATGAGATAATAGATCGTCTCGATGGTTATCAAAAACTTAAAAGAAAATTTAATTGTGATACGAATGGTTTAGTACAGGTTCTTCATAAGTATCAAGATGAGTTTTCCGAAATTGAAGTTGTTCATACTGAAATCAATAAAACTATGAAACTCATAAGTAAACAATATGATATTTGTAATTCAATAGCTCTAAAACTTCATAACGTCAGAGAAAAGAAAGCAACAGAATTATCAAAATCCCTAACGAAGCTCATTCAGGCCCTCAATATGAAAGGTGCTGTTATTGACATCAGAATTAGTAAATCTGAGACACTATTGTCATCAGGTATTTCTAAACTAGATTTCTATGCATTAACAAATCCGGGAGAAGGTTACCATCCAATCAAAGAGATTGCCTCCGGTGGGGAATTATCAAGAATTCTACTAGCACTAAGACAAGTGTTAAGCACAACAGAGTCGATAAGCGTTTTTCTATTTGATGAGATTGATACCGGAGTTGGTGGAGAAACAGCAATTACAATTGGTAAAGCACTTCAAGAGGTTTCTCGAGGTAGTCAAGTTATTGCGATTACTCATTTACCACAAATTGCAAACTTCTCAGATCAGTTACTTTGGGTTGAAAAGGAATCTGTGCAAATTAACGATGGAATTAGAACAGAATCACAAGTAAAGCATATTGAACGACTACAAATGCCTAAGTATATTAAAGAAATGCAAGCGCTCTAAATAGAGCGCTTTTTTAAAGCTTCATAATTTCAATTTTATCACTGATTCTTATATAGCTGTTTGTATATGGTACGTATCCATTATTGGCATAAATCACGGTATCACTCTCAAAATAATCCATAAAATGACTATGACCAGAAATCACAACTTCAACCCCATATACTTTTGATGCTACTTCTGCAGCTTCGCGAAATGAATCTCGTATTCGAAGGTTTTCTTGTGGGTTTCCATATCTTGCCTTATTTCGACTTCTGCTTTTTTTACTTGCAGTTACTCCGATAAAATTTAATATACGGTAAGGCATTAGTTTATTGGCAATATAGTTTAATGGTTTTGAAGTAATAAATTTCTTATATCTCTTGTAGCTAGGATTTCCGAGCTCTATTTCATCACCATGACAAAAAAGTATTTTCTGTTCATTGAAAGTTTTCTTAAATGGCTCTTTATATACTTTTATTCCTATTTCACTAAAAAGTCTTTCGATGTGAAAATCGTGATTTCCTTCGAAATACTTTATTTTAATTCCCAAAGATAATAGTTCTTTTAATTTGTCGAAGAACCAATTGTATTCGGTGTAGTATTCTTGATGTGGTCCAATCATTAAATCAAAAATATCGCCAAGTAGATAAATAGAATCATTAGTTTGAAAAGGTAAAGAAAGAAATTTCTTCATTTCATTAGAGTTTTGGCCATCAGGCTTTATGTGGACATCAGAGATTGTGTATATATTCATCTCATAATAATAGCGAAATTAGAGTAGATCGGTAAGTAGTTTTTTCATTCCTTTACCAAGCTTTACAACACTCTCTTTGTAAAAATCATTTGCTTCGACTTTAAAAGAGATTCTTTTTGCACCATAAGGAAATCTATCGACTTGGTATGGTTTAAGATTTGCAACATTTACGATTTCAGCTTTAACTTTGATCTTCTTTGTTGGAAATTCAATATTACATTCAAGAACTTGTCCTAATTCGAGTTTAAGGTTTCTAAACTCTAAACCATTTAAAATAAAAGAAAATCCGCCAAACGAAACATCGTAACACTCTTTTTTCATTCCATCGATTTTAAAATAAACTGGAATAAGTGGCTCTAATCTGTCTTCTCTTCTTCTATCATGTTTTTGAAATGCTTCAGGATAATGAACTTCAAGATGTGTCCCTCTATACGTTTCAACTTTTGAAACAAATAATAACTGAGAATCAGGAATATAGAATTTCAACAATCCAGGACCACGTATTAGGTCTTTTATATATTCTTTTGCTCTGTGATCTATTTCAAAATTAACTACTTTCTTGTATGCATTATAATTTTTTAACTCAACAGGTACTCTTATAATCTCATTTGCTTCAAGGTCCCAGATGAAGGCTTTCGCACCTGTGCTAACAGATCTTCCAATCAGTTGCTCAAATGTTTTCTCTTCACCTTTTAACTTTAACATTTTCAATTCCGTTCCTTTTTCCCAAAATCCTCTGGATAACTAACAAAATTACCCAGAGGAAAAAATGGGTAAAAAGGTATAAGTTTACATCGCTAAAAAAAACTTATTCCTATGCTTTCAAGAAAAGAGCGGGAGGAATTCTCCTCCCGGTCTACAACTTTTATTATCCTACTAATCTTAGTGCTGCGTTTGGTAGAGAATTTGCTTGAGCTAAAGTTGCAACCCCAGCTTGCTTAATAACGTTACTTGAAGCCATTTTTGCTGACTCAGCCGCTACGTCTACGTCTTCGATTACTGATCTTGCAGCGTCCTGGTTAAGGGCCTGAACTTCAAGGTTAGATACAGTAGACTGTAGTCTTGACTGAATCGAACCAAGGTCGGCTCTTTGACCTGATACCATTTCAATGGCAGAATCGATTTGACTCATTGATCCTAAAGCATCATCTTTACTTGCTACGCTTGTTGATGCAATACCGATTGAATCAGATGTTGCATTTGTTCCTGAAGAATCAAATGTAATTCTATTTTGTTCTCCATCATAAGCGCCTACTTGAATATCTTTTGCCTCGCCTTCACCATTTAATAGATTTGATCCGTTAAATGTTGTCGATTGAGCGATACGATCTACTTCTGTTGTTAACTGTTGATATTCCTTGTCCAAGAATCCTCTTTCAGAGTCTCCAATTGTATCTGAAGCAGCCTGTACCGTTAACTCCCTAAGTCTTGTTAAGATATTAGAAGTTTCGTTTAAGCCCCCTTCAGCAGTTTGAACTAAAGAGATACCATCGTTAGCGTTTCTTGTTGCCTGTCTTAAACCCTTTGTTGTAGCTTCTAAATTTTTAGAAATTGCTAAACCAGCGGCATCATCTGCAGACTTTGTGATTCTTTTACCACTTGATAATTTTTCAAGAGAACTTTGTCCCTCTTCCGATACTTGTCTTAAGTTCTTTTGTACTGTTTGTGATGCAATGTTTGTGTTAATTCGTAATCCCATTTTGTACTCCTTTCTAAAGCGTTGTTTTTTACCATTTTTTTGTCTGAGTTGTTTTGTCAGACAAGAGACCTATCGATCTAGTCAGGAATTTTCTTTAGTATTTTCGTCAAGTACTTTCAAAAAAAAGTGGAATATATCAATCTTTACAATACCTTACGGGCTATTATTTTTTGGCATGAATTTTGATAAATGTAGTTCCCAACAAAGATATCTTTACTTGCACATCTTAATTTTAGTGTTAAATTTGTTAAATGAATTTTTTGAAAGTCATTATCGCCTCTGTATCCATACTCGGCTTAAATCACTCACAAGCACAGGAAACTGCCATTTCAAGCAACAATGGCTACGAACACTTCTTTACTGGTGCTGTCACATATCATTTCTTTGATTTTAAAGAAGATGCTAGAAAATTTAAAAAGGATATCGGTGATCAGGGTAAGCTTATTCTCCATCCATTCTTAGGCTATGAGAAGGCCACAATCAAGGGAGAAGACCTTTTATACAATGCCTTCTTTATCTTCAATGACTCACTCGGTTCGCCTGCTCTAGGCTACAATAGAGGCTTTAGTATAAGAGTTGATAAGTATATTGATGTTGGATATTTTTTTGGCGTTTACATGATCCGACAAAATGTCTGGGAAGATAATAATATCAGTCTACCACTACGCTTAAAGCTTGGCCGAAATATCGCTTTAGTCCCTATCATCGGCTTAAGACAAACGCTAACATTACCAGTTACTAAAAAAATTGATTTTAAGTCTTCTATTGCGATAATGCCAAATACTGCGACTTTGCTACTAGGATTTTCAAAGAACTTTTGATCCAAACGCAAAGAGGCCTCCAAAAATGGAGGCCTCTGAGGTTTTGTTTTTTTAATTCGATTTTGTGTTTTCGATTAACCGATCAATCTCAGTGCACCTTGGTTAGACTGATTAGCTTGCGCTAATACTGCAGTTGCAGAGTTTGATAGAATATTTGTTCTGGCCATTTCTGCTGACTCAGAAGCAATATCAGTATCTCTAATTCTTGAATTTGCAGCACTTAAGTTTTCTGTCGAAACTTCAAGGTTACTAATCGTAGACTGTAGTCTATTTTGTAGTGCCCCTAGATTCGCTCTGTTTCCAGAGATTTTCTCAATTGCTGTATCAAGAACATCTAAATTACCTTGTGCACCTTCTTTTGATGCTACAGATAATCCACCTAGACCAATGTCATCTACTTTTGCAGATGTATCAGCTGGATTATAAGAGATTCTATCTAATCCTTCTTGGTTGTTAATACCGATTTGGAAATCCATTTGATCCCCACTTCCATTTAACAGATTTTTTCCATTAAACTTAGTCGATTCTGCAATTCTTTCAACTTCAGACGACAAGTTTTGAAATTCTAAATCTGTAAACTTTCTTTCAGTATCACCAACTGTATCCGATGCTGCTTGTACAGATAGCTCTCTTAGTCTAACTAAAATATTTGATACTTCGTTTAGACCACCTTCTGCTGTTTGTACCATCGAGATACCATCACCAGCGTTTCTTGTCGCTTGTTGAGTACCTCTAATATTAGCTTTTAGTTTTTCACTAATTGCTAAACCTGCTGCATCATCTCCTGCTTTATTAATTCTATTACCTGAAGCTAGTTTTTCAAGAGACGTATTCTGTGCTCTTTTAACTGTACCTAAACTTCTTTGTGCTGCTAACGATTGAACGTTTGTGTTAATTCTCATACCCATACTAATCTCCTCGAATCATTAAAACCTCCGTGTGATGTTTAAAGATAAAACTCCTTGTCCTATCTCTTTTACTCAAAGTTACCTACCCCTAGGTAACAATAACCATTACGGTTACTCAAAAATTTACTTGAGAGAAAAAGGTATAATTTTCCTAATTATTTTGAGTACTTAACTAATATGCTCGACTATTTAACGACTGCTTCAAGGTAAGTCTTGAGATTTGCAAAGCTCTTAATGTCCGTCTTAATTGATTGGTTTTTGAATTTATTTTTTAATGAATAGTTAAGGAAAATGAATCCATCATCAAAGTGACAATGTTTATTTGTGAAAAGAATATAATTTGAATTAATATTCGCACGAATGATGCAGTATTTTTTACTGTTTAGCGTAGAGTATATCGCTTTAATTAATTGTTGTGACGTCGTTATATAAAGACCATCACCATCTCTTTCACTTGAAAAAGTAAAACAATTATACTGATTTTCTTTTAGATTAACGAAGAGCAATTTAAGATCGGCCTTGAACTTTATTTATTAAATCGGTAGTAGAGTACCCATTTTCAAAACGTAAGCTTTTCGTTACACCACCATTCTTTGCAACGATATCATGACCGACGATGTCTTCGACTTTCCAGTCACCACCCTTTACTAGAACATCAGGCTGAATTTTACTAATTAATTCGTATGGCGTGTCTTCTTCAAAGATGAAAACAAAGTCTACGGCCTTGAGATTTTCAAGCATAAACTTTCTATCTTCTTCTTTATTGATAGGTCTATCGTCACCTTTCAGTCTCTTAACACTTGCATCAGAGTTAACACCAACAACAAGTAAATCACCTTGTTCACGAGCATCATTTAGGTACGCGATATGTCCACGATGAAGTATATCAAAACAACCATTTGTGAAAACGATTTTTTTATCTTTTCGATTTTTTTCTAATTGTTCGAAACTCACGCGCGAATTACCTTATTTTTTAAAAGTTCAGCATCAAGTTTCATAAGATATGGTAATCCACATAATGGAATCGATAAGAGTTCTAGCATCGAACGTTTTACGATAAATAAGATCGTCATTTCTTTGTGAAATTTAGTTTTTGTTTTAAAAATTTTCTGCCCAATAGTTTGAGAGAATCCCATCGACAGTGCATAGATATTATAAATTAATACAAATAGAACTATTGGGAAAACAACATTCGACGACATTAGTAATTGCTGAGTAAAGTTTTGCAAAGTCATTGTTGTAGAAACGAACATTAAAGTGAAAATAACACTTACCAAAACTAAAACAATTGCGAGATCCAGTACGTATGACATCAATCGATTAGCAGCCACTGCTTCTTTCTCTACCTTTTCAAATATTTTAATATCTTTATTTGCTTTTGCAGGAGTTGAAGATGTTTGTGAGTAAAATGCTTTTAGCTCACTAGGTATAGCTCTTTCTTCAGAGACTGGTTTTCTAATAACTTGGTCATATACCTTCTTATGGATGTGTAAGTCATTTTTTTGAGAAGTACTATTATGATGAAATCCTAGTCCTTCATTAATTGGTTTAAAAGGAATATCTTCAATATCAAACGCATCTAAATCGAAATCGACAACTTCAATTTTCTTCTTATTTAATTCTGAGTCTAACATCTTCTATACTCCCGTTATTATTAGGATGACATACTTTTCATAAAGCAGCAAATTTTCCTAATATATATCCTACACATGTGGATACAGCATTTGGAGAACGTAAAATTGGTCCACCTGTGTATAGCGTCGATGAGTTTTCAAGGCTTAGAATATAATCTTCCTCTTTTGAGCTCAATCCCCCCTCAGGGCCAATTACGATTAATATTTTACTATTTGGTTCAATACTTAAATTTGTAATCGAGTTCTTATTTCTAAGAGTTGATAAAATGACAAAGTCATACTTTTCAAAGATTTTAGAGCACCCCTCGAGATCTAGTGCTAAATCTTCAACCTGCATGAGGAATGGATTATTAGACTGAATCGTTGCACTCTCAATAAGTGAGTCCACTCGATCAAAATTCTTAATTTTCCATTGCGAATATTCTGCGGTGAATGGAAAGAAGTTTGTAACTCCGAGTTCAACTGCATTCTTTAGGCATAACTCAAAAGCTTCTTTTTTTGGTAGACCTAAGCAAATGTCAATATGGTAAGGTCTTTCGAACTTATCTTCATGCTTAACTCGTAGGCTGACTTCTCTTTTGTTTACAGCCTCTGTCAGTGCTATAAAACTTGACCCATTACCAGTTAGAAGCTTTACCTCTTCGCCAAGTCTAATACGTGTGACTTTTATAAGATGGTGAGCCCTTTCATCACAGAGAATGAAATTATCTCCCTCATGAATTATTTCTGAATTTTTTAATAATACAGCTCTCATTATTTCTTAAATACAATCGCTGACCAATCTCCTTTTGAGACTGTCTCAATATGATTTAGCATTTTATATTCTTCGCGAATATTTGTAACTTGATCATTCAAAATACCAGAAAGAACAAGAAAAGACCCTTCTTTCAATGTACTTAGTAATGTTTCCTTCTCGAGGATTAGGACATGTTCCAAAATATTAGCAAATACAAGATCATATTTTTCTGTAACTTCAAAACGATCACGGTGAGCGAGAACAATTCCATTCAAGTCACTATCTTCAAAATTAAGTTTTAAATTTGTTAAGCAATTATCAAGTGCTGCGGGGTCGATATCAATGAAATCAACCTGCATATTTAATTTCTTTATTGCTCCAATTCCGAGAATCCCAGAACCACAGCCGAAATCTAAGCACAGACCACCTTTTTTGATTTCTTGTTTTACAGATTCAAATAGTTTTAAACATAGAAATGTCGTTTCATGCTCTCCAGTACCAAAACCCATACCTGGGTTGATATAGATATGATCGCGATTCTCTTTGTGGCCTTCTTCTTTGTACCACTCAGGAATAACCTTTAGGTTTTCAGTAACTTCGATTGGAGCATAGTGCTTTTTCCACTCTTCATTCCAATCTGAGAACTCTTGCTTTTGTGCTGTTATTCCTACATCTTGGTGATTTTCTTCGATATATGAGACGAAGTCTTCGGCTCTTTTTAAATCACCGTTGAAAAAATAATATTTATAAATTAAGGCACTTCTGATTTTCGCTTCAACTTCAACTTCATCAATGACTGAAAGAGGAACATCTCCGCCGCTATAAGCTCTTTCTCCGAGAATGGCGTCAACTTGAGCCTCATCAATTGAGAATTCTTCAACACCATCAACATGAAAAGATGTCATCGCAACTTCATTAATTTCTAGTGCCTTGTCCTCATTTATAAAACGGGCCTCAACAATAAAAAATTCACCTTTTTCCACAGTCATCACTTATATTCCTTAAAGCAAGCATATTGCCATTTGGGTACATTCCATCAATCTTTATACAGCTTTTCATAACCCAAATAACGCTTGGATGCCATAGATTTATATATGCATAGTCATTATTTACAAGCCTACTTGCTTGCTTATAAAGATCATTTCTCTTCTCAATATTTTCTGTCGATTCAGCTGTATCAAGTTTTATATCTAACTCACTGTTTTTATAGAATCCACGATTCGCACCTTTCGGTGGGATATTATCGCTGTGAAAAGCGAATTTTAACATATCAGGACCTGTAAATCCGACCCACTTGCCTACAAAGAGATCATATTCGCCTCTTTTTAGTCCCCTTAAGAATGTTCCCCACTCCTGGACAACTAATTCAACTTCAATACCAAAATTCTTCATTTCTTCTTTGATGATTTCAACTAACTCTAGAGCAAATTTATTATTTGTACTTTTCCACAGAAGCTTAAGGGGGGCTCCGTTGTAATTCCACTTACCATTAACTCTGGTTAATCCAGCTGCTTGAAATAACTGCTCCGCTTTTTTGGGATTATATTCTTCTTTCCGATCGATGTGTAAATTTGCAAATGCTTCAGAAAAGAGTCCATTGGCTATAGTTGCATTATTCTTAAATTTGTAGCGAACTATTTTTTCTCTCGGCACGAGTAGACTTAATGCCTCTCTTATTCTTCGATCTTGCAAGTAAGGTTTTTGATGATTAATGCCAATATAGTTATAGTTGGTACTTTCCTTTTTCTCGACGCGAACATCCTTGCTCTTTTCTAAGAACTCAATTTTTCGAGGAGACATTTCTGCTAATGAGATATCGATCTCCCCTTTCATCATTTTTAAAGATAATGTTGTTTCATCTTTAACAACGACAAAATCAAGTGGAGGTAATTTTTCTTTTAAAGGTATGAGGTTGATATGGAACGAGTCGATTAATCCGAACTTATATTCACCGGCACCAATTATTTCTTCGAGTTCTACTTTTTCTAATCTATCGAAGTTTGGTATCTTTATTATTTTAAGCAAAACGAGATTAGATAAGTGATCGAGTCCAAATTTATTGTAAACAAGCTCTACTTTATAATCTCCCAATTTTCGCACTTCACTTATATTGCCAAAAGCAAACCTAAATACTGATTTAATCTTTTCGACTTCGGTAAAATATTTATGTGAATTAACAACACTATCAGCATCGACAGGAGTCCCATCCCAAAACTCAATATTCTTCTTAAGGTCAAAGATGATGCTGTACTTGTCGCCTGAACGTTTTTCTTCATATGTTGTGCATAGGCGACAAATGATATTCATTTTCTGGTCAAAATCAATGAGTGATGTATTTACTAATCTATTTATATTTTGCGAATTTGCATCTGTCGAAAAGAATGGACTTAAGTTATTGGGGGATGCTGAGATTGCTAGTTTATATGCCATAGTCTGTAGTGAAACAACCATAGCGCATATGAGTAATTTAATTATTTTGTTCATTTTTATATCACCTAAAATTTAATTAACTAGTTAAAATTCTATCATTTTTTGGTTATACGTGCCAGTAATTGAAGATTTGATAATTCTTACAAATATAGTTTAAATCTCACTTTTTTCTGTTATAAAGTCTTGTTTGGAGAATTTATGAAGCTAATTGGTATCGCAGGTGGTTCAGGGTCTGGAAAAACAACTTTCGCAATGAAAGTGATGGCAAAGCTCCCCGCGAATAAAGTAAATCTTCTTCATATGGATTCATATTACCTTCATGATCAACCTGAAGAGTTCTTCACAAAATCAGGAAAACCAAATTTTGATCATCCAAGCTCTTTTGATTGGAAATTACTCCGATCCCATCTGAAGACACTTAGAGATGGTGGAAGTATTGAAGTACCAGTCTATGACTTCAGTACGAGTATGCGCCTTGAAGAAACTGAGCTTCTCACGCCGAAGCCAATCTTACTTTTTGAAGGAATTTTCACTCTCTTTGATCAAACAATTCGAGAAATCTTAGATATTAAAACATTTCTACACGTCGATGCTGATATAAGATTCACCAGACGTCTCAATCGTGACGTACAAGAACGTGGACGCTCACTTGAATCAGTGACTTCACAGTACTATGAAACAGTAAGACCTATGTATCAAAAATTTCTTGCTCCTCAGCAGCAGTATGCTGACTTCATCGTTGGTGAGGAAACTGATGTTGCAGCAGATATTTTAGCTTCGAAGCTAAATGACTTCATTAAAGATGAAGAAGCAATTCAAAACCTAATTGACCACAATAGCTTTGCATA
>Ga0100385_1004606_pt1 | contig 11835 bp, 11 predicted proteins | sample CryGeymeta201509_FD_81543 | JGI IMG/M metagenome (GOLD analysis project Ga0100385, IMG submission 81543) | Groundwater microbial communities from Crystal Geyser aquifers in Utah, USA - Crystal Geyser metaG 2015-09 | ecosystem: Environmental > Aquatic > Deep subsurface > Groundwater | place: USA... | reverse complement strand
AAAGGTATTTAATTTTTCAGCTAAGTGATTGTGTAAAATTGTATTTGATTTTAATTTATTTTTTGGCTTTCAGGCTCGAAATTATAAAGAAAATTATGACTGAAATTAATGTCAACACTGAAATATAAAATCCAATAATTACTGCTTTTGGCTGATAATAAAACTCTACATCATTTGCACCAGCAGCAAGAAAAACAGCCATAAAAGATGTATTTGCCAAAATTATTTTTCTCGAAATACCATTGACTTTTACTTTCCAGCCTGGGTAATAATTTTGAACAAGAAATAAATATCCGCTCTTGTGATTTTTAACTTTAAAGCGTAAAGAATTTGGAGAAAAATTGGACAGTTGAATTTCTCCAGTGGAGATTCTTTTAAACTTGTGTTTGCTGTTTTTATTAGCATCTATTTTTTCTAATGTTGCAAAAGAAATTACAGAACCATTAATAGATTCATGGAATAAATCGGGAAACGAATCCATAAGAGTTGAGGTGTTTTTTAAAATAAATGAGTAGTTTCCCTTATACGAAATCATACTTTCGTACACATTAAAAGCTTTATCAAATGGATAAATACTAATGTCTGCTACGGAGTTTTTGAAAATATTATCGTTGCTTTTTAAAGAAAATGACTTCGAATATTTTTCTAAAACTTCTTGGTTGTTAGCAACTTTTGAATGATGCTGATATAAGGAAAATGGAGCATAAATTTGAAATGAAATCAGCAAATCAACAATAATTATTGCAGGCAGCAGAATATTTTTTGATGTTTTAATCTTTAAAATAATATAACCAAAGATTAGAATTATAAGTTGTAAAATTGATTGAAAAAATATACGTTCGGAAATATTTAAGTTGACAACAAAATTATATAAACTTGAACCTTTAAACTTTGAAAAATCTATTTGAAACGCTAAATAAAAAATAACTGAAATCAAAATTATAATGATAGCGAAAACAATGTTTTTCAATAATTTAAAGTCATTCTTTTTGACAAAGTAATCTAAAGACGCTGCAGCTAAAGCAATAAAAATTGACATAAAGAAAAATCTGAATAAAGCTGGAAATCTAAAAAGATTAAAACCCGGAAAGAATTCGAATAAATATCTATGAATCAATAATTTATTGCCAAATGAAACTGCTAAAAACAATAATGCTATTACCATTAAATACCAGATTTTCTTTTTATAAAAAGGATAAATGCTTGCTAATATTAATGGAAAAATTCCTATGTACAAATTTGTCATGCTTATATCTGTTCCAAAGGTTTCAAAAATCTGATTTACATTTACCGAAACCGCGGCAAAAGGAAGAAATAAACTTATGAGTGATTTGAAAGTTATAGCATATTGCGAGGCATATTCATAGTTAATACCTTGACCTCTAACAAAATAATTTAATGAAATATAAGTTGAAATCAAAAATGCTGAAGAAAGTAAAGTTACTAAAGATAATGATAATAGAAAATATTTTAGCATCAATATTTTTGTGGAAGATTTAATAAATTCCACCAAGCCCCAGAAAAATAAAATATATAATATAATAATTGAAAACGCTGGATATCCACCAGTTAGCAATAAATATGAAACTAAAGCTAAATAAATTGAGTTTTTTAATGTTGGATTTTTGAGTAGGTTAAAGAACGAAAGTAAAATCCATGGAATCCAAGCAATGCTAATTATCCAAGTAAAATGAGCTCCATGGCCTACAAAAAATCCTGAAAAAACATAAATTGCTCCACCAAAAACCGATGATATTTCTGATATATTAAATCTTTTTAAGAGCTTATAAAAGCCAATGGCGGCAATCAAAATATGAATTATATATTCAAAATTGAAGCTATACAATGTATATTTTCCAAACAAAGCCATTATCCAAACTATTGGATACCAAGCTCCCGATTGCGGATCGGCATGAATTGGCAATCCTAAATGAAGATAATAATTCCAAAGAGGGAGTACGCCATTTCTTATACTTTCAACTATTAAATATCTCCAAGGAAAATGTACATATAAAGCATCAAACTTTAAGGTTTTGAGAAAAAAACTGACTTCAAAATAGCCAAATAAAACTATGATCACTAATATGATTATTCCTTGATATCGAATAAAGAATTCTTTCATATTTGCCTCATTTACAATAATTTTGTTTTATAAGTACTTCTCTATTTCTATTCCCAATTCTTTGGCATATTTCAAAAACAATTTCTTTTTATAGCTACGCAAATTACTTTTATCGCCATTGGCAAGATCCAACATCAACCTATTGCTAAGCACAAAAGTTTGACAAAATTCGCCATAATCTCTTATAATCAAACTCTGAATAGGCTTAAAAACTTTATCTTTAATATTATTTATTTCAATACGCCTCTTTTTCATCAAATTCATATCCTCTCTTTCTATTCGCTTTATCTCCAGTTTGCTTTTTGAAATATTTTTTTCTTTAGCTTCCTCTTCGGTACTTGCTAAAATACCTGTTAAAAGGTTTTCAAATTCAATGTTTTTCAATGATTTATGAATAAATTTCCTCTCGCTCCAACCTTTTATTAATTTTGGATTTATAGCTATTTCTTTCAAAAAATGATTGTTAATTACTTGATGTGCTGGTTTATCCAATTTTTTTGCTTCCACCTCTCTTGCTTTCCATAGCTTATTATAAAAAAACCATTGAAATTCGGTAAGTTCATATCTTTCCTTTTTGTTTATAATGTTGGTGGATGATTGCGAAAATATCATATTATCAAATATTTGGTTTTCTTCATCAATCCAACTCATAATATTTTTTTGAGAAGCCATCTCAATAAGTAATTTGTATGAATCTAAAAGAAAAAGAACATCATTGCCAGCGTAAATTTTCTGGTTTTCTGTGAGAGGTCTATTGTACCAATCACTAATCTGCAAGTCTTTATATACTTGAATATTAAGTATATTAATAAGCATATCTGATAAAGAAACTTTTTCGTAGTTGAGCAATTTTAATGCAATAGAAGTATCGAAAATATTCTTTGGCTTGCAACCTAAAGATTGCAATAAACGAATATCTTCACCAAAGGCAAATACAACTTTTTGAATATTATTATTTTCAATAATTGGAAAAATTTGTTCTATTTCTATAAATATTGGATCAATTAAAAAAATTGTGGAGCCATCAAAAATTTGAATCAAACATAATTTAAAACCATAATGATGCAAATTATTATCGAATTCAAGATCCAAGGCTATTTGTTTTCGAGTGCCCAGAATGGCCTTTGCTTCCGACAGCTGTTCTTCAGTATTTATATATTTTAATATGGCCATGCAGAAATTTTATCTACTCTTTTTTGATGGCGACCGCCCTCAAATTCGGCATTGAGAAAGGCTAAAACAATTTCTAAAGCGTATTCTTTGGCAATATATCGAGCTGAAAGTGCTATTACATTTGCATCATTATGCTGCCTGGCCAATTTTGCTAATTCAGTGTTCCAAGCCATTGCGGCACGAACTTTTGAATGTTTATTTGCTGTAATTGCAACTCCATTTCCGCTGCCACAAGCAATTATCCCTATTTCAAATTCTTTATTCTGTATCGCCTGGGCTAAAGGATGAATAAAATCTGGATAGTCAACACTATCTTTACTGTGGGTTCCAAAGTCTTTAATTTGATAACCTAGCTTTATTAATTCACTTTTAATAAACTCTTTTAGTTCATAAGCAGCATGATCACAGCCAATTACTATAGTATTTTTCTTGTCGAACATTTTATACACATTGCTTTGTTAATAAGTGCAAATTAACTAAAAACTATTGAATTTATGTAATCTTCTTTTAATTAATCTTTTAAATTAATTTTGAATCATTCTATTTTACCTAACCTATTGATTTAAAATATTATTACTTTATCAACCTAAATTGTGTTAATATCCATTTAATTTGGTTAAGAAATGGTGATAGATTTTCAACAGTATTTTTTGCAAATAAAGCAAGTTAAAAAACTAACAATTTTTGCTTTTTTATTTACACTAAATGCACACAAAAAAATATTGCTTTTTAAAATAAAAAGTAAACAAATTTGTTATAAACAGATGTTTAAAACAAGATTAATTTATTACAATTAAATACTTTGACTTGTTAATTTAAAGTTAATTTAAAGTTAAGAATTCAAAGGTTACCTAATACTTGAAAAAGTTACGAACTTATGAACAGCCTATATTAAATAACTAATTTATTTAAAAATAAATTAATATTATAATATTGAATTCTATAAATAATTTTTTAGATTTTTAGATTGTATATCTTTGCTAAATAAATTTTTGAATATGCAGACATTAAATATCATTGATAAAATAAATAAACTTAAACGGCAAAAAAATGCGGTAATATTATCTCATTTTTATCAAACTGATGATATTCAAGATATTGCTGATTTTGTGGGCGACAGCTTAGCTTTGGCACAAGAAGCAGCCAAGTCAAGTGCTAAAATTATTGTTTTTGCTGGTGTTCATTTTATGGCAGAAACAGCAAAAATTATAAATCCAAAGAGCAAAGTTTTGCTGCCTGATATGGATGCAGGTTGCTCACTTGCAGACTCTTGCCCTCCAAAAAATTTTAAAATATTCAAAGAACAATATCCAAATCACTTGGTAATTTCTTATATTAATTGCAGTGCAGAAATAAAAACTATGACAGACATTGTTTGTACCTCGAGCAATGCCCTAAAAATTGTAAATTCTTTGCCCAAAGATGCAAAGATAATTTTTGCACCTGACAAAAATTTAGGAGGATATATCAACAAAATTAGTGGAAGAAATATGGTTCTTTGGGACGGAAGCTGTGATGTTCATAATATTTTGGAGGCAGAAAAAATTGTAGAATTAAAACTTAAAAATACTGATGCTAAGCTTATTGCTCATCCAGAATGTCAAGCTGCGGTGCTTGAGCTGGCAGATTTTGTTGGCTCTACTTCTGCCTTGCTTCAATACACATCTACAAGTAATTTTAAAAAATTTATTGTGGCCACTGAATCAGGAATTCTTCATCAAATGAAAAAACAAAATCCTACAAAGGAATTTATAATAGTTCCTTCAGACAAAACTTGTTCCTGTAACGATTGTCCACACATGAAAAAAATTACTTTGAAAAAAATTTATAATGTACTTCTTAATGAATCTAACGAAATTATTCTCTCTGATTTTATTATGAAAAATGCTCTTAAACCTATAAACAGAATGCTCGAACTTTCTTAATTTAATAAATCATAATTGAAAAATATTTTACTTATATTACTGTTTTTTAATATTTTAACTTTACATGCTCAAGATAGTATTGTGAGAAATGGATACCAAATATTTTACTATTCCAATGGCATTAAAAGTAGTGAAGGCATTATGAAAAATGGCCAACCAGAAGGCTATTGGAAAACATATTTCGAAAATGGAAATATTAAAACAGAAGGAAATAGAAAAAATTATGAACTCGACAGCCTTTGGAAATTTTATGATGCTAATGGTAAATTGACCTTAAGTATAACATACAAAAATGGTATTAAAAATGGCGCAAGAACAACTTACTTACAAGATAAAACTGTTATCGAAAATTTTGTAAATAATATTAAAGAAGGCTTTTCTAACGAATATTATTTAAGCGGAAAGCTATGGAAAACAACACCTTATAGCAATGGCCTCGAAAATGGATTTTCTATTATGTATTCCGAAGATGGAAGAATAATTGGACTTACAAAATTTCAAAATGGCTATTTAAAAACCATAGAAAATATTAACAGATATAATAAAGCAGGAAAGAAAATTGGACTTTGGAAAGAATTTTGGCCAGGCGATGATTATCTTACAAAAATGGAAGGATATTATAGAAATGATATTCAAGATGGCTATTTTAAATATTATGATAAAGAAGGAAATCTTCAGAAAATCGACAAATTTATTAACGGAATTTTAATTATTGACCCACCAGAACTTGCTGAATATGATATAAAAACCGATTATTATAGCGATGGCAGTGTTAAAACAATAGGAAGTTATAAAGACGAAAAAGCCGAAGGAATGCGCCGCGATTATTCAACAGATGGAAAAATTATCGCTGGATATATTATGCATGAAGGTATTGTAATAGGAAAAGGAATTATTGATGAAGCTGGACTTAGACAGGGAAAATGGCAGGACTTTTATGAGTCTGGAAATATACTCGCCGAGGGAAATTATATAAACAATGTGAAAAATGGTTCGTGGAAATACTATTTCGAAAACGGAAATCTCGAACAACAAGGTGATTATGACAATCAAGGTAGAGCAAAAGGAAAATGGACTTGGTTCTACACAGATAAAAATGTGAGAAGAGTTGAGAGTTTTTTTGAAGGACTTTCTCAAGGAATGATGACAGAATATTCATTAGACTCAACTATTATGCTGCAGGGCGAATATGTAGATGGAAATAAACAAGGTTTGTGGTTAGAAAATGTAAATGGCTACCGCGACGAAGGAGAATATTTGGAAGATATGCGCGAAGGAATTTGGAAATCTTATTACCCAAATGGAAATACATACTTCGAAGGCAAATTTGTGGATGATATTGCCGATGGAAAACATATTTGGTATTATGAAAATGGCCAAACACTAACAACAGGAAATTATTCTATGGGACTTTATAACGGCGAATGGCGCTATTTCGACGAAGATGGAAAATTGTTTCTCACAGTGGAATTCAATAAAGGTATTGAAGTAAAATATGATACAAAAAAAATTGAACCAGAACTTGACCCAAGCGAAATGACGGAGTAAAACCTAAGTATATGTTTTGTATTATGTATTTTAGCGAATTTGAAATGCCTACTATTTTAACTAATTTATAATTAAATGAATCAACAAATTTTGACCCTCGGATTTTCATCATGCCCCAATGACACATTTATTTTTGATGCCTTGATTCATCATAAAATTGATACCGAAGGTCTTGAATTTAAACTTTTTATTGCCGATGTTGAAGAGTTAAACCGCAAAGCATTCAAAGCTGAGCTTGACATTAGCAAGATAAGCTTTAGCGCCTACACTCAACTTACGACTAACTATATTCTATTGGATTCAGGTTCTGCTTTAGGCGAAAACTGCGGTCCGCTTCTTATTTCCAAAAAACCCTTTGATTTAAAGGACTTGTCGAATAAAAAAATAGCAATTCCAGGTTTAAATACAACCGCCAATTTATTGATTTCGCACGCTTTTCCAAATGCTAATAATAAAGTAGAAATGTTGTTCTCGAATATTGAATCTGCGGTTTTGAATGGCGATGTTGATGCAGGATTAATAATTCACGAAAGCCGGTTTACTTATCAAGAAAAAGGCCTTCATAAGTTAATGGATGTAGGAGAATTTTGGGAAACGGAAACTAATACTCCAACACCATTAGGAGGAATTATTGCCAAGCGAAGTTTAGATGAAGAACTTCTGCAGAAAGTTAATCGCGTGCTACATCGCTCCCTTGAGTTTGCCTTTGCTAATCCCAAATCTGGCCTCAATTTCATTCGCTCACACTCGCAAGAAATGAGTGAAGAAGTTATGTATAAGCATATTGCTCTTTATGTAAATAATTTTTCTCTAAGCCTTGGCATTTCAGGTAGAGCAGCCGTTATTAAACTTTTTGAAGTAGCTAAACAGTTAGGAAAAATCAATAAAATTCCACAAAACCTCTTTTTAGAAAATCAATCTTTTTCCAACCAATCTTTCATCAATCTTTAACCAATCTTTAACCAATCTCCAACCAATCTTTTTCCCCCAATCTCTAACCAATCTTTTTTCCCCAATCTCTAAGCAATCTTTTTCAAACCAATCTTTTTTCCCCAATCTCCAACCAATCTTTTTCCCCCAATCTCCAACCAATCTTTCATCAATCTTCTTCCAACCAATCTTAAATCAATCTCTAAGCAATCTTTTTCAAACCAATCTTTTTTCCCCAATCTCCAACCAATCTTTCATCAATCTTCTTCCAACCAATCTTAAATCAATCTCTAACCAATCTTTTTCCAACCAATCTTTTTCCAACCAATCTTTTTCCCCCAATCTTTTTCCCCCAATCTCCAACCAATCTTAAATCAATCTCTAAGCAATCTTTTTCAAACCAATCTTTTTCAAACCAATCTTTTTCAAACCAATCTTTTTCAAACCAATCTTTTTCAAACCAATCTTTTCCAAACCAATCTTTTTCCAACCAATCTTCTTCCAACCAATCTTAAAAAAAACTACTTTTGCTTTCTCAAAATTTCAGCAATGATAATTGTAACAGGAGCATTAGGATTTATTGGCAGCGTTTTAGTAGGCGCTCTCAACAAAAAAGGATATAAAAATCTAATCTTGGTAGATGATTTTTCCAAAGAAAACAAATTTCAAAACCTTGAAAATAAGAGCTTTTCAAAAAAAATTGAAAGAGATATTTTTCAAAATTGGCTTAATAATACCAACGAAAAAATCGACTTTGTCATTCACATTGGAGCAAGAACCGACACCACAGAATTTGATGTAGAAATATTCAATAAATTGAATTTAAATTTCACAAAAGACTTATGGGTAAGTTGTTCAAAGAAGAATATACCTTTGATATATGCTTCATCTGCTGCTACTTATGGAGGAGGTGAATGGGGTTATGAAGATAATCATGAAGTTATTTATAAGTTAAAACCATTAAATCCTTACGGGGAATCTAAGAATGATTTTGATAAATGGGCTTTGCAACAAAAATTAACTCCACCTTTTTGGTCTGGACTCAAATTTTTTAATGTATATGGACCAAATGAATACCACAAAGGCCGAATGGCGTCCGTAATATTTCACGCATTCAACCAAATAAATAAAACTGGCGGCATGAAACTTTTTCGATCCCACAATACAGCTTTTAAAGATGGCGAGCAATTACGCGACTTTGTTTATGTGAAAGATGTGGTGAATGTTATTATTTGGCTGATGGAAAAAAAACCACAATCAGCTCTTTTCAATCTGGGAACTGGCAAAGCGCGCTCTTTTTTGGACTTAGCAAAAAATACTTTTATTGCATTGGGTAAACCCGAAAATATTAGCTTTATCGACACGCCAGAAGACATACGCGAAAAGTACCAATATTTTACTCAAGCAAATATGAACAAACTAATTTCTGCAGGATATAATCAAAAATTCTACTCATTAGAGCAAGGTATTGATGACTATGTCAAATATTATTTGCTAAATAATAAAAATTATTGATTTGAAATAACAAATATTTTACAGAATATCAGCACTTTATATTATTTTTAACAAAAATGATATAAAACAGAAAAAAATATTTTGATTAATTTAAAAAGTGAGTACTTTTGTTACTCAAACTTAATTGAAATGCTTGATACGTTAATCACAAATAAGACACGCATTAAATTATTGATAAAGTTTTTTTTAAACTCTAATTCTAAATCCTATCTAAGAAATTTAGAACATGAATTTAACGAATCCTCGAATGCTATCCGCATTGAACTCAATAAGTTTGAAAAATCGGGTTTACTAAATAGCGAAGTCGAGGGAAACAAAAAAGTTTTTACCGCCAACACCAATCATCCTCTTTTCAAAGATATTCACAACATTTTGCTCAAGCACCTTGGAATCGACACCGTGATTGATGAAATGATTTCAAATCTTGGAATGCTTAAAAAAGTTTATCTGGTGGGAGATATTGCAAAAGGAAAAGATTCAGACATTATTGATTTGTTATTGGTGGGAGCCGAAATTAATAAAGACTATCTTACCCGTTTGATTGAAAAAGCCGAACGATTAATACAGCGTAAAGTAAGATATCTTATTTTTGGCGAAGATGAAATAGAAAATTTTCTAAAGTCAAAGGGCATCAGCGAATACCTTTTGCTTTGGAAAGAATAAAATAAGCGTCGTGTTATCAATTTAACACGACTTTTTTAAGGCTCTAAAAATCAGTTTGTTGCAAAAAGCAAATGTAACTGAGAGTGGCGAAGCCGTGCCAAAGAGGAAGTAAATAAGGCTCAAAATTTTCAACACAAAATATCGAAAAAAATATAAATGAAGACAATTGCAGTAATTGGTTTGGGTTACGTAGGTTTACCCTTAGCAGTAGAATTTGGAAAAAAAAGAAAAGTTATTGGCTTTGAAATTAATAAGGCCAGAGTGGATGAGTTGAAATCTGGTAAAGACCACACTCTTGAGACCTCTTCACAAGAATTAAAAGACGCAAAATTTTTAAGTTTTACCACTGATATAGAAGATATCCGCCAAGCGCAGATATTTATTATAGCGGTACCTACACCAACTGATAAAAACAATCGCCCAGACTTGACACCTTTAGTGAAAGCTTCGGAAACTGTTGGAAAAGTTATTAAAAATGGCGACATAGTAATATATGAATCTACAGTTTATCCAGGAGCCACAGAAGAAGATTGCGTGCCTGTTATAGAAAAAATGTCGGGAAAAGAATTCAACAAAGATTTTTTTGTAGGATATTCACCAGAAAGAATAAATCCAGGAGATAAAGTTCACACACTCACCACAATAAAAAAAATTACTTCAGGTTCAACACCTGAAATTGGGAAAGAAGTTAATGAGCTATATTCCGAAATTATTAAAGCAGGAACTCATTTAGCAACATCAATAAAAGTTGCGGAAGCCGCTAAAGTAATAGAAAATTCACAACGTGATATAAATATTGCCTTTGTTAATGAGCTTTCTAAAATATTTAATCTCATGGGAATAGATACTTTAGAAGTTCTTGAAGCCGCTGGCACAAAATGGAATTTCTTGCCATTTCGCCCTGGCATGGTTGGCGGTCATTGCATTGGAGTAGATCCATTTTATCTTGCTCAAAAAGCACAAGAAGTTGGATATCATCCAGAAATTATCCTTGCTGGCCGCCGCTTAAATGATTCTATGGGAGCTTATGTTGCCACAGAAACTGTCAAATTAATGGTTAAAGCAGGAAAACAAGTTAAAAACGCTAAAGCACTTTTACTCGGGATTACCTTTAAAGAAAATTGCCCTGATATCAGAAACACCAGAGCTATTGATGTTTACCGCGAACTTAAAGATTTTGCTATGGAAGTTGATGTGTTCGATCCATGGGCTTCCAAAAAGGATGTTAAAAACGAATATGGTATTGATCTTATTGATAAAATTTCTGATTATAAAAAATACAGCTGTGTAATTTTAGCCGTATCTCACAATCAATTTCTTGAACTCGATTACTCTAAATTTAAAAATTCAGGGGCAATAATTTTTGACGTTAAAAGTATTTTGCCTAAAGATATAGTTGACGCAAGATTATAAAAATAATTTCTAAACTTGACCCTAATTTCTTACGGAATTTAACTTTTCACCCGATAGATATCGGAAATTCACTTTTAGTTTTTCACTTTTCACTTTGAACTCTTATAATCTCACCAACCTACGCGAATTAGAAGCGGAAGCAATTCACATAATTCGTGAAGTGGCCGCCGAATTTGAAAACCCTGTGATGCTATATAGCATTGGCAAAGATTCTTCGGTGATGGTGCGTTTGGCCGAGAAAGCCTTTTCCCCCGGAAAAGTTCCGTTTCCGCTTATGCACATCGATAGTAAATGGAAATTTAAGGAAATGACAGAATTTCGTGACCATTATGCTAAAGAAAAAGGTTGGAATCTTATTGTGGAATATAATAAGGAGGGTTTTGAAGCCGGCATTGGACCTTTTACTCATGGGTCAAAAGTTCACACCGACGTGATGAAAACTCAAGCTCTGCTTAAAGCTCTCGACAAACATAAATTCGATGCAGCCTTTGGTGGCGCTCGTCGCGATGAAGAAAAATCAAGGGCTAAAGAAAGAATTTTTTCTTT
>Ga0100385_1004599_pt1 | contig 11838 bp, 10 predicted proteins | sample CryGeymeta201509_FD_81543 | JGI IMG/M metagenome (GOLD analysis project Ga0100385, IMG submission 81543) | Groundwater microbial communities from Crystal Geyser aquifers in Utah, USA - Crystal Geyser metaG 2015-09 | ecosystem: Environmental > Aquatic > Deep subsurface > Groundwater | place: USA... | reverse complement strand
TTCTTTAAGCGGTTTATCTGGTGTAATTTCTGTAATAACTGCATTGTTATGGGCATTCTTAGCGGATGTAAGAATCGACTATTACCTCAATAGTTATTCATTAAACTCAAGAATGGAACCCTCTACTACATTTATAGTAGATAATTTAACACTGGAATTGTTTGGAATTGCATTTGGTGTTTTAATCATATCTATTTTCTTTGGGTTAATTCTTACCATCAAAGAAACTAAAAAGAATGGGCAACATATATGGGGCAAAAACAGCAAATTGTTACTCATCAATCTATTAATTCCACTTTTTGTGGGAGGTATTTTTTGTATCATATTAATCTATCATGGGTTATATGTGTTGGTTGCTCCTGCCACCTTACTTTTTTATGGATTGGCGTTGTTTAACTGTGGGAAATATACCTTAGGAGAAATAAAGTACTTGGGAATTTTACAAATTATACTAGGTTTAATAAGTGCCGTATTTATTGGAAAAGGCTTATTGTTTTGGTCTATTGGTTTTGGAGTATTGCACATCATTTATGGAGCATTAATGCATTTTAAATATAATAATAAACCTCAAAACACTAATTAGAGTTTGTCCAGAATGTCCGATTTCTTCGTTATTCTTGTTTCAAAAATTAGTCATCCCGATAGCTATCGGGACTCCTGATTTTCAGATTATCGAAACCTCGAACTCGAACATTCTGACTCAAACTCTTGACTTTATAAAAAATACTAATGAAAATAAAATGATTGAGGGGTTAAATAAAATATTTGAGAGCAGGGTGCGTTTGTGAATAATGTCTGTGCTAATGGTAAACGATGAAATAGATTTTAATTCATTGAAAGAATTATTAAACGTAACCGATGGAAATTTAGCCAGCCATATTGCCGGGTTAGAAAAAAACGAATACATAAAAGTGATTAAAGAATTTGTAGGTAAAAAACCAAAAACATCTTTTACAGCAACTCCTTCGGGCAAAAAAGCTTTTCAAGATCACTTAACTGCTTTAGAAAAATTACTAAACCAACATTAATTAAAGTTTGTCCATAATGTCCGATTTCTTCGTTTTTCTCAACCTTCAAATCAGTCATGTACGAAAGTACACTCCTGTTTTTCAGTTTATCGAAACCTCGAACTCGAACATTCTGACTCAAACTCTTGACTTTATGGATAGACGCTAATTATTTTTTTTATAAACAAACTTTGAAATTCAAAGTACTTTTAAAACTAAACACATGGAAACACAGAAAACAAAAAACAGTCAAAACAAAAGATTAATCGGCATTCTTGTAGCAGTACCCATTTTATTAATGATTCCGCTGGTAGCCATGCAATTTACAGATGAAGTAGATTGGACACTCTCCGACTTTATTATAATGGGTATTTTATTGCTGGGCACGGGTTTAATATGCGAACTGGTAATACGAAGTGTGAAAACATTGAAATACCGAATTGCTTTATGCATTGTTGTATTGTTTATGCTTTTTCTTATATGGGCAGAGCTTGCTGTAGGGATTTTCGGAACACCATTTAGTGGGAGTTAAATAAAACTTTAATTAATAGAAACTTAAAATACAAAGCATTTATAAACTAAACTTAACCTATAATAATTATGAAAACAAAAAAAAATCAACTTATCTTCTTTTTACTAGGAACGCTGCTTTTTAACTGGTTATTCTGGCAAGAACAACTAGGCTTAAATCTATTAATTTTTAATGTATTTATTCTCTTATCTGCTTATATTATTTATCCTAATTCCTTCAAATCAAAATATGTAATAGCATTCTCAATATTATGTATTTTAACCGCCACCTTTGTTTTTCTTTATGGTTCAACTATCGCAAAAATTACCAATAGCATTTTACTACTAATTTGTATTGGATACATACACCAACCTAAACTAAAAGCAATATTTTTTGCTGGATTTACCGCAATAATTAACTTTTTCAACTTACCTCTTAAAAAAGTTTTCAATCCCAAAAATTCTATTGATAATCAACAGAAGTCATTGAATAAAATATTCTACGTTTTGAAGATTGTAATTATACCTCTTTTGTTTCTTTCCTTATTTATTATCATTTTTAAGTTCGCCAATCCTATTTTCAATGAATTAACCCTCAAATTTTGGTTGCTAATTAAAAAATTATTTTCAACTATTTCTTGGCTTAGATTATTGTTTATAGTATTAGGGGCAATTGTAATTGCTGCATTTATTTATCATGAAAACATTCTGAAATTTATTCATAAGGAACAAAAATTAAGTGACTTTATTAGTAGAAAAAGAAAATCAAAAAATCAATTACCAAATAATGTTATACAGACCTTATCATTAAGGCTGAAAAACGAATATCGTTCAGCTATTTTACTGGTTTGTTCTGTTAATGTTTTGCTTCTGATTGTAAATGCAACTGATGTAAACTGGATTTGGTTTAACTTTAAATATAATGGGAATTTTAATTTATCTCAGTTTGTTCATGAAGGCACTTATTTACTTATTATAAGTGTTTTACTTTCAATGGGAATAATTCTTTATTTCTTTAGAAAAAACATCAATTTCCTTCCTAAAAATAAACTTTTAAAGCAACTGTCAATTTTATGGATAGCTCAAAATATTATTCTAGTTATTTCGGTTGGAATAAGAAACTACCATTATATAGATTACTACGGATTAGCATATAAAAGAATTGGAGTTATCTTCTTTTTAATCGCTACAATTGTTGGTCTTATTACACTTTACATTAAAATTACTCAACTAAAATCTGCTTTTTATCTGCTTAAAGTTAATTCTTTGAATATTATCAGTGTTCTAATTCTATTAAGCTCTTTCAATTGGGATATTATAATTGCTAAATACAACATCAATACTATTTCAAGTGAAAAAATGGATGTTTTATTTTTATTGACTTTATCAGACAAAACACTACCATTAATTGAAGAAAATAAAAACCTGCTCAATCAAGAAAATCCATTTTATACAGAACCAACATATCGCTATGAAGATAAGTTGAATACTTTTTTAGAAACTCAAGAAAAATTGAGTTGGCTTTCAATGAATTTATCAACACAAAAGGCAATTAATTATTATAAAAACCGAAAATAAGCATGGACACACCAAAAATAAAATTACTCGAAAAAAAGATAAAAAGAATCACGCTGCTTTTTATCCTCTTATTAGTATTGAGCGGAATTACAGCTTTTCCGTTGCAAACCGAACTTAATTTTTTAGCGGATTATTTTAACACATCCTCTTCTTCAGGATTAATTGCCCAATGGATCAATCAAGTGAACATCGCTTTAAATGATATCCATCAAAACTATCCTTTCTTAGCTTATGGGACAGATTGGTTGGCTTTCTCTCATATCATCATCAGCTTGTTTTTTATAGGTGTTTATATCAACCCTATCCAAAATGTTTGGGTAACAAAAGTGGGGATAATTGCTTGTCTGCTGGTTTTCCCTGTTGCTTTTATAGCAGGTAATTACAGAGGAATCCCTTTGTTTTGGCAACTCATAGATTGTTGCTTCGGAGCTTTTGGGCTCATTCCTCTGTTGCTCATACATCAATACACCAATCAAATCATTTCAATTAATAAAGCCTGTCTATAATGTCCAATTTCATCGTTATTCTTGTTTTAAAAAGCAGTCATTTACCAAAAAGTAAACTCCTGATTTTCAAAACTGCGAAAGCCTCGAACTCGAACATTATAGTTCAGCCTCAAAACTTTATATACAGAAACTAATTATTAATTATTAAATCTACTTACTATGGAAACAAAAAAAACCACCCCAAAAAAAGACCCGATATTTTTAATCGGGCTAAGCTTAATTCCTATTTCTTTTGGAATTTATTTATTTCTCTATTTTAAAAATGAAAATGCTGGGAACACTTTTCGAGAAAACGAAGGCGTTTATTACATTAATTATGTGATTGCTGCTGCTTATTTTATTTTTAGTGTGTTCATCTATTTTTTCAAACATAAATTCAAATTCTCTCACTATAGTTATAAACGGTTTGCTTGTGCGTTAATCTTATTTGCCATCAGCTGCTTCACTATCAACATTCCTTTTCCTATTTTTCATAAATTTTCCGATTGGGTAAATGTTTACCTTATTGTGATGCACCTTGCTTTGTTAGCCACTTGTTTTTTGGATGCACTTCCTAAATTACTAAAACATCTGGTGTTTTTTGGAGTTGGATTAGGAACAGTTATGGCATTGTATTTCACTATTTACTTATTGCCTTTTTTACCTATCATGTTTCTTGGAGCAGTATTTTTTGGACTGTCCTTACATTTAGGAACTCCATTAATATTGTTAATCACACTTTTAGTACAATTTTTCAAAAATGGAAAAGATACTAAAATAGCTTTTTATTTGGGAGTGGCTTTGCCTCTTTTAATAGTTGTTGTGTATATTTTTCAGTGGAACAGCACCAAAAAATTGATAGATAAAACCCATGCTACTATCATTACCAGACCTGACAATAAATTACCCAATTGGGTGCTGTTAAGTCAGGAATTAGGTGATGATTTCTTTACCGAACGTATTTTAAAAGGAGATTTAATTTATGAAACCCACCTTTTTAGTGATAACTGGGGAATAATGGGTAATCAAAATTCTTTAGGTGAATTAAAAGAACACGACCCTTTGGTAGTTCTTGGAGCTGAGCTATTGGGAACACTTAGTCTGAACCGTGAAGACAAATTAAAAATTTTAGAATCGAAATTTGATTTGCGGCACGCTACCAAAAGAAAACTGTGGTCGGGAGAGAGCCTTTCAACATCTACCGTATTATCCAATATTCAAGTATTTCCAGATTATCGTTTAGCTTACACCGAAAAAATCATCCGAATTAAAAACAATTCTAACCGTAAATGGACCAAGCAAGAAGAAGCACTTTATACCTTCCATTTGCCCGAAGGTTCTGTTGCTACTTCACTTTCTCTTTGGATAGAAGGAAAAGAAGAAAAATCCAGGTTAACCACTAAAAGCAAAGCAGACAGTGCTTATACCACCATTGTTGGTGTTGAAAGAAGAGATCCTTCTATTATGCATTGGCAAGAAGGAAATACTATTACGGTATATGTTTTTCCATGTACACAAGAGGAAGAACGTATGTTTAAAATAGGCATTACTTCTCCGCTGAGATTAAAAGACAATCAATTGGTGTTAGAAAATGTTTATTTTGAAGGTCCTGACGCTTCTGGTGCGGCAGAAACAACTATCGTAGAATTCAAAACGGATAAGTTAGGTAATAGGAATATCCCTAGTCATTTTAGCGAAATAATGCCTAACAAATTTGAATATGCTGGCAATTATCATCCTTATTGGGAAATAAGTTGTGCTGCTGTTCCTCTTTCCACACAAGCATTTTCATTCAATGGAAAAAGCTATTTAATATCAGAAAATCAAGCAAAAATGATTCCTCAACATTTCAATACGGTGTATTTGGATATTAATAATTCATGGACAGAAAAAGAATTTTACGAGGTATGGAATGCTGTAAAAGATAAAAAAGTGTATGTTTTTTATGACCAACTTTATGAATTGAATAATGAAAACAAAGAGCGTTATTATGCACTTTTGTCTAAGTTGAACTTCAGTCTTTTTCCATTATATAAGATAAAAGACATTCCTCAATCTTTACTAATCACTAAATCAGGCAGTATGTCTCCTACCTTAAAAGATTTAAAAAACAGCTCTTTTAGTGATAAATTAAAAAATTACTTAACCGAAAGAACTGAAAAAGTCAACCTCTTTAATTTGTCTGATGAACTTTCTCCTTATCTAAAAACATTGAAAGAATTTCAGGTGTTCAATTACGCCAATGGAACTATTAATACCCTGCAAAACCTCTTGAACAAAAATGTATTTGTAAGTAATCAACAAGATGAAAATACGGCTCTATTGGGCATTTCTAATACGGTAATTAAAAGAGATACCAACACCAATGCTTCTTCCGCTCCCGACCATTTACTACGTTTATTTGCTTACAACAAAATCATGCAAGAATGTGGAAGAAACTATTTTACCACAGAGAATTATGTAGAAAACAACCTCATCGACATTGCTAACGAAGCCTATATTGTTTCCCCTATTTCCAGTTTAATTGTGTTGGAAACCATCAAAGATTATGAGCGTTTTGATATTGATAAGAACAAAAATAGCTTGCAAAATGCTTCTACTGCATCCGCAGGAGCTGTTCCCGAACCACACGAATGGGCTCTTATCATTATTTTAATGGGCACATTGGTGTTTTTATATTATACCAATTGTAATTCTAAAACAGTTTAGACTGTTTTAGAATTTTACAATGGTTAATGCCGATATAACATGAAAATAGTTCAATGAAGCGATAGCTGAAATTGGACTATATTGAATGTATCATCGGTATTACAAAAGGAAAAACGCAATTAAGGAAATATAAACAGTTGCAACTACTCAAATATCATATCGACCAAAAAATACTAATCACCATAGGATTAGCTGTATTGACAACACTTTTGTGTATGCAAAACCTTGCGTTCTATTTGTTGCCCACTACTTCATTTTATGTGTTTTTAGCCATTACCCCTTTTGTGTTTACTATTAATGAGAAAGAAAGAAAAATACGTTATGCCTTTTTTAGTTTGGGATTTATTATCCTCTATTTTTTCTTAAAAATGCAGTTATTGTTCTTTCTTTCTTTTTCAACTGGCATCTTGTTTATTATTGAAAGTCGAGTGGGAAAAGTAAACACCCTTCCGCTGTTTATTATTTTGCTTATTTCCCCGTATTCCTCTTTTATTTTTGATGTTTTTGGATTTCCTGCTCGTCTATTACTTACTGATGTTGCTGCCAGTATGCTTTCTGTTGTTTTTGAACAAACTGCCAGTAGTGGAAATAACATCATTATTCACAATCAAAGTTTTTCTGTAGATCCTGAATGTATGGGACTAACCATGGTGGGATATGCTTATGCCACCACACTACTTTTTATCAATTCATTGGAAAACAAATACCAAACAAAATTGACTATTTACAAAGTGTTAGGAATATTGGTAATCAGCACTTTTTTTATTGTGGTGGTAAACCTCTTTAGAATTATTGTAATTGTGTTGTTACAGGCTCCCCCCGAAACAGTTACACATGAAATAATTGGCTTACTTTCCTTTGGTATTTATTTCCTATTGCCTCTATTTTTTATTAGTAAATGGATCATCAAAAGAAATAAAAATGAACCTAACCTTATAAAAGCAGGACTTCCTCCCTCTAAAAAAATGATACTGCCTTTAACAGTATTAATTGTGGGTTCACTTGCATTTTTTAATTTCAATAGAGCTGATTACAGAAACATTCAGCAAGATGATAAAAGTAAACGCATTGAAATAGCCGATTTTGAAAAGTCAATTACCAATGAAAATGTATTGAAATTTGAAAATGAACATGCTCTTATCTACATAAAGCCCTCCTGTCATTTTTTTGGCCCTGACCATAATCCTACTATTTGTTGGAAAGGGAGTGGTTATGAATTCATCAATATAAAAACAGAAAAAATAGGAGCTTTTGAAATTTATAAAGCGGAATTAAAAAAAGACAATGAAATTTTACAAACTGCTTGGTGGTTTGATAATGGTCAGGAAAAAATTATCAGTCAATTGGAATGGCGTTGGAAAACAGCCTTAGGCAATGAACCTTATCGGTTAATTAATGTTACTGCTATTTCTCAGAAAAATCTTAATTTACAAATAAATGAACTCTTAATGCAAAACTTATTTCAAAAAAAGAAAAATACCTCATCAATTCCTCCATCTTTTATTTCAACAAACTAAAAAAGCTATTATCTTATTAAGATATAACAAAATAGTTATATCTTTATCGAAAAAAAATAATTATGGCAAACCAAGAACATTTAGATGCACATTATACTAGAATGGATAAAATTTTCCGTCTAAGTTTAGGTGATAAAGGAGCATACAGTTGTGCTAGATTTGATGGTGATTTCACGATGACAACCGAAGAAGCACAGTTAAAAAAACATCAATTCATTAAAGAGAATTGCAACATAAAAAAAGGTTCAAAAGTACTTGATATTGGTTGTGGTTGGGGAGCTTTTGTTGATTATTTAACCAACGAAGGTGTTGATGCTTATGGTGTTGTATTAGCCAAAGGGCAGGCAGATGCATGTATCAAAAATGGATTAAAAGTAACGCACATGGATTCTAAAGACATTACTCCTGAAACTTTTGGGAAATTTGATGCAGTTACCGCTATGGGAAGTCCAGAACATTTGTGTTCAGTTGAAGAATACAAAGCAGGACAGCAAGATGAAATTTATAAAAAATATTTTAAACAAATAGCTAGTTTACTTCCTGTTGGTGGGCGTTTCTATTGCCAATCCATGGTGTTTGGTCCTAATATGGTAAATTTTGAGGACATTAAATTCGACCAAACTGATTTAAGTAAAAAGACATTTACCAACGAAGAATATATGGATATTATTTGTCGTGTTTTTCCTGGTTCATGGCTACCTTATGGAAAGGAAGGATTAATAAATCCAGCTACCGATGAGCATTTTAAATTAATTTCGGTTGATAGTGGTAGATTCGATTACATCGAAACCATTCATAGATGGACAGCTGCATTTACTAAATTTAATTTTAGAAAATATTTACTTTTCGCTTCTTTTGTTCCTGATTATATTTCCGATCCTACTTTTAGAGAATGGATGCGTAGATTTAAAATACAAGCAAACCTTCATGTGTTTGATAAGCACGTTTTTGACCATTATAGGATAGTGTTTGAAAAAGTGAAAGATTAATTAGAGTTTGTCCATAATGTCCTGTTTTCAAACTAGTTGACTCAAGCACCTACTAGGTGATTGCCCTGTTGTTCTCGACTTTATGAATATACCCTAATTAGTTTGTTTAATAAAATTTTGTCTTTACCCTATTCTACTTTAGTATGCACTTTTTTTCACTTTTTAAAACCAGATAAAAAGGAACACAACAGGTAAGGTAAAAAAGTTGGGGATTATATACTCAAATTATAAACTATTTTAAAAACAGTTTTATTCTTGTTGAAATTAGAATAAATCTCCTACACACTATGCCCTATATTAAATCCCGATATCCATCGGGATGGTATTATCTGGCGTTCATTCTTTGACTTCGTCAAATTCTAACTCCTATAACACAAACATCGTCCAATTGCTCTAAATCTCCTTTCCAATCATAAAAGGCTTTAAGTATTTTTTCTTTTTGTTGTTCTATAGGGAGCGATGAAACTTCTTCTAAAAGTAGTTTAAATTGTCTGTAGTTGAATTTTTTTTCTTTTTCACCACCAAATTGATCTGCATAACCATCAGAAAAAACATAAACCATATCTCCTTTTTCGAGTTGGTAGGTTTTGTTTGAGAAGGATTGGTTACCAACATAAGCACCTATTGGTTGTTTGTCTGCTTTTATTTCATTAATAATCTTGTTTCTTATCACATAAACAGGATTATTAGCTCCAGCATATTCCATTTTTAAAGTTGATGAATTAATGGAGCAGAAAGCAATATCCATCCCATCTCTAAGCTCACTTTCTTCTTCTGTATGAAGATTGATGGTGTTATACACTTCTTGGTTTAAAAAATTTAACGCATCTGCAGGTGAATTCACTCCTTTTTCTTTTATGGATTGATTCAATATTTTTAATCCTATGATGCTTACAAAAGCACCAGAAACCCCATGTCCGGTGCAATCTGCAACAGAAAAAACAACAACTTTTTCATTCGATTTATCTTGATTTGTTGTTGTAACTTCAGAAGCCCAATAAAAATCACCACTAACTATGTCTTTTGGTAAAAAAACACAAAATGAATCTGGTAGTATTTTTTTTAATACTGATGGAGGGGTAATTAGTGCATCCTGTATGCGTTTAGCATAATTGATGCTATCAATAATTTCTTTATTTTTTTCTTCTACTTCTTTTTTTGATTTTTCAAGTGCAAATCGAGCAACAAGTTCTTTTTTTGTTAATCGATAACGCATTCTTATTAGTAAAATAGAAAAAACAGCTACTGCACCAGTTAGTAGACCTCCGCTAACAAGTATTTCATCAATAAGTAGCTTACTATTGAAATAAAAGAAAACAATATTGGCTATGATATTTGCTACAACAATTAAAATAGAAAAAAATATGCGATAAAACATAAACATTCCTGACCCTATAAAAAGAGCTATGTAGGCAAATGCGTGTTTTTGAAGATGCTCTAAATCCATCACGCTCCACATGTAAGCATTTTGTATGGAAATTAGCAAAACAGGGATAAAGCCTAAAATTTCAATAGGGATTTTAAGTTTTTTATGAAAAAGAACAGTAATTAAACAAACTAATGAAACAGCAGTTCTAAATGTTAGAAATTCTTGCCAATATGCATAGAGATTAAAATAATCAGTAACAAAAAAGAGCATATTAAAAACTACAGCTACCCATAAAGCAATGGTGTGATAGCGTAAAATAGTTTTATCTAATTCTGTTTTCCAGTCTATGTTACTCTTATTTTGGGTCATTAGTCAAATAAATAGACCCTAAAATTAATAAAAAAACCACTTCAAAACTGAAGTGGTTTTTTAAAATAAAAATTTAATGAATTAATCTTCAGCAACTATGGAAGCACCAAAGTATTCTTTGTTCATTCGAGCAATATATTCTAAAGAAATGCCTTTAGGGCATTCCACTTCGCAAGCTCCAGTATTCGTACAGTTACCAAAACCTTCTTTATCCATTTGATCGACCATGTTTAACACACGTTCTTTTCGTTCTATCTGCCCTTGAGGTAAATAAGAAAATTGTGAAACTTTAGCGGCAACAAACAACATAGCGGATGAGTTTTTACAAGAAGCTACACAAGCACCACAACCAATACAAGAGGCTGCATCCATGGCTTTATCAGCATCAGATTTTCTGATTGGAATTGCATTAGCATCTTGCGTATTTCCAGAAGTGTTAACTGAAATATATCCTCCTGCTTGTTGAATTCTTTCCAATGCACTTCTATCAACCACTAAATCTTTAATTACGGGTAATGCTTTAGCTCTCCATGGTTCAATATAAATAGTTTCACCATCTTTAAACATTCGCATATGTAACTGACAGGTTGTTACAGCTCTATCTGGGCCATGTGCTTCCCCATTAATATATAGTGAACACATTCCACAAATACCTTCTCTACAATCATGGTCAAATGCTACAGGTTCGTTACCTTCATTGATAAGTTGTTCGTTCAACATATCCAACATTTCTAAAAATGAAGAATGTTCAGATACATCGTTTAGTTTATAAGTTTCTAAAGCTCCTTTAGCTTTTGCGTTTTTCTGACGCCACACTTTTAATGTTAAGTTCATGTTTATTAAGTTATTAGTTAAGAGTTGTTTGTTAATAGTCTCATAACTGTTAATTATATTTATTTTTCATTTTTAGCTTTCATTAAGTACTTAATATATCCATTTAACAATGCCAACGACTTATTAATTTGTTCTTTCCCTTTTGTTAATTCTTCGTTAGTGATGTATTTTTCATCAAATGCTACAATAAACTGATCAATAAGTTCGTACAACGACCCTCTAGCTTGCCTGCAATATTGAATGTTCTCTTGGTAATGAAACCTACCATAGCCTTCAGCAATATTATGTGTTACAGACCTAGAAGCTCTTTTCATTTGAGAAGTTAAGTCGAACTGCTCTTCTTTTGGGAATGTTTTAACAAGTTGAGAAACAAATCTTCTTAATTCTGTACAAACTTTCCAACATTCTAAATCCTCAAAACTTCTTATTTTATTATCCATTTAATAATTCAAATAACAAATAACAAATAAC